>FTCZ01004729.1_pt1 | contig 28924 bp, 19 predicted proteins | sample 1658871 | NCBI WGS metagenome assembly FTCZ01 (sample SAMEA3914864, study PRJEB12502) | metagenome | biome: forest; material: soil | place: USA | collected 2012-03-12 | depth 0.3 m | reverse complement strand
GCTTTCGCCACAGCCTTGTAGCCGAAGAAACGGTTCACCCGCTCAATGATCTCCGGCACCACATGCTGGATCATCGGCGCATGCGCGGGGGCGACCACCAGTTGCAGGATGCCGTCGCACTTTTCGCCGGGTGGGAAGCGGATCGATTCGGGGGAGCAGACGCGGGCATGGCGCAGACCGACGATCTCCGGCCAGCGGGTGACCACGCTGGATTGCACGAAACCGAAGCGGCGAAATGCGGTGCGGCCCACTTCGGGCATCAGATCGGCAATCATGCGCGCCTGACCGCCGCGCGGGCGCTCATAGCGCTTCGGCGTCTTTGCGGTTTCCTTGCCGCTGTTCTTTGGGCGATCCCGTTCCATTGTCGGCGCTCCAATGCCATAGGGCTGGCATGGACGCCAGCCGCGATACGATCCCCGACCTGCTTCTCGACTGGTACGACCGCAACGCGCGCACCCTGCCGTGGCGCGCGGCCCCGGGCACTCCGGCGCCGGAGCCCTATCGCGTGTGGCTGTCCGAAGTGATGCTGCAGCAGACCACGGTGGCGGCGGTGAAGGACTACTTCGCCAAGTTCACCGTACGCTGGCCGCAAGTGACCGACCTTGCCGCCGCGGCGGACGAGGAGGTGATGGCGGCCTGGGCAGGGCTTGGCTACTACGCCCGTGCCCGCAACCTGCTGGCCTGCGCGCGGGCGGTGGCCGAGCGTGGCGGGACGTTTCCCGATACCGAGGACGAGCTGCGCGCGCTGCCGGGGCTGGGCGCCTATACCGCCGCCGCCGTAGCCGCGATCGCCTTCGGCCGCCGTGCGGTGGTGGTGGACGCCAATGTCGAGCGGGTCGTCTCGCGCCTTTTCGCGCTGGAGGAGGCCCTGCCGGGTTCGCGTCCGGCGATCCGCGCGCTGACGGACACGATCACGCCGGACGTTCGCGCGGGGGATTTTGCGCAGGCCATGATGGACCTTGGTGCCACGATCTGCACCGTCCGCGCGCCGCGCTGCCTGCTCTGCCCATTGGCTGGTCCCTGCAAGGCGCGGGCGCAGGGTGAGCCGGAGCGGTTGCCGGTCAAAGCGGCCAAGAAGGCCAAGCCCACGCGGCAGGGCCGGGCGTTCTGGATCGAGCGGGATGAGCATGTCTGGCTGGTCCGCCGCCCGGACAAGGGCATGCTGGGCGGGATGCGTGCGCTGCCCGACGATGGCTGGATCGCCCGCAGCGATGGCAGCGGCGAGGGTCCGATTGCGGGGCCATGGGAGAATGCCGGTCGCGTCGGCCACGTGTTCACGCATTTCTCGCTGGACCTCTCGCTTCAGGTTCATCTCGGCATGCTGGCCGGAGATCCGCCGGGCGAAGGCGAGTGGTGGCCGCTCGACCGGATCGACGAGGCGGGTTTGCCGACGCTGTTCGCCAAGGTAGCCCGTCTCGCACTCGCGGAGGCGGTGTGAGTCTTTCCACCCTGATCGACCGCCGCATGGCCCTGCGCCTCGGCGCGGCGGCGGGGCTGGGGGCGGCATTGATGCCGCGCCTGGCATGGGCGGTTGAGCAGCCCGCAGCGCTACCCAAAGTCTCCGCGCTGGTCGATCGCTGGGTCGGCCTCGGCAAGTTCCCCGGCATGGTCGCCTCGGTCGGCATGGCGGGCCACGACGCGACATTCGTGGCACGCGGCGCGCAGGGTTTCGACGACGGCACGCCGATGGGGCCGGACAGCCTGTTTCGCATCTATTCGATGACCAAGCCGATCACCGGCCTGATGGCGATGCAACTGGTGGAGGAAGGGCGGCTTGCGCTCGACCAGCCGCTGGCGGACATCCTGCCCGCGTGGCGGACGATGCAGGTGCAGGATCGCTATGACGGTTCGTTGGACCGGGTGCATCCGGCCCCGCGCGCGATCACGATTCGCCATCTGGTAACGCACACTTCGGGCATCGGCTATTCGATCGTCCAGACTGGCCCGATCCATGACGCCTATGTGCGGCAGGGGCTGGTGCCCGGGCGGATCAGCCGGATCGAGGTGCCGGGGCTGACTTATGGCCCCACCGTCAAGGGGCTGGACCACTTTGCGGACCGGCTGGCGGCGCTGCCGCTGGTAGCCGATCCCGGCACGCGCTGGTCCTATTCGATGGGGCTGGACGTGATGGGCCGGGTGATCGAGGTGGTTACCGGCAAGAGCTTCGACGCCTATCTCGCCGAAGCCCTGTTCGGCCCGGCCGGCATGGCCAGCACCATGTTCACCGTTCCGCGCACTCAGGAGCGGCGGCTGACGACCAATTACGGCGCATTGGGCGGTGTGCTGGTGCCGATCGATCCGCCTGAGACCTCGGTCTACCTCGATCCTCCGGCCTTTCCCTTCGGCGGTTCGGGGCTTGTCAGCACTCCGCGCGATTACGACCGGTTCCTGTGGATGCTGGCGCAAGGCGGGATGATCGACGGGCGGCGGGTGCTGTCTGAACGCGCGGTTGCTGTGGGCACTTCGAACCTGTTGCCGCCTGAGGCGGATCGTTCGCACATGATCGGCGGCCCTGCCGCTTTCGGTGCCGGTGGCCGCATCGGGCTGGGCGCGGAGGCCGGTATCTTCGGCTGGTCCGGCGCGGCGGGGACGGTGGGCATGGTCGACATGAACCATGCCGTGCGCTCGCAATTGTTCGTCCAGTTCATGCCCAGCGATGCGCTGCCGTTGCTGCCCGAGTTCCAGTCCGCCTTGAAGGCCGATGTCATGGCCCTGTTGGAGAAGCCCGCTTGATCCTACCCATTGCCTTTTCGGGTGCTCATCTCGACCGTGCCGACCACATTCGCAACGATCCCGAAGCGCTTGCCGCCTTGCAAGGGCCTAACGCGCGGCTGCTGCGGATGGATGGTCTCGACGCGGTCTTGGCTGGCAGCGGCGCGCTACTGTGGGACGGGCTGGACCGGGCTGCGCCGGATAGCGAGTTGATCTTCCTCGGCCTGGATGGCGAGGCGGCGTGCTTTGCCGAAGTTCCCGCCGTCACCCCGCCGGGCGGGCCGCATGCCACGCCGGTCAACTGGCTGACCATGGCGGTGCTGCCGCCTTACGAACTGGCCGCCTACGGCACCGCGCGCAGTCTGGTGAGCTGGCATTGCCGCCACCGCTTCTGCTCGACTTGCGGATCGGGCACCGTGCTTGCCAAGGGCGGCTGGCAGCGCAGTTGCATCAATCCGGAATGCCGCACCGAGCACTTCCCGCGCGTCGATCCGGTAACGATCATGCTGGTTGAGCATGAAGGGCGCGCGCTATTGGGTCGCCAGCCGCGCTTTCCGGAGGGGCGTTATTCCACGCTGGCCGGGTTCGTGGAGCCGGGTGAGACGGTGGAGGAAGCCGTTGCGCGTGAGGTGTTCGAAGAGGCCGGCGTGCGGGTGCGTGATGTGCGTTATGTCGCCAGCCAGCCCTGGCCATTTCCGTCCTCACTGATGATCGGTTGTTATGCGGTTGCCGAAAGCGATGGGCTGACGATCGACACCACCGAGCTTGAGGATGCGCGCTGGTTCACGCGCGAGGATGTGGCGGATGCGTTGGAAGCGATCGGCCGGAACGAGAACGGCAAGGCCTTTGGCGCGCCGCCCGCGCACGCGATTGCGCATGTGTTGATGCGGTGGTGGTTGGATCAGTAGGGGCGGGGGGAGCGGAGGTCAGTTCGACCGCCGTTTGCCCTTCCCTCTCATACTAAACCGCGTCGTCCCCGCGAAGGCGGGGACCCCGCTTGTCTTGGCGGGCGTGGCGGAAGGAAGCGGGGCCCCCGCCTTCGCGGGGGCGACGGAGTTATTTGAGGCGAGGTCGGGGGTGAACCACAAGGTCACGCCCAAACGCAAAGCGCGCGAAGCAAGACGACCTCTCCACGCCTCCGCGTGAAATCAACCCGCCTCGGTCGGAGCTAGCAACAAATCGCGTAGGGCGTGCAGGCTGGGCAGGACCTCGGCACTGGCGAGCACCATTTCTTCGGTCGGCGGCAACAGGTCCGGCACCAGCACGGTAGCAATTCCTGCAGAGGACGAGGCCTGCACGCCCGCCGGGCTGTCCTCTACGGCCACGCAATGCGCGGGATCGACGCCCAGTCGGCTGGCGGCCAGCAGGTAGGGTTCCGGGTGCGGCTTGGCGTGGGTCACGTCGCTGCGCGTCACCACCACGTCGAAGTAGGACAGTAGCCCCGCCTTCTCCAGCCGCTGCGCTGCGTAGGGTGCTTCGGTGGAAGTCGCGATGGCCAGCGGCACGCCCGCTTTTACGAAGTGTTCCAGGATCACTTCCGCGCCGGGGCGCAGCGCGATGCCGGCGTCCACCATCGCTTCGAACAGCACGTCGCTTTCATCGAAGAAGTGGTCCAGCGGGAAGTCCGGCCCCATGCGATCGGCCACCAGACGGCGGCTGCCGCCGCGATGCACGCCGACCATCGAATGCAGCAGGTCGTCGGGCAGCGGGTGCCCGATGGCATGGCCGGTTTGCACGAATGCGTTGCGGTGCGCCGCCTCGGTATCCAGCAGGGTCCCGTCCATGTCGAAGATCGCCGCCCGGATCGGATCGGGAAGCACACGCGGTGCGGCGGTCAGTATCGATGTAGCCATGGAACCAATATGAACGCTGGTTGCTGCGGAACCATTGCAAAACACGAAACTGGCATTGCGAAAAGTGATGCGTCGGCTTTTCAAAGGAAGGAAGCGGTGCCCCCGCCTTCGCGGGGGCGACGGGGAGTTACACGGCTAAACGAGTCAGAACTCCTCGCGATCCAGTTCTTCCAGCCCCAGTTCCGCGCAAAGTGCCGATCGCGCGGCCAGGCACTGCTTCCAGATTGCTGGGGAGGACAGGTCTTCCACCGCGATCCGGTCCGGCCACATGCGATTTACCAGCGCTTCGATACGGTCCAGCTTGTCTGCGGTGGCTAGGAAGCGCGGGTCCACGGTGGCGGGATCGGCCACCACGCGCAGTCGCAGGCAGGCCGGGCCGCCGCCGTTCGCCATCGATTCGCGCAGATCGTGGATGAACAAGTGCCGGATCGGGCCGTTGCCGGAGACCAGCTTTTCCAGCCAGCGCCAGACGGTGGGCGATTCCTGCGCCTCGCTCGGCAGGATCAGCGCCGCGTCGCCCGAAGGCAGGGTAACCAGCTGGGCATTGAAGAGGTAGGACTGGATCGCATCGAACAGGCTGACTTCGCTGGCCGGAACCTCGACGATCTCGATCTCCGGCAGCTTGGCGCGAAGCTGTGCGTAAAGCCCTTCGCGATCGGCAAAGGCATTCTCGTGTGTGAACAGCACCCGCTCGTTGGCGACGGCGACGACATCGTTGTGGAAGGCGCCGGCGGCGATCGCTTCTTCGGACTGCTGGGCCAGGATCGTCCGTTCGGGATCGAGGCCGTGCAGGCGGGCGACGGCGGCGCTGGCCTCTCGGTGCTGGCGCGCGGGGTAGGGGCCGCCGGCCTCACCATAGACGAAGACTTCGATGCCCGGGGCATCATGGCCGGTGCAGAGGCGCATGTGGTTGGCCGCGCCTTCGTCGCCGAACGGCGGCGGAACCGGGGCGTGGACCACGAAGTGCTCGCCCGAGGCGAAGGCGATGCGCAGCTGCGCCAGCGTTTCGCGCCATTCGTGGCTGCGGTGGGGCATCGTCACCAGATTGGCGACGGTCAGATGGCAGCGTCCGTCGACCGTATCGGGCGCGGGGGAGACGGTGGCGGCATTGGCCGCCCACATCGAGCTGGCCGACATGGCATTGGCACGCAGGCGCGGGTCGGCGTTTTCCACCGTCACGCCCAGTTGCGCCAGCCATGCCGTATCGGGGCGCCGTTGCGGCAGGAAGAAACCCTGCACCAGTCCACGCTCCAGATTGGCGCGCATCTTGGCGATCCCTTGCAACGCGGCAGCGCGCGGGGCCGAGACTTTGCCGAAGTTCTTCGTGGAGGCGAGGTTGCCCAGGCTCAGGCCCGCATAGTTGTGGCTGGGGCCGACGATACCGTCGAAGTTGATTTCGATAAGCATGAAGGGTTCTCAGGCGCTCGCGTAAGTAATGCTGTCGCCCCGCTGCACGCCTAGCAGAGCCGCCGCTTCGGCATCAAGGGTGACGCCATCGCCACTCTTCGCCGTATCGACTTTCCCCAGGCACGCCCGGAATTCTGCAAGGTGGCCGGTGGCGATCAGGTGGCTGGCCTCTGCCTCATCGGCTTCGGTGATTGCGGTAATGACGGCGGTGCGGGCCTCCTGCACGGTGCGGATCTGGTCCGTCTTCGCGATCATGGTCGGGCCGCCATCGAAGATGTCGACATAGTTTTCGAAGGAGAAGTTCTCGTTCTCCAGCATCCGCATCGCCGGGCGGCCGGAATAGTGCGGCTGGCCCATCACCTGCCGCGCCGCTTCGGACAGCAGCGCGCAGTAGATCGGGTGCTTGGGCATCAGGTCGGCAATGAACTGGTTGCCGTGCTTGGCGTTGAACTCATCCGCGTCGCGGAAGCTCATGTCGAAGAAGCGGCCCGCAAGGCCGTCCCAGAACGGCGAGTTGCCGGCATCGTCGATCGCGCCACGCAGTTCGGCCAGGGTGGTATCGCCAAACCGCGAACGGTGCGTCTTGATGAAGAGGTAGCGGCTGCGCGCCAGCAGCTTGCCCACGCCCGCCGAACGCTCGGTCGCGTCGAGGTAGAGCCCGCCCACTTCGCTGGCTCCGTCCAGATCGGTGCAGAGCGTCAGCATCTCCGCCCGGAACGTGCGGTCCAGTTCCTTGGAGTGCTGGGTGATCCGGCCGATGCGGTAGGAGTAGAACGGAAACTCGGTCCCCACTTGAGAGAACGCCTGGCAGGTGCCGCGCACTTTGCCGGTTTCGGTATCCTCCAGGATGAAGACGAACAGGTCGTTGGCGATCTCGTCGCTATGGCGCGCGAAGCTCTTGGCGGTGCGCTTCAGCTTGGCGTCCAGCGTCGGCTTGTCCGGCGGAAGATTGGTAAAGCCGCCGCCCGTGCCCTTCGCCATGCGATAGAGCGCTTCCAGGTCCTTTTCCTGTGCGGTGCGCAGGAGGAATGTCATGCGGGCAAAACTCCGTGGCGGTCCAGTCTGTATAGGACGAGGGCGGTAAGGCGGGCGCGGGCGTCGAGAGAATCTGCCAGCAGGAATTCGTCGGGCGAGTGGATCGATCCGCCCAGCGCGCCCATGGTGTCGAGCACGGGCACACCGCATGCGGCGATATTGTTGCCATCGCAAACGCCGCCGGTGTCCTTCCAGCTCATCGGCTGGCCAAGGTCTGCGGCGGCCTTGCTGACCATGCCGTAGAGCGCCTCGGTCTTTTGCGAAATCGCCTTGGGCGGGCGCGAGACGTGGCCGTGGATGTGCATATGCACGTCATGCGCGGCGGAGACTTCGGCAACGGCGGCCTTGATATAGGCCTGCGCCTCGGCCGCGAGTTCGGGCGTGGCGGGGCGCATGTTGAAGTGCAGGATCGCCAGGTCCGGCACAGTGTTGTTGGGCGCGCCGCCCTCGATCTTGGCGGGGTTCACCGATAGGCCGGGACGGCGCATCGCGGCAAGGCGCATAGCCAGGTCGCCGGCGGCGACGATGGCGTTGCGGCCATCCTCGGGATTGCGGCCGGCATGGGCGGAGCGGCCGTGGATCACCACGGCATAGTTGCCCGATCCGGGCCGGGCGCGGGCCATCTGGCCGCCGGGCAGGGCGGGCTCATACGTCAGCGCCGCCAGCTTTCCCTTCGCCAGATCGGCGATCAGCGGGGCGGAGGAAAGCGATCCCGTCTCCTCGTCGCTGTTGATCAGCACATCGTAGCCGAGCGTCGGGTTCGCCTGCTCGTAAGCGGCAAGGCCGGCCAGCATCAGCGCAAGGCCGCCCTTCATGTCCGCCGTGCCGGGGCCATGGAGGGTGTTGTCATCCAGCCAGTCGCACGTCTGGAACGGATGCTCACGCGGGTAGACGGTGTCCATATGGCCGGTCAGGATCACCCGGCGTTCGGCCTCCGGCCGGACCGAGAGGACCAGATGACGGCCATGCGCGACTTCGCGGGTCTGGCCCAGACTGTCGACTTTCTCGACCGAGGCGGGATCGACCAGCTTCACTTCGCCCGGCAGCGCGGCGAAAGCGGTGGCGAGGCGTTCCGCCATCGCTGCCAGCCCGTCGAGATTCGCGGTGCCGCTGTTGATCGCCGCCCAGTCCAGCGTGTGGGCAAGGATCGGCGCCCGCTCTACCGGGGTGAGAAGATCGCGTTCCTCGCCGCTGAGGCCCGTCATCAACGCAGCTTGCCGTTCAGCGCGCCGCTGTTGCCGGCCACACTCGCCGCCTCGAAGCTGGCGACCGGATAGGCGCAGTAATCGGCGGCGTAGAACGCGCTGGGACGGTGGTTGCCGCTGTCTCCCAGGCCGCCGAACGGCATGGAGCCGGCCGCGCCGGTGGTCGGGCGGTTGCGGTTGACCACGCCTGCGCGGCTTTCCAGCACGAAGCGATCCCACAAGGCATCGTCGCCGCTGATCAGGCCCGCCGAAAGGCCGAAGCGCGTGGCGTTGGCGGCGGCGATGGCGGCATCGAAGTCCGGCACGCGCGTCACTTGCACGACGGGGGCGAAGATCTCCTCGTCCGGAACGTCGATCCCGGTCACGTCCAGGATGCCGGGGGTGACGAAGGCGTTGCCGCGCCCTTCCACGCCTTCGAACGCGCGGATCACCTTGGCGCCGCGCGCTACCAGTTCGGTCACGCGCTCCTTTGCGGCTTCCGCCGCACGGCCGGAGATCAGCGGGCCGAACCAGGGTTCGGGCGTCTCGTCCCATGCGCCGATGGTCACGCGGTCCGCCAGCGCGGCGACGGCATCGACCAGCGCGGTGCCGAAATCGTCGTCCGGCACGATCAACCGCCGCGCGCAGGAGCAACGCTGGCCGGTGGTGATGAAGCTGGACTGGACGACCACTGATGCGGCCTCCTCAATGTCCCCATCCCACGCCACCAGCGGGTTGTTGCCGCCGAGTTCGAGGGCAAGGATCACGTCCGGCCGGTCCGCGAAAATCCGGCGAAAATGGGCGCCGGCTCCAGCCGATCCGGTGAACAGCAGCCCGTCGATATGGCCCCCCACCAGCGCTTCGCCGGTCTGGCGCGCGCCGTGGACGATCTGGAACACGCCGTCGGGAAGGCCGGCTTCCGCCCAGGCATCGGCCATGGCCTGCCCGGTAGCGGGGGTCATCTCGGAAGGTTTGAACACCACCGTATTGCCCGCCAGCAGGGCCGGGACGATGTGGCCGTTGGGCAAGTGGCCGGGGAAGTTGAACGGACCCAGCACCGCCATCACCCCGTGCGGACGGTGGCGCAGCACGGCCTGACCGAACGGCATGTCGTTGCGCTTCTCGCCCGCGCGCTCAGCCTGCGCGGTGATCGAGATGCCGACCTTGCCGATCATCGATGCCAGCTCGGCGCGCGTTTCCCACAAGGGCTTGCCGGTTTCCCGCGAGATGATCTCGGCGATCGCGTCCTTGCGATCTTCCAGCACCGCCTTGTAGCGCTGGACGGCCTCTACACGGATGGCGACAGGCAACGCAGCCCAGCCAGGAAACGCCGCGTGGGCGCGTTCGAGTGCGGCGTCCACTGCCGCAGCATCGGCGATTTCGCCTTCCCAGACGAGCGCGTCGGTGGCGGGGTCGTAAGAGCGGAGCGTGCTCATGCATTCCTCGTCACGGCGAAGATACCGGTGGCGTTGCCGGAATCGAAAGTGAGGTCCAGCTTGCCGGTTTCCGGATCGATGTCGCGGGTGATGAATTCGTAGAACGATCCGGGCACCGGCAGCGGCACTTCGCTGCCGTCCGCCTCACGGAACGGGCGCACGACCTTGTCCGCCAGGATTGCGGTCTGGCGTACGCGGCCGTTCTGCGAGATTTCGACCGAAGGCTTCATCGGATAGCCCGCGTCCTTCAATTCATCGGCCAGTTCGATCACGTTCGCGGTGCGGGTGGTCGCATGGTTGAAGGCATTGCCCTCGGTGACGATCCAGGCGCCTTCCTTGGTTTCGGGCAGCAGCACTTCGTAATCGGCCAGGGCCGGCGGCTCATGCTGGCGTTCGAAGCAGGCGAGTGCGCCCTTCAGCGCGGTGACTGCCATGTCGAACCCGCATTGGCCGTCGCTGGCCAGCGTGTCGAGCGCGGTCCACTCCGCCTCGCCCAGCGGATCGGTCGATGTGCCGAAGACATTGGCGCAGGCGCCCTGTGCGGCTTCGGGAAGCTGATCGACGTGGAGCTCGGAGACGAAGAACTGCGGGATCGTCTCGGGCAAGTCGCGCTGGGCATAGGCGCGGCCGGTCATCTTCAGCTTAGGCAGCGGATAGAGGCCGACCACTTCATAGCCGAGCGGCGCCAGGAAGCGGCCGAACGCCATGTGGCCACCGGGCAGTGCGCCGGTCTCGCCATCGATGGTGCGCAGGGCGCCATGGTCGAAAACGATGGTTTCGCCGGCTGCGCGCACTTCGTCGATATAGCGCTGCGCGGTGGGCACGCGGTCCAGCAGGTCGGCAAACAGCGCGGCGTTCAGCGCCATGGCGACTTGTGCGCGGCTGACGTTGTCGCCGTTGCCGGCGAGTGCGGGGTCGATGGTCAGCGTGGTGAGTGCCAGCGTGGCCTTGTCGGCGCCGATGGCGGCCGCCAGCAGGCGGAACAGCGTCTGGTCCGGATTCGCGTGGGATTGGGGGGCGGAGGGCATCGTTTTCCCGTCGTTCCTGTTGTTTCGCGTGGGTGAAGACATAGGAAAGCCCCCGCACCAAGTCCATGCCGCAAGGGCACCTGATGTGCTTTTTTGTCTATACCTATTGGACTGCCGCGAAACTGCCGTTTTGCCTTGCCGGCCCGAGTCGCATCTCGCGGGCGCAAGAAAGGCATTGATCGGGCGTGACGATGGAATGCCGGAAGCGCTCCACAGGGCGCCGTTCGGCACCGCTTCGGCCCGTTAACGAAAGAATTTTGCAGTGCAGCGGGAAACCCATGGCATGTTTGCGCTTTCAGGACTCGATCTCCCTCTCCTACCCCCGAGGAGCGCGCATGAACTGGTTGCCTGGTGATGAAGAACCCGGTTGGAAATCGGGTTCGAACAAGGTGCGTTCGATATTTGACGTCGCTGGCGGAACGGATGCCAATGTTCGACCTAAATCGTCGCATATTGCGCTGATCGGCAATTTTGCTCCCCGAAAGTGCGGGATAGCCACTTTTACGACTGATATTTTCGAACAACTGCGCGAACATCATCCCGAAATCGCGGTGGACGTCTATGCGCTGGACGATCCGGCGCATCCGCTGGCTTACGAGGATGTCGCCGGCACGATCGCCTGCAACGATCCGGAGGACTATGCCCGCGCCGCCCGCCAGATCAACGAAAGCGGCGTGGATGCGGTCTGGCTTCAGCACGAATACGGCATCTTCGGCGGCGATGACGGCGCGATGGTGTGCCATTTCGTCGACCGGCTGGCCGCACCCCTGATCCTGACCCTGCACACCGTGCTCAAGGAACCGACCGCGCATCAGCGGGCGATCCTGGATCGCCTTGTCGTGCGCGCGTCGCGGATCATGGTGATGTCGCAGCATTCGAAGCAGGTGTTGGAGCAGGAATATCGCATTCCCCGGCGCGTGATCGAGGTGATTGAACATGGCGCGCCGGATCGCCCATTCGGCCGGCATGAGGAATTCAAGGCGCGGCTGGGCCTGCAGGACCGCAAGGTGCTGATGACGTTCGGCCTGTTGGGGCCAGGCAAGGGGCTGGAACACGCGATTTCGGCCCTGCCTGCTATCGTCGCGCGGCATCCCGAAGTGCTCTACCGCATCGTCGGCGCCACGCACCCCAATCTGGTCGCGCGGGAAGGGGAGGCCTATCGCGAAAAGCTGGAGCAGCTGGCGGCGGATCTGGGCGTTGCCGATCATCTGGTGTGGGACAACCGCTTTCTGGAAACCGGAGAACTGTTGGACCAGCTTGAGGCCTGCGACATCTATCTGACGCCTTACCCCGGGTTGCAGCAGGCGACGTCCGGCACGCTGAGCTATGCGGTGGCGCTGGGCAAGGCGCTGGTTTCCACCCCCTATGTCCATGCGCGAGAGTTGCTGGGCAATGGCGTGGGCGTGTTGATCGATCCGGGATCGAGCGCGGCGATTGCCGATGCGGTGAACGCGCTGCTGGACAATCCGGATGAGCTTGCCGCCATGCAGCGCCGTGCCTGGGCGCGCGGGCGGGAGATGATCTGGCCGCGCTTTGCGGAAAGCTCCGCCCGGCTGATCGACAAGGCCCGCGCACCGCGCCCGGTGGTGCCGCCGGTGACCGCGACGCCCGGCCTTTCGGCGGTCTTCGCGATGAGCGACGCCACTGGCATGCTGCAGCACGGCGTTGGCGTTGTGCCCGATCGTCGGCACGGCTATTGCCTGGACGACAATGCCCGCGCGCTGATGCTGATGAACGTGGCGCAGGGCGTTCCCGCGGCTGAGCGGATGAAGTGGAGCATGGCCTATGCCGGCTTCATCCAATACGCTTGGAATCCCGATCTGGGCCGGTTCCGCAACTTCATGCGCTATGACCGATCGTGGTGCGAGGATGAAGGGTCGGAGGATTCCAACGGCCGCGCGCTCTGGGCGCTGGGGCAGACCTGCGAATGCAACGTCGATCCTGGGCTGGGCGATTGGGCGCAAGACCTGTTCGAACAGGCGCTGCGGGCGGTGGGCGATTCGCATTCGCCGCGCGCGATCGCCTTCGCCATGCTGGGCGCCTGCGCGGTGTTGCGCCGCGATCCCGGGCATGAGGCTGCCCGCGCTCGGGTAGAGGCGGGTGGCGATTTCCTGATGAAGCTGCTGGGGCATGGCCGCCGGCCGGACTGGGCCTGGTTCGAAGCCGTGCTCGGCTATGACAATCCGCGCTTGCCGCAGGCGCTGATCGAGGCCGGTGCGATGCTGGGGCGGGAGGATTGGATCGGCGACGGCCTCGCCACGCTGGAATGGATTTGCCACCAGCAGCTTTCCGCCAAGGGGCAGTTCCGGCCGATCGGTTCGGAAAGCTTTCACAAACCCTACAGCTACTTGCCGTTCGATCAACAGCCGCTGGAGGCGCAGGCCGCGATCGAGGCTTCGCGTGCGGCATGGCGGGTTACGCGCGGGGCGTTCTGGCGCGAACATGCTCTGTCGGCGTGGCGCTGGTTCTTCGGCGGCAACGATCGCGGTGTGGCGCTGGCGGACCTGGCGACCGGCCGCTGCCAAGACGGCGTTACGCCGCGCGGAGTAAATGGCAATTGCGGTGCGGAATCCATTCTCGCTTTCCAGCTTTCGCATTATGCTCTGGCCGAACTTGCCCAATCCGGCCCGCTGGTATCGACCGGCCCGCTGGCATCGGAAGGAGGTTGGCTTGAATCGGCCCGAGACAGCCTGGTCTGAACCGCTGCACGTTTTCGAAACACGCCTCCACGCCGATCCGGCGCGGGTGGTGCTGCGCCCCTTCCACCTCGGCTGGCAGGCGAAAAACGCGCCCGGCGGCCGGGCGATGAGGCTGGTGGAGCACATCGCCGCGCTGACGGAAGAGCGTGCCGATGCGGAATACGAACGCGTGCTGCGCGACTTCAAGGAACGCCACTGGCAGACAGAGACGATCTTTGAGGAGCGCTTTGCCGAAGTGGCGGCGAACCTTGGCCTGGACCCCGCGCGCTTTTCCGAATCGCGCAAGCGGCTGATCGGTTCGTACTTCTGCCATGAATATACGTTCGCGGCGGCGGCGCTGATGAACCCCTCCATCGTGCCCGCGCCTGACCAGTCGGGCATGCAGGACGGATCGGTGCGCTTCATCATGAGCCTGCGCGCGGTGGGGGAAGGGCACATCAGCTCCATCGCCTTCCGCGAAGGCATCGCGGAGGAGGATGGTACTTTCTCGCTGTGGCCGCAGGCTTCGTTCGCCACCTCTGTCGAACTGGACGACGAGGAACAGATCGATGCGGAGGACACCAATGTCTTCGTCCATCGCCATCCGGATTCCAGCCTGTCGAACACGGTGATCTTCCCGATCACGGAGCAGCAGCGCGGTGGGCTGGAGGATTTGCGCCTCGTGCGGTTCGATCACGGCGGCGGCGATTACGAATGGGTGGGGACCTATACCGCCTATTCGGGCAGCTCGATCCGGTCCGAACTGCTGCGCACGCGCGACTTCCGTGCATTTGAACTGGAACCGATCCACGGCCGTGCCGGGCGCAACAAGGGCATGGCGCTGTTTCCCGAAAAGGTCGACGGGCAATATTGCATGGTCGGCCGGCAGGACGGGCAGAACCTATTCCTGCTGAAGTCGGACGAGCTTGCCGTCTGGGATGATGACGGCGTGCTGCTGATGGAGCCGGCCTATCCCTGGGAGTTCATCCAGATCGGCAATTGCGGCAGCCCGATCAAGACCGAGCACGGCTGGCTGCTGTTCACCCACGGCGTCGGCGCGATGCGCAAATACGCATTGGGCTGCGCACTGCTGGACCTCAAGGATCCATCGATCGTGCTGGCCCGCACGGTGGAGCCGGTACTGACGGCCGAGAACGCGGACCGATCTGGCTATGTGCCGAATGTGGTCTACACGTGCGGTGCGCTCAAAGTGGGGGAGCGGCTGCTGATCCCCTATGGCATTTCCGATAGCACCGTGGGCTTCGCGACGTGCGAGATTTCAGCGCTGATGGGCTTGATGGCGTAAGTCGGATGGGGCGTGCGGTCATGAGGTCAGGCGTTAATCGCGCTTCGCCCTACTGGCTTCACAACACCAGCTATCTCGCAGTTGTCGAAACCTGCGCCCCGCGCTCGTCCCTACCCGTCATCCCCGCGAAGGCGGGGATCCCGCTTCCCTCGTGCTGGCGGAAAGGGCGAAAGGCAGCGGGGCCCCCGCCTTCGCGGGGGCGACGACAGAAGGTTGTCGTCATCTGGCCGCAAAAGCAGGGGGTATCCATCACCCGTGTGCGCCGAACTCGTTCGCCAGCGCGGTGGTGATGCGCAGGCTCAGCGCATAGCAGCGCGCGATCGGGTCGATGAATTCGCGGTGGATCTGCGCATAGCCGGTCGCGCTGGAATCGGGATAGTCGCTGGGCTTGTCCACCGTGAAGTCGTCGATCGAGGGGAAGCTGGTCGGGAAGGCGCGGCGCAGTTGTGCCAGACCGTCCTCGACGCGCAAGGTGAAGAACATCTCCAGCACGTCGTCGTGGCTGATGTCGTTGGCGCGGCTGAATGGCGGCACCATGACCACGCGCAGGAACATATGCTTGAACAGGGCGATACGCAGCGATTGCAGCACGCCCAGGCTGCGCCGGGTATGTTCGCGGTCCGGCAGCGGCGCTTCGTCCGGCAGCAGGTCGAGCAGGAAGTGCAGCTTCATCGCATCGACGCGCAGGCGTGAGGCCAGACGGCGATAGACGCCGGTGCGGTCGTCCTTGGTCAGATACTCGGCCAGCTTCAGGCAGGCGTCGGCGATGTGCTTCTCATCCCCGCGATAGGGGCGGCTGGCCCAATAGGCGGAGTTGAACAGCTCGCCATAGGCCGCGACCGTCTTGATCGAGGCCAAGGCATTGGCCGCGCGGGCGAGGCGCATCAGTTGCTGCCCGCGTTCGCTTTCGCGCAGCAGGCCAGCGATTTCCTCGCGGTTGCCGTCCGACGCGGTGCCGATCCCGGCGATCACGTTCACCGGATAGCCCAGTTGCTGAAGGATGGCGTTGTGCGGGATCGCGCGGATCTGGCGCAGGCTCATCGAACGGTCGGCGGCAAGGTCAGACTGGCGGCGCGACTTGCGGCTGCCGGTATCGTTCAGCAGACCCAGACCGAACGCGGTGATCGCGCGGCTGTAGGTGGAGCTTTCCAGATGCTCATGCTGCACGCCCCGGATCGCCCGGTAGAAGTCCAGGCTGAGGTCGGTGCGGCGGTAGAACAAGTCGGTCGGCGCATCGGCATCGGCGCCCCACAGCGGCATTTCGGCCATGCGGGTGAGCGTGGCAAAGGCCAGTTCGTCCGACCCGAACCAGAGGTAGCCGTCGCCGCCCTGGAACGAGACTTCGGGCTCCAGCCGGATTCCGGCGCGCAGGAAGCGGCGGCGGGACCAGGGAGACATCGGCCACTGGAAGCGGTCCTGGATGCTGGACGGGTGCGCGCCGCGACCCATCGATTCGCCGTGGGTGTTGAAGATCAGCGCCGAAACGTCGGTAAGGCCGTTGGCCACCATGGCTTCGGACAGGCGGCCCTGCAGGCGCTCGATCGCGAGTGCGGCCGGAACCTGGCCGACGAAGCGGCCCGCGTCCGAGAAGCCGGTCTGGATCGAGACGCGGCCACGCTTGTGCGCATAATCGCGGTAGGCCGGTTCTGCCAGGACCGCGTCGAGAAAGCGGCCGCCGTGTTCGAGGGCGGTCTCCGTCTCGAACAGCGGCGAGACGTCCACCTTCTCGTCGATCCCGAACATCCGCGCGAAGTAGAGCGCGGCCAGGATCGTGGTCGGCTCCTCGCACTCGGCCACCAGCATGCGGATCGGCGCGTCGGCGTCGATATGCGCAAGGATCTGGGCCATGGCCAGGAACTGGCGAACGGCGGTCGAATTCTCGATGGCGAGCGCGGCGAAGTTGGACTTCAGCGGCTTCACTTCGGCCAGCAACTCGCGCATGCGGACCAAGGCGGCCTGGCTGGCGAGGTTCAGCTTGCCGTCCGGATCGATGCGCAGGCGGATCGCGTTCTGAAGCTGGGAGGCGTTCACGCGGAAGTGGATCCAGCCCATGCCAAGGCCATCCGCGCGCATCGCGGCGGCGGCGACCAGCAAGGTGCGGGCCTGATCCTGATCGGCGTGGCGCGCTTCGTATTCCAGGTCGCTGATGATGCCTTCCAGGCTGATCAGCTTGTCCGGATGCTCGGCAGTCAGCGTATTGGCGGCGTCCGACAGCGCTTCGGGCGAGGAGAGGTCGGCGGCGAAGCGCGCAGCCATGTCCGCCGCCAGCGCGCCGGCGCGGGCCAGCTTGGCGGAAGTGTCGGGCGCGGCGTGGGCCAGCATTTCGGCATAGCTGGCCAAGCGCTGGGCCTTTTCCTCAAGCCGATAACGGATCGAAGTGGACCAGCCGATATCGGTGCGGCCGTCCATGTCGTACCCCACCCACGAGGCGAAGCGGGCGGGCATCGGGTTCAGCCCTTTCCAGCGCTTCGGCCAGCGGGCGGCGGCGATGTCGAACAGGCGCTCGTTGATGCGGTCGCGGGCCTTCTGGCCGCGCGCGATGGCCTCCATCGCCTTGCCGTGTTCGTAATCGAGCGTGATCGTATCGCGCGCGGGCGAGGCGGCGCAGACGGTGGCCTCGCTATGGTCGCCGGTGGAGGCGGCGTGAGTCACAGCTTCGGTCTGGGCGGTGGAGAGCAGGAAAGTGGGATGCCCGGTGAAAACCACGTGGGCGGAAGGGCGCTGCCAGCGCACGGCGAAGGCGGTGAAATCTTCCTCACCAGCCGCCGCATCCAGCCGCTTTTCGTTTTCGGCCGGGGCGATGGGGGCGAGCATGCGGTCCAGCCGCGCGGCGCGGGCACGCAGCCCTTCGCACTCCATCTCGGCGACGAGGGCCTCGATCGTGTCGAGGCCCATTTCGCCGTTTTCCAGCTGGCGCGACAATTCGAGCCCCAGCTGGAAAACCGGATTGTAGAGCGGCGTCTGGGCGGTCAGGACATGAAGTTCCTGAAGCCGGCGGTCGAGATCGTCGACCGTGTTCAACGCCGGCCCGGTCACCGTGCAAGCCCCGCGGCGAGACAGGCCGCCGCCTCGATCTTGGCGACGTCCGGCTTACCCTTGGGCACCATCCAGCTACCGCCGACGCAGAGCACTGCGTCCAGCGCCAGCCATTCGGGCGCGTTTTCGGGGGTGACGCCGCCGGTGGGGCAGAACTTCGCCTTGAACAGCGGGGCGGCGATCGCCTTCAGTGCCGAAGGACCGCCGGCCGCCATGGCGGGGAAGAACTTCAGGCGGTCGAACCCGCATTCCAGCGCGAACATCACGTCGCTGGCATTGGCGGTGCCGGGCAGGAACGGGATCTTCGACTTGTAGGCGGCTTCGGCCAGCATCGGGGTGAGGCCGGGCGAGACGATGAATTCGGCGCCCGCGTCGATCGATCGCTTCAGGTCATCGGGCGAAAGCACGGTGCCCGCGCCGACCACGGCGCCGGGAACCTGCTTCATCACCTTGATCGCCTCGATCGCGCATTCGGTGCGCAGCGTCACCTCAAGCGCGGGCAGGCCACCGGCGACAAGTGCCTCGGCGATCGGCAGCGCGTGTTCGATATCCTCGATCACCAGCACCGGGATCACCGGGGCCAGACGCATGACCTTTTCGACGGCTTCGGACGGGCTGCTCATTGATGGTGCTCCCTGACATAGGCGGCAGCCGCGCCGAACAGGCCGGGCTGCGGATGGGTGATAAGCTTGACGGGGATCTGCGCCATCATCGCGGCGAAGCGACCCTTGGCGCAGAAGCGCTCCGAAAAGCCCGAAGAAAGAATGGTTTCGCGGATGCGGTAGCCAAGGCCACCGGCGATCACGACGCCGTTGGCGCCGTGCGCCAGTGCATAGTCGCCCGCCGCGCTGCCCAGCGAGAGGCAGAAGCGATCGACGGCGGCGGCGGCCAGCGGGTCCGAATGCGTGGTGCCGGCGGTCCAGAGTTCCACGTCGGTCACGTCATGCACCGCGCGGGTCTCCATGGCTGCCAGCGTCTGGTAGATATCGACGATAGCCGGGCCGGAGACGACGCGCTCTACCGAGACGCGGTTGTGCCGTTTGCGCAGGCGGGCGAGGATCGCATCCTCGATCAGGTCCAGCGGGGCATAGTCCACGTGGCCGCCCTCGGTCGCCTGCACGTGGTAGAACCCGCCCTTGCCGTGCGGCAGGCCGTTGCGCCACAAGTGCGCGACGCCAAGGCCGGTGCCCGGGCCAAGCACGCTGAGCGTGCCCGAGGTGGGCAGCGGAACGTCCGGCCCTGCCAGATGCAGGAACTGGTCCTCCGGCGCCAGCGCCACGGCATAGGCCACCGCCGCGAAGTCGTTGACCACGGTATAGCGTGACACGCCCATCTTCTCGGGGATCATCGCGGGACGAATGATCCACGGGTTGTTGGTGAAGCGGATCACGTCACCGCCGACGGGCCCTGCGATCGCGATCGAGATGGCATCGGGCAGCGTGCCGCCCATGCGCTCGCGGAAAGCCTGCCATGCCAGCTGGAAGCTGCCATGATCGCTGGTGTGCAGCGTGACGGGTTCGTCCAGCGTGATGTGGCCCTGGCCGTCCACCGAAGCCAGTGCGAAGCGGGCATGGGTGCCGCCGATGTCGACGGCAACGAGTTCGGTGCTGCCAGAATTGCTCCCAGAATTGCTCACAGCCCTGCTACCTCCAGCATCGAGGAGCCGCCCTGTTCGGCGCCGCCTGCGTTCATACGGAACATCGCGAAGAGTTCGCGGCCCATGCCTTCGGCCGGAGCCGGCAGCGGGGCGGGCGAGCGGCCGGAAAGGTCGGCCGTGGTGGAAAGCGTGCCGTCCACCGCGCAGAGGCGTACGATATCGCCGTCCTGCAGATAGGCGATGGGGCCGTCTGCCAGCGCTTCCGGGGTGACGTGGATCGCCGCGGGCACCTTGCCCGAAGCGCCCGACATGCGGCCGTCGGTGACCAGCGCCACCTTGAAGCCGCGATCCTGCAGCACGCCCAGCGGCGGCGTCAGCTTATGCAGTTCGGGCATGCCGTTGGCGCGCGGGCCCTGATGGCGCACGACCACCACGACGTCGCGGTCCAGCTCACCCGCCTTGAAGGCATTGATGACGGCTTCCTGCGTTTCGAACACGCGGCAGGGCGCCTCGATCGTCCAGCGCTCCTGATCGACCGCGCTGGTCTTGAAGGTGGCGCGACCAACGTTGCCGGAGACGAGGCGCATGCCGCCGTCGGGCAGGAAGGGCTTTGCCACCGTGCTGAGCATGGCATCGTCGCCGCTGACGGCGGGAGCGGGCTTCCACTTGAGTTCGCCTTCGTCCAGCGTCGGCTCGGTGGCATAGGCGCGCATGCCGTCCTTCGAAACGGTGAGGATGTCCTCATGCGCCAGACCCGCATCCAGCAGTTCGCGCACGACCCAGCCCATGCCGCCGGCGGCGTGGAAGTGGTTCACGTCGCCCGAACCGTTGGGATAGACGCGCGTGATCAGCGGCACAGCGGCGGAAAGCTCGTCGAAGTCCTGCCAGTCGATCTGGATGCCGGCGCAGCGGGCCATGGCGGGCAGGTGGATCGCGTGGTTGGTCGAACCGCCCGTTGCGAGCAGGCCGACGATGGCGTTCACGATCGCCTTCTCATCCACGACATGCGCCATCGGGCGGAAGTCGTCACCCTTGCGGGTCATCTCGGTCACGCGGTGGACGGCGGCGCGGGTTACGGCCTGGCGCAGCGGCGTGTTCGGCGGCACGAAAGCGGCGCCGGGGATGTGCAGGCCCATCATCTCCATCATCATCTGGTTGGAGTTGGCGGTGCCGTAGAAAGTGCAGGTGCCGGCCGAGTGATAGCTGGCGCTTTCGCTCGCCAGCAGTTCCTCGCGGCCGACCTTGCCCTCTGCATAGAGCTGGCGAACCTTCTGCTTTTCCTTGTTGGAGATGCCGCTGGGCATCGGGCCCGATGGGATGAACACGGCAGGCAAGTGGCCGAAGCGCAGCGCGCCCATGACCAGGCCGGGGACGATCTTGTCGCAGATGCCCAGCAGCGTCATGCCGTCATACATCGCGTGGCTGAGCGAGACGGCGGTGGAAAGCGCGATGGTGTCGCGGCTGAACAGCGACAGTTCCATGCCGTCGAAGCCCTGGGTCACGCCGTCGCACATGGCGGGCACTCCGCCGGCAACTTGCGCCGTCGCGCCCACTTCGCGCGCATAGAGCTTCATCTGCTCCGGATAGCGGCCATAGGGCTGATGGGCCGAAAGCATGTCGTTGTAAGCAGTGACGATGCCGACGTTGATCGCCTTGCCGGTGGCGATGGCGGGCTTGTCCTCTCCGCTCGCCGCAAAACCATGCGCGAGGTTGGAGCAGGAAAGGAAAGAACGATCCGAATGGCGGCCGGCTTCGCGGTCGACCATGGCGAGATAGCGGGCGCGGGTGGGCTTCGACCGTTCGATGATGCGGTCGGTTACGCGGGCTACCACCGGGCTGAGGGTGCTCATGGGGTTACTCCTGCTCTGTCCGTCTGCCCTGTCTGCGAGGGCGTCTGTCTTTTGTCTCAGCCTCCCGAAGCCACGCGCTCGGGATCTCCCGGGCGAGGCTTGAAGGCATTTAGGTAACCGGTGTCAATACCTATCTTCCACCGGTTCGCGGGGAAATCGGCACGAGAAAGGGCGCGCACCCCGGTATATAGGGTGCGCTGCCTGATCATGCTCGCGCCGTTGGCCTTACGGGTGCGCGATTACTCATGCCACGTGACGCCATCGCGCTCGGCGAGGGCGATGGCGGCGGAGGGGCCCCAGCTTCCGGCGGTGTAGGTCTTCGGCTCCTGAGCCTGTTCCTCCCACTCGGCCCGGATCGCGTCGATCCAGTCCCACTGCGCTTCCACCTCGTCACGACGGACGAACAGCGTCTGCTCACCCTCGATCAGGTCCAGCAGCAGACGCTCGTAAGCGATGCGGCGCTGCGGGCCGGCGAAGGCGTCGGGCATGGTGATGGCCAGCGGGATCGAGCGCAGGCCGAAGCCGTTGCGGTCCAGCCCCGGCACCTTGGCCATGAGCGACAGCGTGATGTTCTCGCTCGGCTGGATGCCGATGACCAGGCGGTTCGGCACCGTGCGGGCACCGCGGCCGTGGAAGATCGAGTGCGGCACATCGCGGAACTGCACGACGATTTCGGTCGTGCGCTTGGGCAGGCGCTTGCCGGTGCGTAAGTAGAAGGGCACGCCCTGCCAACGCCAGTTGTCGATATGCGCCTTGATCGCGACGAAAGTCTCGGTGTTCGAATCCTTGCCGAGTTCGTCATCGTAGCCCGGCACGGCCTGGCCGCCGATGGCGCCGGCGCGGTACTGGCCGGTGACCGTCTCGTTGGCGGCAACCTTGCGCAGGCTGCGCAGGATCTTCACCTTTTCGTCGCGCACGCTGGTGGCGTCGTAGCTGACCGGCGGCTCCATCGCGACGAGCGCGAGCAACTGGAGCATGTGGTTCTGCACCATGTCGCGCAGCGCGCCCGAATCGTCGTAATAGGCAACGCGCGATTCAAGGCCCACGGTCTCGGCCACGGTAATCTGCACATGGTCGATATGCGCGGCGTTCCACAGCGGTTCGAACATCAGGTTGGCGAAGCGTAGCGCCAGCAGGTTCTGGACGGTTTCCTTGCCCAGATAGTGGTCGATGCGGAAGATGCGGTCTTCCGGGAAGGCGCGGGCGACGGCGTCGTTGATGACCTTGCTGGAGGCCAGATCGATGCCCAGCGGCTTTTCCAGGCCGATGCGCACGTTATCGCCGGCCAGGCCGCTGGCCTGAAGGCCGCGAATGGTCGGTTCGAACAGGCTGGGCGCGGTGGAGAGGAAGATCGAGAGACCGTCCTTCGGCTCACCCACTTTGGCCGCCAGCGCGTTAAAGCCATCCATCTGGTTGGCATCGAGCGTCTGGTACGAAAGGCGGTTGAGGAACCGCGCCATGCCGCCGCGCCGTTCGGCGGGCAGGAACTGTTCGAGCGACGCGCGCGCGAAGTTGCGGAATTCCTGATCGTCATGCTCGGAACGGGCCGTCCCGATGATCTCGATCTTGGGGTCGAGCAAGCCTTCGGCGTCGAGCGCACACAACGATGGGAGGAGCATGCGGCGCGAAAGATCGCCCGTGGCGCCGAACAGCAACAAGCGGTCGGACGTAAACTGGCCGGTAATGGAATTGGTCACTGGGCGCTGTCCACCTTCTGGGGGTTATTCACCTTTTCGTCGTTACCGCCGAGGACCGGCGGGTTTCCTCCTCCAGCATTCCAGCCATTCGCACCGCGCGAGAAGAGGGTCGGCCATGGGATTGTATCGATCCTGATGAAGTGGACAGGATGAAACGATCGGGTGTCAGGGACGATGTCTGGTCTTCGCGGTTGCAGCATAGCATGGTCTGCGTGCGCAGTGCTAGGCGAGAGCGCGGCAAACCTCAACCTCGATTGCACCAATTGAACACGACTAATGCGTGCATACGTATTTGGTGGCGCTTGTGGAGGCGATTTTCCGCAAGTTCCTTGCCTCGGCGTCTTTGTCCTGTCGTCCTGCACAGGCATGGAAGCAGGTCAACGACATCACAGTGCAAACGTAGAAAGCGAAATACATGGCCGGTGACGGCGTCCAGCTTCTCGAACATCTCCAGACCCCGGCATTAATGGTTTCGCGCGGGCAGGTACGTTTTGCCAACAGCGCGGCAAAGGCGTTGCTGGGCGCGCATATCGTCGGCCAGGACGTGCGTATCGCCATTCGCGAACCGCGCGCGGTGGCGGCGATTCTCAGTGCCGAGGGCGGCATCGCCCGCGTCACCGGGCTGTCCACCGGCGGCAGCGTGTGGGAAGTGGATTGCCGCGCAATCTCTCCCACGGATCGGCTGGTCAGCCTTTACGACTTGTCCGAACGGGTGAGCGTGGCGAAGTCGCACGCTGATTTCGTCGCCAATGCCAGCCATGAGTTGCGGACGCCGCTGGCCAATGTGATCGGCTATGTCGAAACGCTGACGAATCCCAAGGCCGGCGGCGACGAGGGCGTGCGCAATCGCTTCCTGGACACAATTCGGCATGAGGCGCAGCGCATGCAGGCGCTGATCCTGGACCTGATGAGCCTTTCGCGGATCGAAGCGGTGAAGCACGAAGTGCCGCTGGACCGGGTGGAGATGGTGGCGCTGGCGCAGGAGATGGCGGGCGAATCGAAGCCCGGATCGAACGTGATGGTCCACGCCAATTGCGAGACTGCGGTGGTCACCGGCGATCGCGGCCAGCTTGCGCAAGTGCTGCGCAACCTGATCGACAACTCGCTGAAGTATGGCAAGCAGGGCGGCCAGGTGGATGTCTCGCTGGAAGCGACCGCGACCGGCTGGGTGCTGATCACTGTCCGCGACGAAGGTGACGGCATTTCTCCCGAACACCTGCCGCGCGTGACCGAGCGCTTCTATCGCGCCGACACCAGCCGCAGCCGCGCGGTGGGGGGCACCGGGCTTGGCCTGTCGATCGTGAAGCACATCGTCGAACGCCATCGCGGCCGCTTCGACATCGACAGCCGTGCCGGGCAAGGCACGACGGCTTCGGTCATGCTGCCGCTGCGCAAGGAAGATGGGCAGGGGTGAGAGTGCGGGCGCTCACGCGTCTGCGCTATCGTGCCAGCGTGTCGCGCCACGATGGCGTCGTGGCACTATGGTACAGCATCGCCGCATGAAAGGGCGATGGCACCACAACACGGCAGTCACCACGGCGCTTTCCAAACTCTCTCCGTCATCCCCGCGAAGGCGGGGATCCCGCTTATTCTAGCGGCGAGGCAGAAGGAAGCGGGGCCCCCGCCTTCGCGGGGGCGACGGAAGTGTTGGGGGGCGAGGTCTTTGGCGACTTGCCCATTCGCGCCACCCAGCCCAGCCAAGTCCTAGAAATCCAGCTCAAACCGCGTGCCGATCACGTTGACGGAATAATCCGTCCGCCCCGAATCCAGCGCTTTCGCGCCATTGTAGGCCAGCAGCGCGTAGTTGAGATTGAACCGCAAATATTCCACCGGCGTCCAGACCAGTGCAGCGATGTAGCCGTTCTGGGTGCCGCCCCGAATGTCGCGGTCGTTGAGGTCCAGCCAGTCATAGCGCAGGGTGAACTGTACGGAGCCGATGCCGCTTTCTCCCAGCGGGTGGGCGGGGGCCTTAGTGGTGAAGATGCCTTCCTTGTACCCCCGGCTGTCGCCTGACGTCAGGAACAGGCCCAACTCCGCGTAAGCGCCTTGGAATGATACGGAGGGCAGCCCGACGCGGTCGCTGGTGAGGCGGTTGTACTCTGCCGCCGCATGCCAGCGCCCCCGGATCGCGGCTATTTCCACGCCCCAGTTGAATTCCTGCTCGACCTGCATCGCCGGCGTGCCGATCAGCCGCGTGTTGGTGGAATGGACGAAAGGTCGCTGGCGATACCGCGTGGTGCCCTCCGCCAATCGGGCGAGATCGCGCCAATGCGCCGAACCGCCGAAATGCAGCTGCGTGCCGCCCAGCATCGGCGCAAAGACCAGCCGCGTGTCGATGCCGTGGCTGTTGTTTTCGTCACCCCCTTCGACGCCGTCGGCATCGTTGGCGAGTGCGCCGATATCGTCGCTGAACAGGCCCAATTGGGCCAGCCACGGCCCGCGCATGTATTGCGCGGAGATGCCAAGCCGGCGCTCGAAATTGAACGCATCGGTGAAAGCAGCGCGCTCCATCACGCTGCCGGTGGTGTCGCCGGTCAACTCGTCCAGCGACTGGAACGGGTTTTGATTGCCCAGCTTCACCGTCCACGGGCCGTGCTTGTAGCTGACGTACGTATCGACGAGATCGACCACATTGTCCGACAGTTCGAGTTCCAGCTTGTAGCCGAAGCCACCGCCGATACCCCCTTCGCCGCCCAACCGGATCCGGCGCATTTCGGTGGAGAAGCCCAAGCCCTTGTCATCAAGCCCGCGCGGCGCGGCGACATAGTTGGCATCGGCCTGGATGCGGCCTTTCACCTTGAAAGAACGCGCACCCGAAGTGAATTGCGGGCTGCCTTTCCATGCGATCGCGGTGGTGGCTACGGAAGGTGACGTGGCCGAAGTGGGCGCCGCTGCGGTAGGAGGCGGCGGAGTGGCCGGCGCCGAAGTGGTTGGCACCGGAGCTGGGACCATGGGCGCAACCGCAAGGGCCGGCCCTGACGCCGAAGCCAGTCGTGCTTCCATGCGCTCAACTTGTTCCTTCAGCGCGGCGACTTGCGCGCGGAGCAGGGCCGCTTCCTCTGCGGAGATTCCCTGGGCCTGCGTTTGGGCATGCGCGCAAGGCATGGGCGCGATCAACAGGCAACCGGTTAAAAACGGGGCGGCGGCCACGCGGGTCAATTTCGAAGGCATCGGGATCGGCTTCCGGGCAGGTCATAAAGGACCTGCGGTGCAGGCTCCGGCCGGCCGGTTATGGCCATGAAATGACGGTTCAGTGACAAATGTGACCGTCGTGCCCACCTTCATTCTTTGTCACAGACCCGCCTTAAAGCAGCCATAAACTTTGATCGGAAAATCGGCGGAAAACCGGGCTTCGCGGAAGCTGAGCTATAAAGTGTCATGGAACTGAAACAGTGTAGTCATACTGGCGTCGTGTCAGTGCCATCAAAGTTTCATGGAAGGTCGACCAAGGTGAGGAAACCAAAGGCAATTTTGATGATGACGCTGTCCGTCCCAGCGCTCGCCGTTGCGGCGGGATGGGCGCCGGCGGCCTATGCGCAGTCCGCAAATGCATCTGCTAATGGGTCTTCTGATTCGGCCGCGATCCGGCAGGAACTGGATGCGATGCGCGCGCAGATGAAGGCCATGGAGGGCCGCATCGAATCGCTGGAAGGTCAACTCAACGCGGCTAATGCCCGGGCTGACGCGGCGACCCAGGCCGCCCAGAATGCGTCTCAAGCAGCATCGCAGGCCGCAGCCCAATCGGCGAGCATCGCCGCAGCCGCCAAGGGAGCCCCTGCGCCCGCGGCGAAGCCCTCGCCTGCCTCCTCACCCGTCGAGATCGCCTGGAAGGGCGCGCCGGAATTCCGCGGCGACAACGGCTGGAGCTTCAAGCCGCGTGGCCGTCTCCAGATCGATGCGGGCAATGTGAATGCGCCCTCCGGCCTTGATGAGACCTCCAGCGATCATCTGGGCTTCAGCACCGAACTGCGCCGGGCCTATCTTGGCTTCGACGGCACGATGCCGGGCGGCTTCGGCTATCGCTTCGAAGTCGATGTCGCCAATTCCAGCGTCGTCATCAACGACATGTACCTGACCTACCGGGTGAACAAGAACGTCACGCTGGCACTGGGCAACCAGAAGCCGAACACCGGGCTGGAGGATATGACCTCCGACTTGTTCACCAGCTTCATGGAACGGGCCAGTTTCATTGGCGCCTTCAACATGGAACGCCGCGTCGGCCTTAACGCGCAATATCTGAACAAGGCGCTGCTGGTGCAGGGCGGCGTGTTCAGCGACGATCCGAACTCGCTCAACAGCGATTACGACAAGTCGTGGAGCACCGATGGCCGGGTGGTCTTCATGCCCTCCGTCGCGGGCGGTACGCTGCACCTCGGCGGATCGGTCCACTGGCGCACACTCAACGATTCGATCCCGACGGTAACCTACCAGAGCCGTCCCTTCATCCACACGACCGACCTGCGTTTCCTCAGCGCGGGCGTCACCAATGCGCGCAACGAATTGGGCCTGGGTCTCGAAGGCGCGTGGATCAAGGGCCGCTTCCATGTGTCGAGCGAGAGCTACTGGCAGAAGGTGCGGCGGGAGGGCTTTGCCGATCCCACCTTCAACGGTGGCTATGCCGAAGTGGGCTACATGCTCACGCACGATGATACGGCCTACAAGAACGGCGTGTTTGAGCGCATTCGCCCGCACCACGGAATGGACAAGGGCGGCCTAGGTGCCGTTCAGCTCAACGTCCGGTACGATTGGCTGAACCTCAACGATGCCGGCATCGTTGGCGGGCGCGAACAGACGGCGGGGGTTTCCGCGATCTGGATGCCGACCGATTACGTGCGCTTCATCCTCAACTACGGCCATATCTGGGTGAAAGACTCGCCCGTCCTCGTCGATGGGACCGACAACACTTACGGTGTCGATTCGATGGGCATGCGCGCCCAGTTCGATTTCTGAGCCATTGTTAGAAAATTCGCTGAAAGCGAATTTTGCGGCACCAGCCCGCTCCCCCACCCGACCATCCGACAAGGGTACACTGGTGGGTGGTCGGGTGGGGAGCGGGCTGGTGCCGCGTAGAAATGCCCCCTTCTGGGCATTTCCAAACAGATCCCTCCGGTGCGGGGCCAACGCCGCACTGTCATGGACCAGACGTAATTTCCGTCGGCCATTGTTCGGCCGGGTTCCACGCCGTACGCCGATGTCCGGAAAACGTACGGAATTCCAGCAATTGCGCCGATCCGGGAACAATGTCACTTACTTGTCATGGAAGTGTCATTGTACCCCAATAGGGGCAACTCACACTTGAAGCCCAAGGGGTGACATCATGCGTTCCACGAAGACTTTCCTCATCGTCGCTGCATCGTCCATGGCTCTTGCCGGTTGCGGCGGCTCGGGTGGCTCGGCTGCCGGTTCGCGCGACTTCGTGCGCGCCGTCGGTTCCTCGACCGTCTACCCCTTCGCCACGGCTGTTGCGGAAGAATTCGCCAAGGCCGGCGGCAAGTCGCCCGTCATCGAATCGACCGGTACGGGCGCGGGCATGAAGCTGTTCTGCGCCGGCGTCGGCGCTCAGCACCCCGACATTGAAAACGCTTCGCGCCGGATCAAGAAGTCCGAGTTCGAGGAATGCCAGAAGAACGGCGTGACCGACATCGTCGAAGTTCAGGTCGGCATCGACGGCATCGCTTTCGCCGAAGCCCAGAACGGCCCCGGCATGAAGCTGACGCCGACCGATATCTACAAGGCGCTGGCCGCCACCCCTTATGGCAAGCCCAACACCGCGAAGACCTGGAAGGACGTGAACCCGTCGCTTCCGGCTGAGCCGATCCTGGTCTACGGCCCGCCGTCGACCTCCGGCACGCGCGATGCGCTGAAGGAACTGATCCTTGAAGCCGGCTGCAAGACCGACGCTGCCACTGCCGCGCTGAAGGAAACCAACAAGGACAAGTACGAGGCGATCTGCCACGACATCCGCGAGGATGGTCCTTATGTGGACGCGGGTGAGAACGACAACCTGATCGTTCAGAAGATCTCGCAGAACCCCAAGGCGATCGGCATCTTCGGCTATTCCTTCCTTGAAGAGAACGCCAAGACCATCAAGGGCATCCCGATGTC
>FTCZ01007743.1_pt1 | contig 29079 bp, 26 predicted proteins | sample 1658871 | NCBI WGS metagenome assembly FTCZ01 (sample SAMEA3914864, study PRJEB12502) | metagenome | biome: forest; material: soil | place: USA | collected 2012-03-12 | depth 0.3 m | reverse complement strand
GATCTTCTTCTCGCCGGTCATATTGTACTTGCCGTCCTTGAAGAACTCGGTCGAGGCCACGTCCATGGCCAGCCAGAAGTCCGAACCGGCCTTGTAACCCGCCTGCTCGCCCGCCTTCATGATGAAGGTCAGCGCTTCCTCGGCCGACGCCAGGTTCGGCGCGAAGCCGCCCTCATCGCCGACATTGGTGTTGTGGCCAGCCGCCTTCAGCGCCTTCTTCAGGCTGTGGAAGATTTCCGCGCCCATACGCAGCGCTTCGGAGAACGATTCGGCGCCCGCCGGCACGATCATGAATTCCTGAATGTCGATCGGGTTGTCAGCGTGCGCGCCGCCATTGATGATGTTCATCAGCGGCACCGGCAGCACGCGCGCCTGCAGGCCGCCGACATACTTGTAGAGCGGCAGCGAGGTCGAGATCGCCGCGGCGCGCGCCGTCGCCAGCGACACGCCGAGAATGGCGTTGGCGCCCAGGCGCGCCTTGTTCGGCGTGCCGTCGAGATTGATCAGGGTCTGGTCGAGGCGGCGCTGATCCAGCGCCTCGAAGCCTGAAATGGCCTCGAAAATCTCACCGTTGACGGCGTCGACCGCCTGACGAACGCCCTTGCCGCCGTAGCGCTTGGGGTCGTTGTCGCGCTTTTCCACGGCTTCGTGGGCGCCGGTCGAGGCGCCCGACGGCACGGCGGCGCGGCCAAAGGCGCCGTCATCCAGGGTGACGTCCACTTCCACGGTCGGATTGCCGCGCGAGTCGAGGATTTCGCGGGCGACGATATCGATAATTTCGGGCATGGGGAGATGTCCTGAATGATGAGACGGAAAAGGCGAGCGCGCTTTAGCAAGGCTCGCCTCCCATAGCAACCCTTCCCGTCGTCCTGAACAGTCTGGGGCCTCAGGATGCCTTGTATAGCGGCAGGACCTTTTGCGGATCCTCGGACTTGCCGTTCTTCCACACCTCGAAGTGCAGGTGCGGGCCGGTGGAGGCGCCGCTATTGCCCGACGTACCGATCTCCTGGCCGGCGGCGACGTGCATGCCCCAGTGAACCTTAAGCTCTTGCAGGTGGGCGTAGCGCGTCTTGACGCCGTGGCCATGGTCGATCTCGACGGTGAGCCCATAGCGGCCTTCTTGGCCCGCCAGGGCGATGGTGCCGGCGCCCGCCGCCTTGATCGGCGTGCCGGGCGCCACGGCGAAGTCGATGCCGCGATGGAAGTCGTCGACATTGGTCACCGGGTCGTGGCGCTTGCCATAGGGGCCGGTGATCTTGCCCTCGACCGGCACGACCGAGAGATTGCCGGGCTCATTGGTCTGCGACCAGGCGAATTGCGCCCCGATCAGCGGCACAGCGGCGATGGCAATGGCGGCATAGAGCCAGCGCATACGGCGTGCTGGCGCCGGATTCAGAATATTTGTCAGTCGCATGCGATAATCTCCTGATGTTTTATCAGAGGTGGCGGCGGGAACGCAGTCAGGGACGGCACCGGTCGCGTTTTGCAGGGCGCGGACAAGGGCGCGGGCATAGTCTTGGCGCAGATGCGGCTGGGCGGCGGTCACCACAGCGTCGCAGGCCAGCTCGGCGGCGGCGCGGCAACGGCGCGTCTGCAAGCGCACGAACGGATTGAACCACAAGACGGCGTCGAGCCAGCCGAGAGCCGCGAAATAGAGCGGATCACGGCGGTTCAGATGCGCGCGCTCATGGTCGACGACCAGGCTCAGCTCCGCCGGCGACAAGGCTTCGATCAGCGCCTTGGGCATCAGCACGGCGTCACGCCCCCACGCCATGGCCGGAACCTTCGCCTCTGTGATGCGGACAGGATGCGCCGACACAGTGGCTGACGTCGCCTGACGCACGACGCGGCCGAGACGGCTGAAGGCTTCCCACAGGCGCAGGGCCTGGGCCAGGAACCCGGCGAGATAGGCCGCGGCCATGGCCGGCAACACCCAACGCTGCCAATTGACGGCATGGGACACCACAGGCGCGGCGGTCGCTGTGCCATGTCCGCCTTCATCGCCAGTCATCGCCGGCAATGGCAGGGACAGGTGCACCGGCATCAGCCGCGACAGCAGCAGGCACGCAAGGCCCAGCACCATCGGCGCCAGCAGAATCAGCACTTGCCGCTTTTCGGTGCCGTCATCCGGCACCGCGCCTTGATTGACGAGGCGGCGAAGGCCTTCCAGCGCGGCCGACCACAAAAACGGCAGACCGACGACGATCAGCAGCACCGTGAGGGTCATGCCTCGCCCTCCCCGTCACCTTTCACCTCCGGCTGCGCCGCGAAGCGTTCGAGCAGGGCTTCCAGTTCGGCGATCTCGTCCGGAGACACCAGTTTGGAGCCCGCAAAGGTCGCCGCCGGCAGCGGCGCGTCGAGGTCGAGCACGTCGCGGGCAAAGGCGCTGGCCATTACCGCCAGCGTCTCCAGCTTGGATTGCCCGGCGACGTAGGTGTTGAGGCCGTGAAACGATTCGATGCGCACCAGACCCTTTTCGGCCATGCGCTCCAGCGTCTTGCGCGTCGCCGAATAGGACCACTGCGTCTCGGCCTGGGCGGCGTCGTGCAGTTCGCGCGCGCTCAATCGCTTGCGGCGCCACAGGTGACGCAGCAATTTGAGTTCGTATTCGCTGGGCTTGATCATCACATCCTCTAAGTGAGCATGCGACACATGTCGCACAGCCGCGACCTTTGGTCAAGCGACAGCCGTCAGGATGCGAAAAGACAAACAAAAACGCGGACCGGTTGCCCGATCCGCGCTTTCAAAACTCGAAGCCTGTAAGGACGTTAGTCCTTCTTAGGCGTGATCACCTGACGGCCCTTGTACATGCCGGTCTTCAGGTCGATATGGTGCGGACGGCGCAGCTCGCCGGTGTCCTTGTCTTCGGTGAAGGCATTGGGGCCCAGTGCGTGGTGCGAACGGCGCATGTTACGACGCGAGGGCGAGGTTTTCCGCTTGGGGACGGCCATGGAACTCTCTCTCAGGCAATGGCCGAACACCGCAGCGTTCAGGCACGATAATTAGGGACGGTCCGGTCAGGCCGGATCGGAAGGCGGGCCTTATGCCGCAACTTCCCCGGCGGATCAAGGGGTATTCGTCGTATCTGATGAATTATCCGCGGTGAACAGCCGATCCTTGTCCGGATCGCCGAACAGGGCGACTTTTTCACGCGCCAGATCGGCCACGGTGCGGTCGAACGTCTTGGGTGAGAGATAGGTCCGGCCCTCTTTCGTGCGCACGCTCAGCCAATAGGCGGTGCGGTTGGCGCGGTCCTCATAGGCGGCACTTTCCAGCGTCATCGTCTCGACCTGCGGCGCATCGATGTGCATCACGCGCGCCCATGACGTCAGGCTGATGACGTGAATGTGGATGTGGTTGTCGTGGACGTGCCATTCGCGGTGGCGGCCGACACAGGCCCAGACGATGATCAGCAACGATACCGGCAAGGCGACGATCAGCAGCAAGGCAAAGCCGATGCCCGACGCCTTGTGCGCCACGACCAGCGGCCAGTCGTGCCAGGCGGTGGCGACGGCCGCGGTGGCCAGCAACACACCGAATACCAGATAAAGGCCCCTCACCGGCCAGCCGAGGTCTTCGACCAGTTTCATGCCCCTCACCCCTTATTGGCCCCCAATTGGTTCGCCGCATTGTAACTCAATGCCGCGCAAAGACCAAACTTGGGACCAATGGCATGCCTGAACGCAAAGCGGCGCCCGGCGGGAAGAGCCGGGCGCCGCCTAGCACGCCAAGGCGGGAGAGCCCTTAGCGGTAGTGGAAACGACCGTAATTGGTCTCGTTGTAGTCGTCGTCGCGCATGGCGACGTGTCCGTCACCATGGCCGAGATTAAGCGAGGTCACTTGGCCGTTCTCGGCCTTGACCGAACCGTGGACGGTCTGAACGCCGTCGCTGTCGACGTAGTTGTAGACGAAGGTGGCGCCGACGGTGCCGTCGCGGACGTCGCAGTCGAGGATCTTGATCTGCTTGCCGTGCTGGACGTCACCGATCTTGTCGGACAGCGCGCGCGTGGCGAGCTTGGCCAGTTCGATCTCCTGGGGACGCGAGCAATCGGCGAAAGCCTGGCTGGCGAGGGGGAAAACGGCCAAGGTGGCCGCGACACAAATCAGTTTGAGGGACATGGGGAGCTATCCTTGGGTTGCGGCTTCCGTGCGGATGGAAACCGGTGTCAAGGTTAGGCCGCATTTCGCCGACCGCAAGCCAAAATGCTGCGTTGCAATAAATTGTTACCTCGTGAAATTTATGTAAACATCTGTGTTTCAAGCGTTTTTGACGGTGACGTCGATGTCAAATGCGGTTTTGACGGGTTGGGAAATTTTGCAACGCAATATATTTCAACGATTTTCGGAATGAGATTGACGCCGGCGTCAAACCTGACAGCACTTCCGTCCACATTTTCGCGCGACGGATGTCTTTTTCTCCAAACGGGAGAAATCGGCCAGACGGCGCATTTCAGGCATGGAGAACCGCTCGCCGCCCCTCGCCGCACGGCCTAAACGCCCTCTCGCGGGCCAATTCAGCGGGAATCAAACCAGCCGCGACCGCTCGACCGCCGCAGCGATGAAGCTCTTGAACAGAGGATGCGGCGCGAACGGGCGCGACTTCAGCTCCGGATGGTACTGCACGCCGACGAACCACGGATGGTCGTCGCGCTCGACGATTTCCGGCAGCAGGCCGTCGGGCGACATGCCGCTGAACTTCAGCCCGCAGGCTTCCAGACGCGGAATATAGTCGCGATTGACCTCGTAGCGGTGGCGGTGGCGTTCGGAAATCTCGGTGCCGCCATAGATCTCCGACACGTGCGAGCCCGCGCTCAGCGCCGCGTCATAGGCGCCCAGGCGCATGGTGCCACCGAGATTGCCGCCGGCGGCACGGCGCGACAGCTCATTACCGTTCAGCCACTCGGTCATCAGGCCGACGACTGGCTCCGAGGTTTCGCCGAATTCGGTCGATGAGGCTTTGGCGATGCCCGCCTGGTTGCGCGCCGATTCGATGACCGCCATCTGCATGCCGAAGCAGATGCCGAAATAGGGGATATTGTTCTCGCGAGCGAAGCGCACCGCCTCGATCTTGCCCTCGGCGCCGCGTTCGCCGAAGCCGCCCGGCACCAGGATGGCGTGGACGCTCTGCAGCCGCTGCTGCACGGCGTCGCGATCGCCTTCGAAGGTCTCCGATTCGACCCAGTCGATATGGACGCGCACACTGTTGGCCATGCCGCCGTGATACAGCGCCTCGATCAATGACTTATAGGCGTCTTTTAAGACGGTGTATTTGCCGACGACGGCGATGGAGACCTCACCATCGGGGTGCGAATAGCGGCGGGTGATCTCGTTCCACAGCGTCAGATCGGGCTCGGGCGCGTCCTCGATACCGAAGACCGACAGCACTTCGCTGTCCATGCCTTGGGTGTGATAATCGATCGGCACGGCATAGATGTTTTCCGAGTCGAGCGCCTGGATCACGGCTGATTCGCGCACATTACAAAACAGGCCGATCTTGCGGCGTTCCTCGCGCGGGATTTCCTGTTCGCAGCGGCACAGCAGAATGTCGGGCTGGATGCCGATCGAGCGCAGTTCCTTGACGCTGTGCTGGGTCGGCTTGGTCTTCATCTCGCCGGCCGTCTTGACGAAGGGCAAGAGCGTCAGGTGAATGAAGCAGGCGTGGCGGCGCGGCAGTTCCTGGCCCAGTTGGCGGATCGCCTCGAAGAACGGCAAACCCTCGATATCGCCGACCGTGCCGCCGATTTCCACCAGGATGAAGTCGGTATCGCCCTGATCGGACAGGACGAAGGACTTGATCTGGTCGGTGACGTGCGGAATGACCTGGACGGTGGCGCCGAGATAGTCGCCGCGGCGTTCCTTTTCGATAATGTTCGAATAGATGCGGCCGGTGGTGATGTTGTCGGACTTGCGCGCATTGACGCCGGTGAAGCGCTCGTAGTGGCCGAGGTCGAGGTCGGTTTCGGCACCGTCGTCGGTGACGAAGACTTCGCCGTGCTGATAGGGGCTCATCGTGCCCGGGTCGACGTTCAGATAGGGGTCGAGCTTGCGCAGGCGAACCTTGAAACCGCGCGCCTGAAGCAGCGCTCCCAGCGCCGCCGAAGCCAGGCCCTTGCCGAGCGACGACACCACGCCACCGGTGATGAAAACGAAACGCGCCATATCAATCTCACATTATCTTACGCCATCATGTTTATCCAAAAAGTGGCGTCCACTTTTTGGCATGAGGCTTTGGAGCTGACGCGGCGAATCACCGGTCAGGAAAGTTTAGCAATATCCATTAAAGAAGCCCATGAGCGGTGGGCTCATGGGCCTCGGGTCGGGTTCGATTTTCGCTTACTGCGAAGAACTCGGTGTGGCGGGGGCCGGCGTCGAGGAAGATGACGACGGCAACAGCGATGGAGATGAGGACGACGATGCCGGCGCTTTCACGTTCGGCGACGATGAACTCTGGAAGATGTTGGGGGCCGCCGAATGCGACGTCTTCGACGTGCCAAGGCCGGTGGTGCTCAGCGGGGCCGGCATCTTGGCTGGGGCCGCGTGCGACGCCGGCGCGTTCAGGAGCGCATTACCAGCCTGCGCACCAGACGCCTGGGGAAGAGCGGCTTGCGGGGCCGTCGTTTGCGGGGCGGCTTGCGGCGCGCCGGCGATCGGCAGGTCGTTCAGCGACGGCGCCGACGAGGTGCTGCTGGCCGCGGCGGGCGCGGTGGCCGCCGATGGCGCAACCGGCGTCTGGGTCAGCTTGGAGGTGTCGATCTGGTCGACCGCCGAAGTGCCGTGCGTTTCGACATTGCCGACGACCGTCATGGCCACCGAATTGGCGAACAGCAGGGCGGCGAACACCCAGGTCAGCTTGGTCAGCAGGTTACCGGCGCCACGCGCCGACATGAAGCCCGACGGGCCTCCGCCCATGCCGAGCGCGCCGCCCTCGGAACGCTGGATGAGGATCAGGCCGCCCATGGCGGCGCAGATGATAACCTGGGCGGTCAGCAGAATGCCGAAAAACATGTGTGTCCGGTGTCTCTATGCAAACAGACGAATGAAGCGCGTGGCCATAACACTAGTGTCTGTGTTTGGCCATAGCCGATCGCACAAATAGATTAGGCGGCGGCCACATCATTACAAGGGCGGCCGCACGCGATTGGGAAACGGAAGCTCAGGCCGGAGCCTTGGACGCCGCCTGGATGATCGGCAGGAAGGTGTCCGCCTTCAGCGACGCGCCGCCGACCAGGGCGCCGGAGACGCCGTCCAGTTCCAGCAGATGACGCGCATTGCCGGCATTGACCGAGCCGCCATAGAGCAGATTGGGATCCGCCGCCCCCTTGAACCGCGTCGCGATGTGCCGGCGGATCAGGGAAAAGGCCTCAAGAATCTGCGCATCCGACGCGATCAGCCCGCTGCCGATCGCCCAAACCGGCTCATAGGAGACGTGGAACTTGGCACCGGCCAGGTCGTCAGGCAGGCTGTCGGCCAACTGCTTTGACAGCACCTGAACGGTCAGCCCGGCCTGACGCTGGTCGAGCGTCTCGCCGATACAGATGATCGGTTCCAGCCCGGCGCGCAACGCCGCCCTCGCCTTCTTGGCGACCAGCGCGCACGGTTCGAGATGGCCATGACGGCGCTCGCTGTGGCCCAATATGACCAGGGTGGCGCCGGCGTCCTTGAGCATGGCGGCGGAAATATCCCCGGTATAGGGGCCGCCGTCGGCATGATGACAGTCCTGACCGCCAAGGATAACGCCGCTTCCCTGCAAAGCACTGGCGATGACCGGCAACAACGTTGCCGGTGGAAAAAGCGCCACCCGAGCCGCCATATCGCGGCTGAAGGAGGCGATGGTCTTGGCCAGCGGAAGCGAGTCTTGAAGCCCGTTCATCTTCCAGTTAGCCGCGACGAGGTGACAATGTGGCATGTTAATTTTGTAATCGAACGCAGATGCGAAACCAAGCAAAAAAGCCGTTTGGCCGTGCGCCGCCAACGGCTTTTTGCCGAAATGCGGCGGCCGCGCCTCATAAAGCCTTGATCGCGCCATACTACACCCTTTATATCCACGCACCCGGCCACGGCCTTAAGGACTTCAGACGCACACATGATCGGTTTTCTGCGCAACTTCACCAAATCGTGGATTTTCCAGGGCGTGCTCGTCCTGCTGATTGCGTCCTTCGCTATTTACGGCCTGCGCGACGTGTTTTCGCAGCAGGGCACCAATGCCGTGGTCACCGCCGGAACGCGGTCGGTCTCGGACGGCGATTTCAAGCGCATGTTCGACAACTATAAAAAGAACGCCGAGTCCCAGGGCCAGCAGGCACCGGACCCGCAAACCTTCGTCGATTCCGGCGATTACCTTCAGATGATTGAGCAGATCGCCCAGCAAACCGCTGTCAGCGCCTGGCTCGACAAGCTCGGCATCCGGCCATCGGCCAAGCTGATCGTCGACCAGATCAGCAAGACGCCGGCCTTCTTCTCGAACGTCACCGGCCGCTTCGACAAGGACGCCTACCGCGGCATGCTGTATCAGAGCGGCCTGACCGAAAAGACCTATGAAGGCGAGTTGTCGGACGAGATCGCTGTCGCCCAATACGGTGACGCCGCCTTGGCCGGCATGAAGGCCCCGCGCATTTCCGCCGCCCTCAGCGGCGCTTTTGCCGCCCAGACCCGCGACGCTTCCTTCTTCATGGTCTCGCCGGAAACGGTGGCCAAGCCCGGTGAACCGACCGATGCCGACCTGCAGGGCTTCTACAAGGATCACATCAAGGACCTGACGATCCCGGAGCTACGTACCGCCGAAGTCGTCAAGTTCGACCCGACCGAAATCGCCAACAGCATTCCGGCCGACGAAGACGCGCTGAAGAAGATGTACACCGCCGAGCAATCGACGCTGGGGACCGCCGAGACGCGCAGCTTCGACGAAATCACCGCCCCCGACATGGGCAAGGCCAATGCTATTGCCGCAGCACTCAAGGCCGGCCAGTCGCCGGACGCCGCCGCAAAAGCCAATGGCGGCAAGGTCATCAGTTATACCGGCAAGGCCAAGAGCGACGTGCCCGACGCCACGGTTGCCAACACTGCCTTTGCCATGAAGACGGGTGACGTCTCGGCGCCGGTCCAGGGCGAGCTCAATATCGGCGTCGTCCGCATGGGCGAGATCAAGGCCGGTTCGGTGCCGTCGTTCGACGCCGTGCGCCCGAAGCTTCTGGTCGAATACCAGCAGGGCAAGGCCAAGGACAAGATCAACCAGATGATCAACGATTTCCAGAAAGCCCATGAAGCGGGTCAGGATTTCGATGCCACCGCCGCCCGCATGGGGCTGAAGCCCGTGCCGCTGCAGCCGATGACCGCGGAAGGCCGCACGGCGACTCAGGGCGTTGACTATTCGCGCTTTACCCAGGTCGTGAAGGACATTTACGACCTGCAGGTCAACCAGTCGTCCGACGTCGACGAACTGGGCGGCGGTCAGTATTTCGCCGTCAAGGTGACCAACATCAAGCCGGCCGGCCCGCCGTCGCTGGAAGAGCTGAAGCCGAAACTGGCCCAGGCCTGGACCATGGAAAAGATCGCCTCCGAAGTTGAAGCCGCCGCCAACCAGGCGCAGAGCGAGCTCGAATCGGGCAAGACCTTCGCCCAGGTCGCCGCCGACACGCACGCCCAGATTCAAGTCATGACCGGTATCGACACTGGCAATACCAAGAAGCAGCAGCTCAATGACGGCATGATCGGCCGCGTCTTCGAATCGAAGGTCGGCGAGACCTTCCAGTCGCCGGTTGACCGCGGCCACATCGCCATCGGCCGCCTCGATGCCATCCACCAAGGCGATGCCAATGCGGCCAATATCGCCTCGGCGGGTGCCCGCAAGGCGATCAGCATGAGCATGCTACGTGACGTCGAGGACCAGACGCGCAAGACGGCGCGCGCCACCACCAAGACCAAGACCTTCCCGACGGTCGCCGTGCGCGCCCTGGGTGTCACGCCGACCGATACGTCCAGTGCCAGCGCCAGCAAGGCCAAGTCGTGACCGTGACGGCGGCCCAACGTCAGGATGCCGGCGCCGACAGCGCCTTTCACAAGGCCTATGCGGCCGGCCAGCCCTCGCTGGTCAGCCGCCGGTTGATCGACGACCTGGAAACGCCGGTCTCGGCCTATCTCAAACTGGCGGAAAACCGGCCGTTCAGCTTCCTGTTCGAATCGGTCGAAGGCGGCGCCTTATCGGGCCGTTATTCGATCCTGACGCTGCGCCCCGACATCGTCTGGCGTTGCTCCGGCGACAAAGCCGAAATCGCCATCGGCGACAATATCGCCAAGGGCGTCTACGTCCCCGAGGCCAAGCCGTCGCTGGACAGCCTGCGTGCCCTCGTCGCCGCCAACCGCATGGACATCCCCGAAGGTCTGCCGCCGATGGCGTCCGGCCTGTTCGGCGTCTTCGGCTATGACATGATCCGGCTCTATGAGCCGCTGGGCGCCGCCAATCCCGACCCGCTCAACCTGCCGGATGCCGTCGTGGTGCGCCCGTCGGTGATCTGCGTCTTCGATAATGTGGCGCATGAGATCCTGCTGGTAAGCCCCGTATGGCCCAACGAATTGTCGGCCCAGGACGCCTATTCGGCAGCGCTGTCGCGGCTCGACCGCATCGAGGCCGAACTGCGCGTGCCCCTGGCGGCGCAACCGGGTGCCCGCGAGGAAGCTCAGGAGCCGCTCGCCTCGCCGACCTCGCCCCTGGCCTATGGCGACATGGTGCTGGCCGCCAAGGAATATATCGCCGCCGGCGACATCTTTCAGGTCGTGCTCAGCCACCGCTTCAGTGCGCCGTTCAATCTCGACCCGTTTGCCTTTTATCGCAGCCTGCGCCGCGTCAATCCGTCGCCCTATCTCTACTATCTCGACTTCGGCAACTTCCAGCTCGCCGGATCGTCGCCGGAAATCCTGGTGCGCATTCGCGACGGCAAGCTGACCATCCGCCCGATCGCCGGCACGCGCCGCCGCGGCAAGACGGTGGCTGAGGACAAGGCGCTGGAAGCTGAACTGCTGGCCGATCCGAAGGAATTGTCGGAGCATCTGATGCTGCTCGACCTCGGCCGTAACGACGTCGGCCGCGTCGCCAAGCCGGCCAGTGTGCGCGTCACCGAAAAGTTCACCATCGAACGCTATTCGCACGTCATGCACATTGTCTCCAACGTCGAAGGCGATGCGCCGGCCGATCTCGACCCGGTCGACGCGCTGCTGGCCGCGCTGCCGGCCGGGACGCTGTCAGGCGCGCCCAAGGTGCGGGCGATGGAGATCATCGACGAACTCGAGGACGTCAAGCGCGGCGTCGGTTACGGCGGCGGAGTCGGCTATATCTCGTCGAACGGCTCAATCGACGTCTGCATCGTTCTGCGCACGGCCCTGTTCAAAGACCGCGAAATCCACGTCCAGGCCGGCGCCGGCGTCGTCGCCGACAGCGTGCCGCAGATGGAATACGAGGAAACCGTGCACAAGGCTGGCGCCCTGATCCGCGCCGCCCAAGACGGCTGGCGCTACGTCTACCACAAGAACTGAGATCCGCTTTTAGTGCGCGCTTTCGGACCCGGCCACGGCAACGCCGGTGTCAGAGACATTGCCTTTCAGGCCGTCACGGCTAGCCGATAGCTGAAACGCCGCAGTACTGTCATCCACGGGCTGCGCGGCCGCGGTTTCTGTGGCGCGCAGTATGGGACCGCCGGCATGGGTACGGCCACTGCCTGGCGACATGATCATCAGTCCGGCGAGGAAAATCGCTGAAGCCGCCAGGCCGAACGACGCCCACAGCGCCGGCATCACCGAGACATTTTCCGGCGGCTGGGTCTGCAGCAGGGTTGCGGCCAGATCCAACCGGACGTCTATGCGTTCTTCCATCATGGCCAGCCACTCCACAAACACAATCGTAAGTGCCGCCACCCTGGCAAATCATGGTTAACACCGGATTAGCGAATTGCGGTTTGCCCACAAGCTTGTGGAATAAGCCTTGGAATGGCGCCGCGTTTTCACTACATAACGGGTTCCGGAGGCGGCTATGATCCTGGTCATCGATAATTACGACAGCTTTACCTACAATCTCGTCCATTACCTGGCTGAGCTTGGGGCCGAGACTCAGGTTTATCGCAACGACGCCCTGACAGTGCAGGACGCCTTTGCCATGGCGCCCAAGGCCATCCTGCTGTCGCCCGGCCCGTGTGCGCCCGATCAGGCCGGTATCTGCCTGCCCCTGCTGCGCGCCGCCCCCGAAAACATGCCGGTGCTGGGTGTGTGCCTCGGCCATCAGGCGATCGGCCAGGCCTATGGCGGCGACGTCATCCGCGCCAAGACGCTGATGCACGGCAAGACCAGCCAGATCCACCACAACAATATCGGCCTGTTCGAGGGCCTGCCCAATCCGTTCACGGCGACGCGCTATCACTCGCTGGCGGTGAAGAAGGAAACCTTGCCGGAAGAGCTGATGGTCACCGCCTGGACCGAGGACGGTGAAATCATGGGCGTGCAGCACCGCACCCGGCCAATCCACGGCGTGCAGTTCCACCCGGAATCGATCGCCACTGAAGGCGGCCACCAGTTGCTGGCCAACTTCCTCAAGCTGGCTGGCGTCGAAAGCAACGTCGTCCATGTCTGATACCTTCAAACCGTTGCTGGCCAAGCTGGCCGACGGCGCCACGCTGTCGGCCGAGGACGCCGAGGTGTTCTTCGCCGCCTGTCTGCGCGGCGAGCCGACGCCCGCCCAGGTCGCCGCGGCTGTTACCGCCATCCGCCTGCGTGGCGAGACGGTCAGCGAGATCGCCGCCTGCGCCAAGGCGATGCGCGCCGCCGCCATCCAACTCGACCACCCCTATGAGGTCATCGACGTTTGCGGCACCGGCGGTGACGGTCTGCATACGCTGAACATCTCAACCGCCGTGGGGTTCGTCGCCGCCGGCGGCGGACTGAAGGTCGCCAAGCACGGCAATCGCGCCATTACCTCAAAGTCGGGCACGGCAGATGTGCTGGGGGCGCTCGGCGTCAATATCGACGCCGGCCTGGAGCAGCAACGCCATGCGCTCGACGTCGCCAATATCTGCTTTTTGTTTGCCCCGGCGCATCACGGCGCCATGCGCCACGTCTCGCCGATCCGCCAACAGCTGGGTTTTCGCACCATTTTCAACCTGTTGGGCCCGCTCAGCAATCCGGCCGGCGCCAAGCGCCAGATCGTCGGCGTCGCCGCCCCGCGCTTTGTCGAGCCGATCGCTCGTGCGCTCGGCATGCTGGGCGCCGAGCGCGCCTGGTCAGTGCACGGCTCGGGCCTCGATGAATTGACGACGACCGGCGAAAGCGAAGTCGCCGAATGGCGCGACGGTCATCTGACCCTGTTCCGCATTACGCCTGAGGCCGTCGGCCTGCCGCGCGTGGCGCTGGCCGATATCACCGGGGGTGAACCGGAAGTCAATGCCCGCGCGTTAGCCGGTTTGCTCGACGGCGAAAAAGGCCCCTATCGCGACATCGTCCTGCTCAATGCCGCCGCGGCGTTTTTGGTCGCCGACAAGGCCGAGACTCTGCGCGACGGCATCGACATCGCCGCCGCCGCCATCGATTCGGGCAAGGCGCGCGGCGCTCTCAACGCACTGATCGAGGCAACCCGTGGCTGACATTCTCGAAAAAATCGCCGCCTACAAGCGCGAGGAAGTCGCCGCGAGGAAACCGCAGATCTCCGTGCGTGATCTCGAATCACAGGCCGATGCCGCCGGCGCGCCACGCGGGTTTGCCCGGGCGCTGGTTGATGGCAAACGTGCGGGAAGTCTGGCGCTGATCGCCGAGGTCAAGAAGGCGTCGCCGTCCAAGGGATTGATTCGCGACGATTTCGATCCGCCGGTCCTGGCGCGGGCCTACGAATCGGGCGGCGCCTCATGCCTGTCGATTTTGACCGACAAACCGTCCTTCATGGGCGACGAATCACACTTTGCCGCCGCCCGCGCGGCGGTGTCGCTGCCGTGCATCCGCAAGGAATTCCTGGTCGATCTGTGGCAGGTCGCCGAATCGCGGTCGATCGGCGCCGACGCCATCCTGGTCATCATGGCGATGATCGACGATGCCCTGGCCGCCGACCTGATCGCCACGGCGCACGGCTACGGCATGGACGCCCTGGTCGAGGTTCACGACGCCGCCGAGATGGAGCGCGCGCTTCGCCTGTCGTCCAAGCTGATCGGCATAAATAACCGAAATCTCAGGACTTTCGATGTCGACCTTAAGACCTCGGAAGACCTGTCGGCCATGGTCGGCCCCGAGCACATCCTGGTCGCCGAAAGCGGCATATTCACCCACGATGACGTGCTGCGGCTGGAAAAGACCGGGGCCACCGCCATGCTGGTCGGCGAAAGCCTGATGCGCCAGGGCGACGTCACGGCGGCCACGCGCACATTACTCGGCGCCTAAGTATTGAACCTCGACCGGCGTCAAAAATTTGTTCCTGATTAACTTGACTTTAATTCGGAACACATACAGAACATCCTTCATGAGTTCATGACTTGTTCCGAGGCGCCGAGTGGTGGGTGGCCCGAAATAAGCCCTTCACGCCGAGCCCTTCACGCACAGGATGCCCCATGCTGACCACCAAGCAACGTGAACTGTTGATGTTCATCCACGAGCGCATCAAGGAGACCGGCGTGTCTCCGTCGTTCGACGAGATGAAGGAGGCGTTGGATCTGGCGTCGAAATCCGGCATCCACCGCCTGATCACGGCGCTTGAGGAACGCGGCTTCCTGCGCCGCCTCGCCCACCGGGCACGCGCTTTGGAAGTCATCAAACTGCCCGACCAGGCGACGACCTCGGCACCGCCGCGCGGCCGTCAGGCCTTTGTGCCGCAAGTGGTCGAAGGCACTCGCCCGGCGCCCGAACCGTCACGCGCCGCGGTCAATGACGATACCCGCGAACTGCCGCTGCTGGGCAAGATCGCCGCTGGCGTGCCGATCGAGGCCATGGGCCAGGAACGCGACCGTCTGCGCGTGCCGGAAACCATGCTCGGCGCCGGTGAGCACTATCTGCTCGAAATTGAAGGCGATTCGATGATCAATGCCGGCATTCTCAACGGTGACTACGTCGTCATCAAGAAGACCGACACGGCGCAATCCGGCGAAATCGTCGTCGCCCTGGTCGATGGCGATACCGCCACCCTGAAACGCCTGCGCAAGAAGGGCGCTTCGATCGCGCTCGAAGCCGCCAACCCGGCCTACAAGACCCGCATCTACAACGCTGACGAGGTCAGCGTTCAGGGCCGTCTGGTCGGCCTGATGCGTAAGTATCACTAATACCCGAAATCGGAGGCTTCGGCTTCCGAGTCCGCCGACCAATAACGATTGCCGCGCAACGGCTGGGCCCCTTTGATCGCCCAGCCGTTTGTCGTTCGCGTCAGCTCCATCGCGCCCAGCCGGTCCAGATCGGGCGCAGTGATGTGGTTGACGCCCTTACATTCTTCCGGCCAATTGAGCTCGTCATTGCGCATGACGATCAGGTCGCTGTTGAGACACAAGGTCACCATGGCGATGTCTTTGGGCGGTTTGCGGCTGAACCAGAAGCCGATGCGCAGTTTCGCCTGCGGCAAGGGATAGCAAGCAAAACCCGTGCATTCGTAATCGGCGTCGCGCGCTGTCTGGTCAAGCATTTTAAGGCCATAATGGTGGCTCCATTGCTCGAAGCCGTACTGGCGCACCTTCGGCCGCAGCACATAGGCGCCGGTCGCCGAGCGGACAGCCGCATTGCCGCCTTCCGGGTCGATCCACACATCGGGCGGGACGACGCGCGGCCAGTAGAGGATGCTACACGCCAGGATCAGGCCCAACCAGCGCCAACGGCCGCGGATCAGGCACACCCACAGCATGCCGGCCGTCGACAGGGGCAGGACGAAGTTCGGCGCGCTGGCCCAATCGATGACGGCGCCTGGCAGCTTCGCCGCCGTATCCGAGATAAACCGGATCAGCCACAGCCCGCCGCCGGCGATGCGCAACGCCACCCAGGCAATCGGCGTATTGAGCGCCACCGTCCCAATCGCCAAAGGCGGCATGACCAAGGCGCCGGTGATCGGCGCCTCGAAAAGGTTGGAAAACAGACCATAAAGCGTGAAGCGGTTGAAATAGGCGATGGCGAAGGGCGTTGTCGCGGCGGTGGCGACGATCGAAGCCTGCAGCGACAACCAGGCGCCATGGACGCTCGACTGGATGAAGCGGACCCAGCGCGGCACCTGCAATTCCTTAATCGGCGGTTTCAGCGTCTCGGCCAGGGCCAGCAAGGCGGCGGTGGCCATGAAGGACATCTCGAACCCCGGCTGGACGACGGCTTCCGGCGTCAGGGCGATGACGACAAAGGCAGCGATGGCCAGGGCACGCAAGGACAGGGCGCGGCGGTCGATGAGGATGGCGCCGAACGCGATCACGGCGACGACAGCAGACCGCACGGCGGGCGCCGGCGCGCCCGATATGGCGAGATAGGCCAGAATGCAGATTATGCTCAGCCCCGCCGCGACTTTCTTGATCGGCACGCGAAGCGCCAGCCAGGGAATCGCGGCCATCGCCCAGCGCAAGGCGAAGAAAACGAAGCCGCCAACGATCGCCATATGCACGCCCGAAATCGACAGAATGTGCGCCAGGCCGGAATCGCGCATCGACGACACCATGGCGGTCGAAACATAGGCCTGATTGCCGGTGACGAGGGCCGCGGCAAAGCCGCCGATCTCGCTGCCAAACGCCGGGCTGATCGTATGGACGATCGACTGCGTCATGTCCCAGCGCAGGCGGTTGAGCTTCAACACCCAGTCGAGCCGCCAGTTGCCGGGGCGCTCGTCGATCAGGTGCGGCTCACCCGGTGCAAAGCCAACGGCGCCGATGCCCTGGAAATAGGCGCCTTGTGCAAAGTCGTAGCCGCCCGGAATAAACGGCGACGGCGGCGGATTGAGGATGGCAAAGACCTGGATGGCGTCGCCAGGCTTGATGCCGGTCGCCTCGACCATGCCGGGCCTGAGGCTGATGCGGATGCGCAGCGGCACGCGTTCGGGCGCGACGCCGCGTATCGTGATCGGCGCCAGCAGCAGGCGCGGCGCTTCCTGATCGTTGGAGACATTGTCGACGACGAAGGCGCGAAAGCTGAAGGTGTTGCCGTTGACCGTCGATATCACCGGCGCGCGGACGTGTTCTGCCCGCAGTTTGCACACCGCAAAACCCGAGGCGATCATCAGCAAAAGCAGAGCGAAATTGGTAGCATAGGCGTTGGGGCTGAAGCGGCGCATCAAGCCAAACGCCGTGGCGACGACGGCCAAAGGCGCCAAAACCCACAGCCACACGGGCTCCAACGCCAGGCTGAGATAGGCGGCGGCACCCGTGCCGAACGCCACCGGTAGCCACAGGAAAAAGCGGCCGCTCTGCAGGTGAATGGCGGCGGCCAAAACGCTCCGAACACGGGACACGACGTCCTTTGCTGTCACGCGCCCTTCCCCCTCGCCTGAAACGAGCATGGACCGCGACTGCACGCAACGTCAACCGTTCAAAAAAGCTGGGGTTACAAAAGGACTTGGGTTCGATCGCGACAAGGTATAATCACGCGCCCATCATGACCCAAACCGTTATTACCCGTTTCGCGCCCTCGCCCACCGGTTACCTGCATATCGGGGGCGCACGCACAGCCTTGTTCAACTGGCTCTATGCCCGTCACACCGGCGGCAAGTTCCTGATCCGCATCGAAGATACCGACCGCGAACGCTCGACCAAAGAAGCCGTCGCCGCCATTTTCGAAGGCCTGGAGTGGTTGGGCCTGCACGCCGATGCCGATATCGTCTTCCAGGCGTCCAATGAGGCGCGCCACAAGGCGGTCGTTGCAGACCTCATCGCCCGCGGCCGCGCCTATGCCTGCTTCATGACGGCGGAAGAAACCGACGCGGCGCGCGAAGCCGCCCGCGCCGCCGGCCACGCCTTGCGCTCGACCTGGCGCGACCGCACGCCGTCGGCCGAGGATATGGCCCGGCCGCACGTCATCCGCTTCAAGGGCCCGCTGGATGAACCGTTGATCATTCGCGACGCCGTTCAGGGCGACGTCACCTTCAACACCAAGGATCTCGACGATTTGGTGCTGCTGCGCTCGGACGGCACGCCGACCTACAATCTGGCCGTCGTCGCCGACGACCACGATATGGGCGTCACCCACATCATTCGCGGCGACGACCACCTCAACAATGCCGCCCGCCAGAGCCTGATCTATATGGCGTTGGGCTGGGACGTGCCGACCTTCGCCCATATTCCGCTGATCCATGGCCCGGACGGCGCCAAGCTGAGCAAGCGCCACGGCGCTCAGGCCGTCGGCGATTATCAGGAACTGGGATATCTCCCCGAAGCGATGCGCAACTATCTGGCGCGGCTGGGCTGGTCGCACGGCGACGACGAAATCTTCGACGACGCCCAGGCGGTGTCGTGGTTCGACATCACCGACATCAACCGTGCCCCGGCGCGGCTCGACTTCGCCAAGCTGGGCTCGGTCAATGCCCACTGGATCCGCGTCTGCGATCCGGACCGCCTGACGGGCCTCGTCATGGCCGACCTGAAGCGGCGCGACCTGGCCGACGACAGTACCCGCACGCGCGACATCGTCGGACGCACCCTGCCGTTGGTCAAGGAACGGGCGCAAACGATTCCCGCCCTGTCGGACCAGATTCTGTTCGCACTCGCGCAAGGTCCCTTCGTTTTTGACGAAAAGACAAAAAATCTTTTGACCGAGGAAACCCGCGCGCGTTTGGATCGACTTCACAAAAACGTGTTGGGCTGGACGGCGTGGGATCACGAAGCCATCGACGTCGAGCTCAAAAAATTCGTTGAAAATGAACAGGTTGGCTTCGGGAAAGTCGGCCCGGTGCTGCGCGGCGTATTGTCGCCCGGACTGACAGCGCCGGACATTTCGCGCCTCTTCGCCAGCCTCGGACGTGAGGAAAGCCTCATGCGTCTTGAGGGGGCTCTTTTCAATTGACGACGATGTTTATATAGCAGTGCAGCGCAATTTCGTTGCGCCGCACATAAACACGAGAAGGGTGAGTAAATGACCCAAACGGCTAAAATTACTCTGGGTGACAAGAGCATCGATCTGCCGGTGCAGAGCGGGACTTTGGGGCCCGACGTTATCGACATCCGCAAGCTGTACGCGGAAACCGACGCCTTCACCTACGATCCGGGTTTCACCTCGACCGCCTCGTGCGAGAGCAAGATCACCTATATCGACGGCGATGCCGGCGTGCTGCTGCACCGCGGCTATCCGATCGGCCAGCTGGCTGAAAAGTCGAGCTTCCTCGAAGTCTGCTACCTGCTGCTGCACGGTGAATTGCCGAAGGCGCCGGAATTCGAAGAGTTCGAAAAGAACATCACGCATCACACCATGCTGCATGCGCAGTTCGACCGCTTCTTCGAAGGCTTCCGCCGCGACGCCCACCCGATGGCCATCCTGACCGGTGCCGTCGGCGCCCTGTCGGCCTTCTATCACGACAGCCTCGACATCCACGATCTGAAGCAGCGCGAAATCTCGGCGCACCGCCTGATCGCCAAGATGCCGACGATCGCCGCGCGCGCCTTCAAGTACAGCGTCGGCCAGCCCTTCGTGCACCCGCGCAACAACCTGTCCTACTCGGAAAACTTCCTGCGCATGTGCTTTGCCGTGCCGGCCGAGGACTATGTCGTCAATCCGATCCTCGCCAAGGCGATGGACCGCATCTTCATCCTGCACGCTGACCACGAACAGAACGCCTCGACCTCGACGGTGCGTCTGGCTGGCTCGTCAGGCGCCAATCCGTTCGCCTGCATCGCCGCGGGGATAGCCTGTCTGTGGGGCCCCAGCCACGGTGGCGCCAACGAAGAAGCGCTCAACATGCTGAAGGAAATCGGCACGCCGGAGCGCATTCCGGAATACGTCCAGGGCGTCAAGGACAAGAAGTACCGCCTGATGGGCTTCGGTCACCGCGTCTATAAGAACTACGACCCGCGCGCCACGGTGATGAAACAGTCGGCCGACGAAGTTCTGGCCGCCGTCGGCGATCCGAACGATCCGCTGTTCCAGGTCGCCAAGGAACTGGAACACATCGCGCTCAACGACGAATATTTCATCGAACGCAAGCTGTTCCCGAACGTCGACTTCTATTCGGGTATCACCCTGTCGGCCATGGGCTTCCCGACGACCATGTTCACCGTGCTGTTCGCGCTGGCGCGTACCGTCGGCTGGATCGCCCAGTGGAAGGAAATGATCGAGGACCCGTCGCAAAAGATCGGCCGTCCGCGTCAGCTCTATACCGGCGCCGTGCAGCGCGATTTCGTCCCGATGTCGTCGCGGGGCTAAGCCGCAAACGCTTTGCTACAATCGACCCGCCCGGTTTTGCCGGGCGGGTTTTGTATTGGCCACGAGCGTGGTAAACAGAGGCCGCTATCCAGGGGGATCATCATGATACGCCGCGCTGTGTGCCTTGCTTTCGCTCTGTCCGCTGCAGCCGGTCTGGCCCAGGCGGCGACACCAGATCCGGCCGTGCTCGACGGCGCCATCAAGGCCGGCCGCGCGGTCGCCGATGCCAACGGGCTGACGCTCGTCCTGACCAATGGCAAGCATCTGTCCCTGGCCAATCTGACGGCCGGCTGCCCGACCGGCGACAAACAGCTCGATGACGCCAATTGCAAGCATTACTTGCTGGCCGCCGACCTGCCGGCGCAGCACGTTTTCGTCGTCCAGGTCCTGTATTACGAAGGCGCCGGTCAGTTGCTGATCGACGACGGCAGCGGGCGACAGACCGATATCGACGGCATGCCGGTGTTTTCGCCGGACGGCTCGCGCTTCTTCATCAATGACGATGACGAGCTCAACGACCACGACAACAATCTCGAAATCTGGCGCCGCGACGGCGATGGCGCCAGCCTCGAATGGGCGCATCCGTACCAACAGGTCTATGTCGAGGCTCCGGTGCTCAAGGGCCTGTACCACGCCCGCGTCACCGACTGGTCGCAGCCCGACACCGTCAACCTCGCCTTTTCCTATATCAGCCTGAGCTGGAAGGGTCAGCTGACGCATCAGGCCGACGGCTGGCACCTGACGGCCGACTGGCCGCACTAATGACTTTCCACATTGCCGGGTTATGCGAGGCGTGATTGAAAACGCCGGTCACGGATCTACCCAGGAGACGCTTCATGGCCGACGCCGCCAAGCCCGCCCTCACCCCCGCCGCCGAACTGGCGCGCAACAATCCGGTGCGCATCCGCAACGAAAGTGCCGAATACCGCGCCGCGCGCACGGCGCTGCTGACCGAAGAGATCGAACTGCGCCGGCATATCGAGCGCGTCGCGGCCCTGCGCCGCAACCTGCCGCCCGGCGGCGCGGTCGACGGCGACTACCGGTTCATGACGGAAGACGGCCAGACGACCGACCTTGCCGGCCTGTTTGGCGACAAACAGACGCTGGTCGTCTATTCCTACATGTTCGGGCCGCAACGCGAGCGTCCGTGCCCGATGTGCACCAATCTGCTCGGGCCATTCGACGCCAATGCCGCGGACATCGAACAGAATGTGGGGCTGGTCGTCGTGGCCCGGTCGCCGATCGATAAGTTGAAAGCCTGGAAGGCGGAGCGCGGCTGGCGGCATCTGCGGCTGGTCAGCGACCTCAATGACGCCTATTCGCGCGACTATTTCGGCCTGTTGCCCGACGGCTCGGAAATCCCGGCGCTGAACGTTTTCACCCGCCGCGACGGCACGCTGCGCCACTTCTGGAGCGGCGAAATGACGGGCCAGACGGCCGATCCCGGCCAGGATCCGCGCGGCGCGCCGGAAATGGCACCGCTGTGGAACGTGCTCGACATTACGCCCGAAGGCCGCAAGCCGGACTGGTATCCCAAGCTCGACTACTGAGGCACAAGCTTGAGGAAATCAAGCACCGCGGCCGCGGCGCGTTCGGCAGTCGGTGCGTCGCCCCGGCCCATGACGTCGAGCGCGTCGTATTGCTCGGCGATCTGCCGGGCACGTAAGGCAGGATCGTCCAATCGTTCGGTGATGGCTTCCAGCAGATTGCCAGCGGTCGCCTCATTCTGGATGAATTCCGGCGCGATGCGGCGATCCGACATGATGTTGAACATGGTGGCGTGCTTCAAGGTCGAGATACGCTTGTAAATCCAGAAGGTCAGCGGCTCGAGCTTATAGGCGATGACCATGGGACAGCCGGCCAGCGCCAGTTCGGTCGACACCGTGCCCGAACAGGCAAGCGCCAGGGTCGCGGCCTTCATCGCCGAGAACTTGCCGGCATCGCCTTCGACGACACGCACTGGCACGGAGATGGCCGATAGCGCCGCCATGACCTGGCCGCGCACGGTGTCGGCCAGCGGCATGACGAAGACGAGATCGGGGCGTTTCTCGTGCAACCGCGTCATGACCTCGCCAAAGACCGGCATCATGTGGCGGATTTCGGCCGGCCGCGAGCCCGGCAAGACCAGCAGGAGCGGCGTATCCTCGCCCAAACCCTGGGCGCGGCGCCAGCCCTGGGGGTCTGCCGACGACATGTCGACGTGCAGGGCGGGATTGCCGACGACGACGGTTTTGAGCCCATGCGGCTCGAAAAACGGCGGATCCATGGGGTGCAGCGCGATCAGAAAATCGACGGCACTGGCCAGCGTCTTGGCTCGCCCCGGGCGCGCGGCCCAGACTTGCGGGCCGACATATTTGATCAGCGGCACGCCCGGCATGGCCTTGCGGATGGCCTGAGCGGCGCGCAGCGTAAAACCCCACGAGTCGATCAGCACCACGGCGTCGGGCTTTTCACGTTCGGCCAGGGCGACCGTGTCGCGCACCCGCGCCTTAACGCGCGGCAAAGCCTTCAGCCCTTCGACAAGGCCCAGAATCGACAGTTGCGCGATATCGAAAGGGCTTTGCACGCCTTGCTCAGCCATGCGATTGCCGCCGACGCCGACAAAGCTGAAATCAATGTGCGGGGCCTGATGGCGCAGGGCCTGGATCAGGCCCGCGCCCAGCGCATCACCCGAAGCCTCGGCGGCGACCAGCATCAGCTTGCAGGATTTGGGATCAGGGGTGGCCATGGTCGCCATAGATGAAGACGCCGAGGTCGTTAGCGCGGCTGAAGACCGCCGGTTTGTCGAGGATCAGCAGGTTGCCAGCACGGCCGATAATGCCGGCCAGGCCGCAGGCAGCGACGTCCTCGACCGTTTGCACACCAATCGCCGGCATGTCGAGGCGCAGGTCCTGAATCGGCTTGGCGACCTTGGCAAGGACGCCCTTGCGGTCGGCTGCCGTGCCGCGCTGATTGGCCGGAAGCGTGGCAACGCGGGCCAGCAGGGCCTGAGTGCCTTCCTGGGCTTCGACGGCCAGCGTCACCTTGCCGGCGACGACGACCGCCTGGCCGATATCGAGAGCGCCAATGGCGGTGGCGACGCGCATGGCCTCGTGGGCGTCTTCCATCTGCTCGGGCGACGGTTGCGGGCCGGCTTGCAGGCCGCCTGAGATCAGCAGCTCCGGATTGGCTTCGTGGGCGCCTTCAATGGTGTAGCCCTGGGCTTCGATGACGGCGGCGACCTGGCGCAGCAGCTTGTCGTCACCGCCGCGCGAGGCCTGCTGGATGGCGCCCAGGCCTTCGCCGACCTTATCAGCATCGAGCATGGTGAAGTCCGGGCGCTTGACGTAACCGCACATGCAGACGGCTTTGACCTGTTCGTTGCTCAGGATCACGAAGAGCTGCATGACGTCGCTGAGACCGAGCGTATGGCCGGGGTGGCGGTCGAGGGCTGCGTCCGACAGGCCGTCGATGCGGATGATGGTGTAGGGCCGGCCGCTTTTGGCGAGATAATCGGCGACTTCGACGGGCAGCGGGCCGCCGCCGGAGATCAGGGCCAGTTTCGCGGAGTTGATCATGAAAAAGTCTCGGGGTGTGGGGCCTGCGGCCCCACGTCTTTAATCTCCGTTTTTTGCGCTCGCCCCCTTGGGCGAGGCGCCGAAAACGGAATTGAGGCGTCGGCTGTGGTCTCTTACCTTGCGGCCTCTTTCAAGGCAAACGCGTGAAATTGTCGCTATTCCGACGGCAGGCAAATCGGCCGGTTGGAATCCTCACGAATAAACCGCACGATCTCGACCACCTGATCGATCTCGGAGAAGTTCTCGAGCACGTCGTCGAGGCGCTCTTGCAGCGTGCCTTCCTCGGCGAACATCATGCGGTAGGCGGTGCGCAAGGATAGGATCAGCTCACGCGAGAAGCCGCGGCGCTTCAAACCGACAAGGTTCAAGCCCTCCAGGCGCGCGTGGTTGCCCCAGACACTGCCGTAAGGGATGACGTCCTTGGTGACGATGGCGCCGCCGCCGATGAAGCAGTAACGGCCCAGCCGCGCGAACTGGTGCACGGCGCAGGAGCCGCCCAGGAAGACGAAATCACCGACGCGGACGTGGCCGCCGATCGAGGCGACATTGGCCATGATGACATTGTTGCCGACCTGGCAGTCGTGGGCGACGCCAGAGCCGGCCATGAACATGCAGTCATTGCCGATGGTCGTGACGCCGCCGCCCTTTTCGGTGCCGGTATGCATGATGACGTGTTCGCGCACCAGGTTGCGGTCACCGACCACCAGACGGGTCGGCTCGCCCTTGTGCGCCAGGTGCTGCGGCGGCCCACCTAGACACGCGAACGGATGAATAACGCAATCGGCGCCGAGCTCGGTCAGACCGTCGATGACCACGTGCGACAGCAGTTTGGTGCGGTCGCCAACCTGAGCGCCGGCACCCACGACGCAATAGGGCCCGATCTGGACCCCTTCCCCGATTTGCGCGCCGTCATGGACAATGGCCGTAGGGTGGATATTTGTCGTCATGGCGCGCCTTGTTGCGAAGCTATTTCTGTTTGTCGACCAGCATGGCGGCGAACTCGGCCTCGCAGACGACCTTATCGCCGACATAGGCCTCACCGCGGAACTTGAACACGTCGCCGCGATATTTCACCACCTCGACCGGCATGCGCACCGTATCACCGGGACGCACGGGGCTGCGGAACCGTACCGCATCCACCGACCCGAATAAAATGGCTTTGTTTTCAATATCTATGTCCAAAGATTTCGACATCAGCACGGCACCGGTCTGGCCGAGCGCTTCGATCAGCAGCACACCCGGCATCACCGGGTTGTCGGGGAAGTGGCCGACGAAGAACGGCTCGTTATAGGTGACGTTCTTGATGCCGACCATCGACTTGTTCTGGACGAAGTCCTCACCGCGATCGATCATGATGAACGGATAGCGGTGCGGGATGCGCCGCAGCACTTCGGCAAAGTCCACACTGACCGGAGCCGTTTCCGTAACGGCATCCTGAGCCGTCGATGACGCCCTGTTGATATCGTCCATGCTCAACTCTCAGCCCCTGTCCTTGGCCGCGTTCTTTTCCAGCCACACCACTTCGCGCAGATGCTGCCGCGAAGGCTTGGCCGGATCGCCCGCCACCATCATGCCCGCGGGCACGTCCTTGTAAACCGCAGCCCCCGCCGCCATCTTGGCGCCGGCGCCGATTTCGATGTGATCGATCGTGCCGACCCCGCCGCCGAACATGGCGCCGTCGCCGACCTTGACCGAGCCCGACAGGCCGCATTGCGCCGCCATGATGCAGTTGCGGCCGATATGGGTATTGTGCCCGATCTGGCACATATTATCGATCTTGGTGCCCTCGCCGATCACCGTGTCGTCGTAGGCGCCGCGGTCGATGCAGGTTTCCGAACCGATCGAGACGTCGTCCTGGAGGATGACGCGGCCGAGCTGCGGCACGTCGACCAGGCCGCGGGCATCGCCCGACACGCCAAAGCCGGCTTCACCGATACGCACGCCGGCCGACAGCTTGACGCGATCACCCAAAAGCGCGCACTGCACGGAAGCATGGGCGCCAATATGGCAATCGCGGCCGACCTGAACGCCCGGACCGATGACCGCATAGGCTTCGATACGCGTGCCGGCACCGATGGCCGCACCCTGACCGATCACGACACCGACCCCGATCTGCACACCTTCTTCCAAGCGCGCGGAGGCATGGATGGCGGCGGGGCCTTCGTGCATCTTGGTGCGGTAAAGCCGCCCGGCGACCCGTGACCACGCGGCCTGGGGTGATGCGGCAACCAGGGCGACACTAGTGTCCGGAACGTCGTCGACAAAGGCTTCAGCGACGAAGATGAACTCCGCGTGGCTGCGGCGCAGCTGCTTCAAGTAGCGGCGGTCGGAAAAGAAAGCCGCCTGGCCGCGTCCCGAATAGCCTGAAAAAGATAAAGGAGAGCAGGCCTCGATGAAGCCGCTCCCCTTTTGCTCCGGCTTTGCCAGCCGGGTGAAGCTTAAGGCCGCCGCCTGATCTACGTCGATTTTCGCGGTAATGTCGAAGAAACGCAGATCAGGCATAGGCGGGCTTATCTCATCTTATTTGCTCGCAGGCTTGGCAGCCGGCGCGGCCGGCTTGGCCGCCGGAGCTGCTGCATGCGCCGCCGGAGCGGCAGCCGCGGCCGGAGCGCCTTGCTGTTGAGCAAGATTGGCGCGGTCGAAGTTCGGCAGGCGATCGCCGGTGGCGTTCATCTTGGCCACGACGTCCTTGGTGATATCCATGGCCGGGTTGGCGTAGACGAAGCTCGCTTGAGTCTCTTGACCATTGGTATTCGACGCCGAGTCATAATGCAACAGGCTGTCGGCCGAGATGACCGTGGCGCACTGCTTTTGCGTCACGACGCCGTTGATCGACGGGATCATCTTCTGGAAGATGGCCTGCAGCACTTCCTGCTGCGTCGCCTGCATTTCCTGCTGACGCAGTTGCATCTTTTGCTGGAACTGGTCGCGCTTGTCGGACCAGGAAGCGGCGCGCTGTTCCCACTGGGTCTTGGTGGCCGGCGCAGCAGCAGCGGTCTTTTGCGTCTGTTGCAGGTTCTTGTATTCGGTTTCAATCGACGTCGCTTCCGGCTGCAGTTCGGAATCGACCTGGGCCTTCAGTTGCACCAGGCGGTCCGAAGCGGCCTTGCCCATGTCCGAAGTCGACAGAGCGGTTTGTTCGTCGAGCACGCATTGACCCGCAACCGGGGCGCCGAAGGTCGGCGGCGTCGGCGTGGCGGCCGTCTGAGCGTAGGCGCTACCGGCAAGGGCCAGAGCCATGGCGGAGGCGGCCAGAAGAGAGAGCGATGATTTTTTCATGTCCGTGTCTTTGTTTTGTCTTGGTGAGAGATAAGCTTATTAGAACTGGGTGATCTGCTTGAACTGGAAGGTTTCAACCTTGTCATACTTCTCGCGCAGCAGGACCTGACCCAGGTCGAATTGGACGGGGCCCATCGGCGACTTCCACTTGACGCTGACACCGAGGGTGGCGCGCAGGGACAGGTCGTCGACGATATTGGTCAACTTGTTGCCGGTCGAGTCGATCTTCAGACGATTGTCGATTCCTCCCAGCGTACCTACGTCGAGAAATAAAGCGGTTTTAAGGCCGTATTGGTCGGGCAGGCTGTTCGGAACACCGAGTTCGACAGTGCCAATGGCGTAGGTCGTGCCGCCCAGCGCGTAGCCGGTCGAGGTGTCGCGCGGACCGATACCGGCGTACTGGAAGCCGCGCATGGTGTCGCCGCCCTTGTAGTAGCGGTCGTTGACGCGGACCGAGTCGCCGCCCCACGGCGTGATCGTGCCGGCGTTGCCGGAGATCTGCAGCACCATGTCCTTGGCAAAGCCGTGGAACCAGGCGCCTTCTGCTTCAGTCTTGACATATTTCACGTCGCCACCGATGCCGGCGATGTCCTGACGGAAGGTCGCCGTCCAGCCACGGGTCGGATTGACGTAGTCGTTACGCAGGTCGAAGCTGAGCGTATAGCCGACGCCCGACGTGATACCGGCGCCGCAGTTGTACAGCAGGCCGTCGCAGGCGGTGGAGTCGGTATAGGTGATCTTGTCGCGACGCAGGTTATAGCGCAGGCGCAGCACCGAATAGCCGTTCAGATTGTAGCCCAGGCGCACGTCGCCGCCGGTCGTATCGGTCTTATAGTCGACGCCGGTATAGTCGTACGAGCTTTCGAACAGGTCGAAACCGGCCTGGATGTCGCGGTTGATGAAGTGCGGCTCGGTGAACGAGAAGTCGATCTGCTTTTCAATCGAGCCCGTCTGGATACGGGCGCGCAAGTCCTGACCGGTGCCGCGGAAGTTCGATTGCGAGATGCCGATGTCGAGGATGAATTTTTCGATCGAGCTGAAACCGGCGCCGAACGACAGTTCGCCGGTCGGCTGCTCGGTGATGCCGACCTGGAGATTGGTCTTGCCGGGGGTCGCGGACGGCTTTTCGTCGATCTTGACGTCCTTGAAGAAGCCCAGACCATTGACGTACATCTTCGAGCGTTCGATCAACGCCTTATTGTAGGCGTCGCCTTCCGACACCAGCAACTGGCGGCGGATGACGCTGTCCAGCGTCTGGGTGTTGCCGACGATATCGATCTTGTCGATATAGACGCGCGCGCCTTCGTGGACATTAAAGACCAGGTTGACGGTGTGATTGTTCGGATCGGCGTCTTCGTCGGGACGAATATCGACGAAGGCGAAGCCCTGGGCGCCGGCGGCGAAGGTCAGGTCGTCGACCGCCTTTTGCACGCGGTCGCTTTCATACAGCTGGCCCGGCTTGATCGAGATCGAGCGCAGCAGCTGGTCCGACTTCAGCTTGTCGTTGTCGGTCTTGATGGTGACGCGGCCGAAATTGTACTTTTGGCCTTCGTCGAGCGTATAGGTGACGTCGAAGTCACGACGGTTCGGCGTCAGTTCGGCCACCGCCGAGATAACGTGGAAGTCGTAATAGCCGCGGTTGGTATAGTGCTTGCGCAACTGCTCGCGGTCGTAATCCATACGATCCGGGTCGTAGTTGTCGTTCGATGAAAAGAACTTCCACCAGATCGACTTTTGCGTCACGACGACGCCGCGCAGGTCGTTATCCGAAAACGCCTTGTTGCCAACGAAGTTGACGTCGGCGACGCCGGTCTTGGGGCCTTCATTGATTTCGAAAATCAGGTCGACGCGCTTTTGCGGCAGTTCGACGATCTTCGGCGTCACGGTCGCCGAGATGCGGCCTTCCTTGCGGTACAGTTCG
>FTCZ01004654.1_pt1 | contig 29207 bp, 26 predicted proteins | sample 1658871 | NCBI WGS metagenome assembly FTCZ01 (sample SAMEA3914864, study PRJEB12502) | metagenome | biome: forest; material: soil | place: USA | collected 2012-03-12 | depth 0.3 m | reverse complement strand
TCTTCCCGACGATCGTCGCGACCGACTGACGGATGATGTCGGTGTCGGTATAACCCGGGCAGACCGCGTTGACGGTAATGGCGGTCTGCGCCAGCTCGATCGCTAGCGCACGGGTAAGGCCAAGCAGAGCGTGCTTGGTGGCCGTATAGCAGCTGACATAGGCATAGCCCTTGAGCGAGGCAGTGCTGGCGACATTGACGATGCGCGCGAAGGGAAGCGTGCGCATCCCTGGGAGCGCCGCACGGCTGGCGTACACCGCTCCCATCACGTTGACCCGCCACAGTTCGTCCCACACCGCGTTTGCCGTCTTCTCAAAGGGGGCGGTGCGCGCGATGCCGGCGCAATTGACCAGGATCCCGATCGGGCCACGGCGTCCGGCAGCTTCGGCGAAAGTCTGGCCGACCGCCGCCTCGTCGGTCACGTCACAGGCAAGTGCCTCGCCCGTCGGGATGGAGCCCAGCGCCGAAGCCAGCCGCTCGGCGCTTCGCCCCATAATCGTGACGGGATACCCCGCCTCGCCCAAGGCGCGCGCGATCGCAAGGCCGATACCGCTGCCGCCGCCCGTAACCACGGCATGGAGCCGCGCGGTCACTGCACCACCGTCATCTGGCCGGCGCGCGCAAGGTTGAGCTTCAGTTGGAAATAGCCGCTCTTGTACTGAATGGGCACCGGCGCATCCTCGATCTGCTGTGCCGCAGCGGCGTGAATCGTCCAATTGGGGTCCATCTGGTGTGGACGCCCCATCGCGCAAAGGTCGGCGCGGCCGGCCGCAATGATCGAGTTGACGTGGTCGATCTCATAGATGTTGCCCACGGCCATTGTCGCGACACCGAGCTCGTTTCGAATCTGGTCCGAGAAGGGCGTCTGAAACATACGACCGTAGACCGGCTTTTCCGCTTTGGTCACCTGGCCCGAAGAGACATCGACGAGGTCGACACCCGCCTCGGTGAACGCGTGCGCGATCTTGACTGCCTCGTCGGGAGTCACCCCCTCGTCGCCCACCCAGTCATGTGCCGAGATACGCACCGACATCGGCTTGTCGGCCGGCCAGACACCGCGCATCGCGCGGAAAACCTCGAGTGGATAACGCAACCGGTTCTCGAGGCTGCCACCATAATCGTCGGTGCGCTTATTCTGCGTGGGGCTGATGAAGGCTGACATGAGATAGCCATGGCCGCAATGGAACTCGACCATGTCGAATCCTGCCGCCTCGGCGCGACGCGTTGCCCCGACGAACTCGTCGCGGATTCTATCCATCGCCGCGCGGGTGAGCGCGATCGGTATCTGGCTCTCGGCCGCCCAGGGCACGTTCGAGGGCGCAACCACCGGCCAGTTGCCAACCTCGAGCGGCTTATCCATCCCTTCCCATGCGAGACGGGTCGAGCCCTTGGCGCCGCTGTGGCCGAGCTGCATACAGATACGTGCACCCGGGGTGCGGTGGACGAAATCGGTGATCCTGCGCCAACCCTCCACCTGCGCCTCGTTCCAGAGACCCGTGCAACCCGGAGTGATCCGCCCTTCAGGCGATACGCAGGTCATCTCGGTGACGATCAGCCCCGCCCCCCCGAGAGCGCGCGCACCATAGTGCACGAGGTGAAAATCATCGGGCACGCCATCCACCGCCGAATACATCGCCATCGGCGACATCACGATACGGTTGCGCAGCGTCATGCCGCGGAGACAGAAAGGCATAAACATCGGCGGCACCGGCTCGTTGACTGGCCGGCCGAACGCCGCTTCGGCGAGACTCTTCTCAAGCTCTGCGAGCCAGACCGGATCGCGCAGGCGAAGATTTTCATGGCTTACCCGCTGGCTACGTGTGAGCAGCGTGTAGGTGAACTGCATCGGGTCCATCTTGAGATAGCGGCCGAGATGCTCGAACCATTCGGTCGAATTGCGCGCCGCGTTCTGGAGCTTGACTACCTCCAGCTGCCGACCGTCCTGATAGTCGGCAAGCGCCCTTTCGAGCGAATGGTCGCTGCCAATGTCCGGCCGATTTACCACCTCAGCGAGCATGACGGCATCCTCGAGCGCCAGCTTGGTGCCCGACCCAATAGAGAAATGCGCGGTGTGCGCGGCGTCGCCCAGCAGGATGATGTTACCGTGGCTCCAGTTACCGCAGATAATGCGCGGGAAGTTGATCCACGCCGAACCGCGAATATGCTTCGCGTTGGTCATCAGCGCATGGCCGCCCAGATGATCGGCGAAGATTTCCTCGCACAGGCGACAGGACTCCTCTTGGCTCATCGTCGCGAAGCCGGCCCGCTCAAACGTGTCTGGTGCACATTCGACGATGAAGGTCGCAGTGTTCTTGTCGAACTGATAGGCGTGCGCCCAGATCCAACCAAAGCGCGTCTTCTTGAAGATAAATGTAAAAGCATCGAAATGCTGGTGCGTACCGAGCCAAACGAACTTGTTACGCCTGATGTCGATGTCGACCTGAAAGCTCTCCTCATGGAGGTGGCGCAGCTTACTATTTGCACCATCAGCAGCGATTACGAGATCGTGGTCGCGCAAAAACTCGCTATCGGGCTCGATATCGACCTCGAATACCAGCTTCACGCCGAGCGTGCGGGCGCGATCCTGCAGAATATTAAGCAGCCGCTTGCGGCCGATACCGATGAAGCCGTGCCCACCCGAGCGGGTGGTGACCTTCTGCTCGCCGTCCTCGATATGGACGGCGATATCATCCCAATGCGCGAGTTCGTCGATCATCGCCTCGGCGCTAACGGGATCGTTCGCCTGGAGATGCTCCATCGTCTGGTCCGAGAAGACCACGCCCCAGCCGAACGTGTCACCCGCCCGGTTGCGTTCGTAAACCGTGACGTCGTGCGAGGGATCGCGCAGCTTCATCGAGATCGCGAAATAGAGTCCGGCCGGGCCGCCGCCGACGCATGCCACCTTCATATGCCGCATCCTTGATTCCGCTCTCATCCTCACGCCTATGCCTGCCCCCTCCTTACTTCAAGCATAAAATATTTCTGTAACTCGCAACCCGCCGTTTCGGCGGCGTCGGAGGAAGGCTCGCACCCCTTCGCTCGGAGGCTTCGGACACGATAGTGACGAACGCACTTCCCGTTCAGAGGTGCCGATCCGGCCTACGACGCGAAGCGTGTGGTTGAAGAGGAAAGTCAGACCAGCCCGTGCGGGACTTCAAGCCATTCGAAGAATTCCAGCGTGTAGCCGCCGGGATCGCGCACTTTGAATTCGATCGTGAGGCTGTCGCAACCGATCTGCAGGCCTTCCCCGGTTCCGGGCACACCCTTCTCGAACAAGCGCTGGTGCCAACCCGCCAGATCCTGCGTCGAAATCGTCAGCAGAACACCTCTGTTGTCGCCCTGGACCGGCCGTTGACTCCCAAGATCCGACGACACCAGTCCAAGATAGGCTTGCTGCCCCAAGCGAAACAGCGCCAGCCACCCGAAATCGAGAAGCTTTTCGAAGCCGACGACATCCTCATACCACCGCGCGGCATTCGGCACGTCGTCATAGTAGAAGAGCGTGTAGGCACCTTCCACGCTGCATGCGCGCCGGAGTGCCGCAGGCGAGGGGGCCGGGCTCGCCTTGCTGTAGCCGTTATCCTGCCAGTCGAAACTCCGGTGCATGGTGAGATCGTCACCGATTTGGTACGGGGCGTCAATTTATTCGCGACCGGTGCAGCGTGCCCTACCGTTCGTCAATCGTGATGTTGCTTTCAAGCCGCACCAGATAAGCCTTCAGCGTCGAGATCTCGCGCGCCGAAAATCCTTCCATCGCGATCTTCTCGTGACGTAGCGCCGCCGGTAGGATCTTCTCGAACGCGTCCACGCCTTCCGGAGTGAGAAAGACCTGGATCATCCGGGAATCTTCGGCAGCCGCCCGACGACGCGCAAAGTTGTCCTTTTCCAGCTGGTCAATCACCCGGCTGACCGTCGACTGTTCCATCAACGTGTACTCGACGATCTTTCCGATCGTGAGCGTTCCATGCGAGCGCAGCACGCTCAGCACTCGCCATTGCGACGGGCTGACGCCGAGCGATTTCAGCCGTGCCAAAAGCCGGTTGTTGAGCCGATTGACAACCCGATAGAGCAGATAGGGGGTGAAATCGGAGAGCCAGCCATTTCCGGTCTCCATGTCGCCCGGATCGGCTTCGACGGGAGCCACTGTCTTCTTTGCCCGCACCTTCGCCATGCCTCTCCTCCCGTCCCGGCCTCGCGTTAGACGATGATGGGCTGTGCTTTCCAGTCCTTCGGCGGTCAAAACTCCACGACCTCGCCAACCCCCTCGCGCGTGGCCTGGGTCAGTACATGATGTGCTGAGGCGACATCCTGGGGCGCGATTCCCAGTGACTTGTAGATCGTTACATCCTCCGCGCCAATTCGTCCGACCCGCGTCCCGTCAGCAACCTCGCCGATCTCCCCAGCAATATGATCCGGCCCGATTGCGCCCGCCATTCGTGCCTTCAAATATTCGCCCGCCTCGGCTTCGGTGGAGACGCGGCAATCGACGAAGAATCGCGATCGGGCGACCAGTGGCGTATCGATCTCGGCTGCCGTGGCGACGCTCGAACCCACGACATTCAGATGCGTGCCGGGATCAATCCAAGCGTCGAACAGCAAAGGCTCGCGCGCTTTGGTGAGCGTACAGACTATGTCGGCCCCGACCACCGTTTCGCGGACGCTTTCCATCGCTTCGATCACGATGCCATGGCGGGCACCTTCCCGCCCCGCGAACGCCTGCGCACGCGCGGGGTCGCGGGACCAAACGCGCACCCGTCGGATGTCCCTTACCGCCAGCATGGCGTCGAGATGGCTTTCGGCCTCCTCACCGGCACCGACTAGCGCCAAATCGCCGGCCTCTTCGCGCGCCAGAATCCGCGTCGCGAGGCCGCTCGCGGCCGCGGTGCGGATCGCGGTAATCGCCGCCGCGTCGAGCAGCGCCACCGGTTGCCCATGTTCCGCTTCGAAAAGGAGCACGACACCGAGATGCGACGACAACCCTGAGCCCGCATTCCCTGGAAAGAGGCTCACCAGCTTCACGCCAAAACAGGACGGATCATCGATCGCCCCCATCATGTTGCCAAGCGCCCCGATCCCGGTCGGTATCGCCATCACCGATCGCAGGGGCACAGCGCAGCGCCCTTGCGAGACCGCGCGCATGGTCCGATCCATGAGATCGATGCACGCAGCGACGGGCAGAAGCGCACGTACTTCAGCCGCGCGAACGATACGGATTGCCATCGCCGGCTTATGCCCCTGCAGGAAGCAGCACGTCTTGCGGCATGAACTCGGCCTTCAGCGAAGTGAGTGCCGTGATCAACGCCTCGACGTCGGCCTCGTTGTTGTAGAAATGGAAACTCGCTCGGACGTTGTCGTCGCGATAGGATGTCACGATGTCGCGCGCCATCAACGCCTTGGTGAGGCCGGCTGCGTCCCGCGACGGGATCGCCACGGTCGCGCCGCGCCGCTCGTCGGCACGCGGCGTCACGCTCGGCCATCCGATCTCTTCCAACCGATCGATGCAAGCGCCGCTCAACTGGCGGTTGCGCTCGCCAATAGCGTCAATCCCTACCTCCAGCATGAGAGCGAGCCCCGCCTCGGCCGCATAGCAGTTAACGACGGGCGGCGTGCCCGCCTCGAAACGCCGCGCACTGGGCGACGGGCGATTGGCGGAGATGTCCATCGCCACAATGTCTTCCTGTGCGAACCAGCCGGTGTGGGTGGGCGTCATCGTCCGGACAAGTTCGTCGCGGACATAGAGGAAGCCGATACCGGCGGTTCCCAGCATATATTTGAGCATGCCACCTACGAGAAAATCGACGTCCAGCGCCTTGACGTCGATCGGCAGCGAACCAACCGCCTGATAGGAATCGACGAGCATCTTGGCGCCCCGGGCATGTGCCAGCTTGGCTATGGCGCCGACGTCGAGCTTCGCTCCGTTGCGGAAGCACACATGGGTAACGGCCACGAGCGCCGTGCGATCGTCGATGACGTTTTCAAACTGGCTGGCCGGAATATAACCGTCAGCATCGCGATGGACGTGGACCACCTCGGCCCCCCGCATCTCCTGTGCGTGCCAGATCTGGGCGTTGGTCGGGAATTCGAAATCGCTGATGATCACCTTGTTGCGAGGCCCTGAGAAATCCATCGCGCTCGCCAGCGCGTTGAGGCCAGCCGAGACCGACGCCGTTACCGCCACCTCGTCGGTCGATGCGTTGATCAACCTGGCGACGCCGGCACGAACCGCCTCGTTCTTGTTCACCCAGACGTCCCAGTTGGCGCCCACCGCGAGACGATCGTCCATATAGGCCTCGAACGCTGCCTTCACGCTGTCGGCGAGCGCGCAATAGGATCCGCTGTTCAGATAGGTCTTGTGCGACAGGAGCGGAAAGCGTGCGCGCAGCGCCTCGAAATCGGTCGTCATGGTCATTCCTTTGCCCGTGGGCGCGATCAGCCTTTGCCAATCATATTCCGATGAATATGATTATTCAACAATGATGCTGTGACGAATCCTCGTCCACCGACGTCGCCTGAGAGGATGCTTTCGATGAATCCGATTGTTGAGCCCGTCACTCTCGATGCGATCCGGGCCGCGGCCGAGCGGTGTGGCGACATCGCGATCCGGACGCCCATGCTCACCTGCGACATACCATCCGCCACCGGAGCTCGGGTCCATCTCAAGCTTGAAAACCTCCAACCAATCGGAGCCTTCAAGGCGCGATCGGTCTCCAACATCGTGCTGTCGCGTCCGCGCGACACGTTGCGCGACGGCCTCTATACTGCGAGTTCCGGTAACAGCGCGCTCGCGATGTCCTGGATGGCGAAGCGTCTGGGCCTAGCTGCGACGGCGCTGGTGCCCGAAGGCGCGCCGGAGGCCAAGCTCGCGCCGATCCGGTCGCTCGGCGGCAAGGTCGAACTGCTGACCTACCAGCAATGGTGGGATGTCATCGTGAGCGCGGGCTGCCAGGATCAGTCTGGCTGCTACATCGACGCGGTACGGGATCCCGCAGCGCTGGCCGGCAACGGCACGATTGGGCTCGAGATCCTCGACCAACTCGCCGACTGCGACGCGGTGTTCGCACCCTTCGGCGGCGGCGGCCTCATCAGTGGCATCGGCTGCGCGATCAAGGCACTGAGGCCTGACATCCGCCTTGTCGGCTGCGAGCTGGTGAGCGCGTCGCCGTTAGGGGCAGCGCTGACAGCGGGAAGGCCGGTCGAGGTACCGTTCGAGGTCGGCTTTGTCAGCGGCGTGGGCGTCGGCTCGGTGTTGCCCGAGATGTGGCCCTTACTACGCAGCCTCGTCGATGAGGTCGTCACCGTATCGTTGGCCGACGTCACGCGAATGATAGGCCAAGTTGCGCTTTCCCATCATGTGATCGTCGAGGGCGCCGGTGCGATCACAATCGCGGCGGCGCTCAACGGACAACATGGCTACAAGAACGTCTGCGCCGTGGTCTCCGGGGGAAATCTCGATGCAGCGATCCTCGCCGACATTCTCACGGGCCGCCGGCCCTAGGCAATAGCCGGTGCGGGTAATTTCGCGCGCCGCAGTCGATAGATAATTGTCAGCGCGATCAGCCACGGCACGCCCACAAGCCACGAGACGCTCCAGGCGATCGTATCGAGCCCCATCGTCACCAGCACCGATACCAGCAGGCCAATGCCGAGCAGCTGAAGCCAGGGGAAGAAGGGCATCTTCACCGGAAGCCTTTTCCCGGCATGGGCACGGCGAAAGCCGAAATGGCTCGCCAGCACGATCAGCCACACTGTGATCGCTCCGAACAGCGCAATGCCGAAAAGGTAGGAATAGGCGAGCGGGGTCAGCTTGGAGAGTCCAGCCGCGCCCAGGATGCAGCATCCCGAGAGAAGGATCGCGACGAGCGGCGTGCCATTGGCGGTGAGCCTGCCCAGCACGGACGGCGCAAAACCGCTGCGGGACAGGGAAAACAGCATGCGCGAGCACAGATAGACGTTGGTGTTCATGCTGGACAGCGCCGCGCTCAATACGACGAAGTTCATAATCCCCGCGGCATGCCGGATCCCACTGTACGCGAAGACGCGGACGAACGGGCTTTCGGTGATCACGCCAGTGGCGCCCGTTTCCGTCCAGGGTACGAATGCCACCACGACGGTGAGCGCCAGCACGTAAAAGAGGAACAGCCGCACCGCCATCGTACGGAGCGCGGCCGGGATGGCCACTTGCGGATTGGCCGTCTCACCGGAGGTGACCGCGATCACCTCGACGCCGTTGAACGAGAAGATGCCGACCACGACCGCCATCCATACACCACCGAAACCCTTCACCATGAAGCCGCCGGGCAGACCGTTCAGGTTGTGCAGGCCTGTTGCGGGCATGCCGATACCGAAGATTGTCGCGCCGCCGATGATGATGAACAGGACGATTGCCGTCACTTTGATGAGCGCAAGCCAATATTCGATCGTACCGAAATGCTTCACCGACCGCGCATTGATGTAGACGACAATCAGCGCGAAACCGACCGACCAGATCCATATGGGGATGCTCGGGAACCAATAAGTCATGTAGACGCCCGCAGCGGTCGCCTCACCCCCGACCGCGATCACCTGGCACATCCAGTAGGTGTAGCGCACGACGAAACCAGCCCAGCGGTTGAGATAGGTTTCGGCGTAGATGCCGAAGGACCCCGCGCTCGGATGCACCACCGCCATCTCTGAGAGGCTGAAGACCATCGCAGCCACCGCGATCGCGGCAATCGCATAGCTCAGGATCACAGCGGGGCCGGCATAACCGATGGCGAGCGAACTCCCGGCGAACAGACCTGTGCCGATCGCGCCCCCTAGCCCGATCATCACCACCTGCGCCCGACTCAGGCTCTTGTGGAGGCCGGCCTCCTGGGCCGCGATATCGATGTCGCTCACGCCACCCCCCATTCACCCGGTTGCACTTCATTGTGCGGCGACCCGGCCATCATTTGAACCCTAAAATATTCTCTTGGCGTTTCTTATGTAAACTCATATGTTTTGGAAAGGGCATGGGGAGACATATAATGATCTCGATACGGGGCTTGAATCGATGGTCCGTGGTCGCTGGGCTGCCGCTTCTCGCGCTAACGCAGCTGCTTGGAACCGCCGCGCAAGCCCAATCGACCGGCTCAACCACTGCTGCCGCCCCCTCAAGCTCGGCCCTGCAGGAGATCATCGTCACCGCCGACAAGCGCGGCGCATCGTCTCTCCAGAAAGTCCCGATCACCATCCAGGCACTCAGCGGCGAGCTGCTGGCGGCCAAAGGTGCCAAGACCTTCCAGGATTTCGCAACGTCCGTACCGGGTCTCCAGTTCGACGACCTCGGTCCCGGCGACAAGAAATACATCATCCGCGGCATCAACTCGACCGGCGCCTCGACTGTTGGCGTCTATTATGACGAAGCCGTGATCACGGCCGCCAACTCGAACGACGGTGGCGGACGTAACGCCGACATCCGCCTCTACGATCTTGAACGCATCGAGGTTCTGAAGGGCCCGCAGGGCACGCTCTACGGCGCGAGTTCAATGTCGGGCACGATCCGCTTCATCACTACCAAGCCGAAGATGGACCTGTTCGAGGGCAACATCACCGGCGATATTTCCGGTACGCACAAGGGCGGCACGAACTACAATCTCCACGGCACGGTCAACGTGCCTGTCGTCAACGACCTGCTCGCTATTCGCGCCACAGGCTGGATCGACGACCAGAGCGGCTATATCGACGCCGTCCGCATCCCTGCCGGCCGCGTCAACAACATCAACAACGACAATACCAAAGGCGGTCGCGTGATCGCGCGACTGACGCCTTCACCCGACTTCACCCTCACCGGTTCGGTCACGGTGCAGCACACCCATTCGGATGGTTCGTCTCGCTACACTCCGCCCGGCGCCCTGTCGTTTGGCGACGCGGCTCATGGGTTTCCTGCTATCCCTGGCGGTGATCTGACCAATACCGATCTCACCCTCAGCCCGCTCACTGACAAGCTCAGGATCTACAGCCTGACCGCGGAATATCGCACGAACTTCGGCAGCTTCACGGCGACCACCAACTGGTACGCGCGCAACTTCAACTTCTTCTTCGACAGCACACCGATCCTCTTCTTCTTCGGCGTCCCGGTCCCGGCTATCACGCATGAGCCGCAATATCGCCGGATCTGGTCGAACGAACTGCGCTACGCCTCGGACTTTTCGGGCCCGCTCAACTTCGTCGTGGGCGGATTCCTCCAGCGCGAGAAGACCGATTTCACCGTCAATGTCGTGAAAGCAAACGCGTTCGGACAACTCGCCGGGCCGTTCAGCGGATCGAACAGCGACGATGCACTGAGCAATCCCAACGGCAACACCTTCTTCGGTCGATCAGACGACCAGAAGATCAATCAGGAGGCGGCGTTCGGCGAAATCAACTTCAAGCCGCTCGACAAGCTGACCGCCGTGTTCGGCGCGCGTTATTTCCACTCCCGCCAGTTTGCGGCGCAGGAAACCCTTCATCCTTTTGGCGGCTTCACCGCCGCTCCAGTGGGCGTTCTGACCAACGCATCGTCGAACCACAAGATGACCTACAAATTCAATCTGTCGTACCAGTTCACGCCCCGCATCCTTGCTTATGCAACGGCCGCGCAGGGGTTCCGGGTTGGCGGCGTGAACGCCGCCAACCTGCCTTTCGCGTCGAATATCCCCCGGGGATACGGACCTGACAGCCTTTGGAGCTACGAGCTTGGCGTGAAAACCGAGCTGCTCGACCGGAGGCTGCGGTTGAACGCGGACGTCTATCAGATCAACTGGCACGACATCCAGGTCCAGTCGGTCGACTCGACCGGTGCCTTCCCCTTCGTGACCAATGCCGGCAAGGCGCGAGTTCGCGGCCTCGAGGCAGAGCTGGAGGCGAAGCCGGCCAAGGGCCTAGAGGTCGATCTCGGCGTCTCCTACCAGGACGCCAAGCTGCTCGAGGATCAACCGATCATTCCTGGCAATCCGAATCACGGACTGAAGGGCGATCAATTGCCCAACGTGCCCCACTGGCAGGGCAATGCATCGCTCAGCTACAGCTTCCCGCTGACCGGTACATTCGAGCAGACTCTACGTGCAGACGTCGTCTACCGTGACCACATCGAGACTCAGTTCAACTCGCTCAGCCCATTCAACGTACCGCTTCGCAGCTATGCGCTGCTCAACCTACGGGCTACGGCACATTCAAATCTCTGGCAGGCCGGTGTCTATCTCACCAACGTCTTCGACAAGCGCGCCCAGATCGACGCGATCTCGTCGACGCAGGATCCGCTTGCGCTTCTGACCGTCCGTCCGCGCACGGCAGGTGTGACGGTCACGCGCAACTTCTGAGGATGACGGTTATCGGGAACCAGCGACGGGAATCATGATGACTGCACAGCCCTTCAGCCTGGGCCTGTTCGGCGCCAATGCCGATGGTGGCCTCGCCGTCACGACCGTGCCCGAACGCTGGCGCGCGCGATGGCCCGACATACGCGCGGTGACGCAGCTGGCGGATCGGCACGGACTCGATTTCTTCCTGCCGCTCGCACGATGGAAGGGGTTCGGGGGGATCACTAATGCGCGCCATCACAGCTTCGAGACGCTGGCGCTTGCCGCCGCGCTGGCGGCCGTGACCGAGCGGCTCACGATCTTCTCGACAGTCCACGCCCCTTTCGTCCATCCCGTGCATGCCGCCAAGGCGATCGCGACCATTGACCATGTCAGCGGCGGCCGCGCGGGCCTCAACATCGTCTGCGGCTGGAACGCTGCCGAGTTCGCGCTGTTCGGTGCGACCCAGACACCCGAGCCCTATGCGCTCGGCCAGGAATGGTACGACATCTTTGCGCGTATCCTCGCGGGCGAGCCGGCGTTCGATTTCGAGGGCGAGCATTATCGGCTGAAGGGCGTGGAGGGTGAGCCGGTATCTATCCAGAGGCCGCGTCCTGTAGTGATGTCGGCGGCCTTCTCGCCCGCAGGACGCGACTTCGCGGCGCGCACCAGCGACCATATCTTCACCACCTTCGTCGAGATTGAAGATGGTGCGCAGACGATCGCAGACATGAAGGCGCGCGGTTTGGCGGCAGGACGCGAGCTCGGCGTGTTCACCGCCTGCCACGTCATCTGCCGCGAGAGCCAGGACGAGGCCGAGGATTATTATGACCGCGTCACCGTACGCGAGGTCGATCGGGAAGCGGTCGACCGGCATATGGCGATGAAACAGGCAACCTCTGGCTCGCATGATCCAAGCGTCTATGCGCTCCATGCGAGGCGCTTCGCCGCCGGAGCCGGCACCTATCCGCTGGTAGGAACGCCCGAACATGTCGTCGGCGAGATGATCCGCATGCAGATCGCTGGATTTGCCGGTACCGCCCTTAGCTTCGTCGATTATCTGGGGGAATTCCCATTCTTCGCCGAACGCGTGCTTCCGCTGCTCATCGAAGCCGGGATTCGGCGCTAGGCTGGCTCGGCTCTCTCATTTCGCAGGACCGCCCTAATGCCCGCCTTCGACACGACATTTCCCGCCAGCCACGACATCCGTACCCAGATCGCAGGTATGTCTCTCGAGAACATCGCCACCGTCGCCAAACAGGCGTTCGACAACACATCTGTTATCCCACTTTGGTTCGGCGAGGGAGATCTTCCCACACCCGCCTTCATCGGAGAAGCCGCGGCTGACGGAATTCGCGCCGGCCACACCTTCTACTCACACCAGAACGGTATCCCGGCCCTACGCGAGACGTTGTCGGACTATTATCGCCGCATCCACGACAGCGCAGTTGGACCGGAGCGGATCACGGTTACCTCGGGCGGCATGCCAGCGATCATGCTCGCGGTGGAGCTGCTCGTCGATCGCGGCGATAATATCGTGGTGATCGATCCGGTATGGCCCAATATCGGCGGCATCGTCCAGATGGTGGGCGGCGAGGTACGTTCGGTCCGCATGGACCTGGGAACCGACGGCTGGTCACTTGACGTCGATCGGGTGCGCGCAGCATGCGACGCGCGGACAAAGGCGATCTTCTACGCCTCACCCGGTAATCCCACCGGCGCGATGATCCCGTTGGAAACGCAGGCCGCCCTGCTCGCCCTCGGGCGGGAGCGGGGCATCTGGATCCTTGCCGATGAGGTCTATAACCGGCTGAAGTTCGGCGCGTCCGCCGCGCCCTCGCTCGTGAGCATCGCCGCCCCAGAGGACCGGGTGCTCATCATCAACAGCTTCTCCAAATCCTGGGCGATGACCGGGTGGCGGCTTGGCTGGCTGGTCCACCCGCCCTCGATCGCGCCACAGCTGGCGATGATGACGCAATATGTGACCAGCGGCACCGCAACCTTTCTGCAAGATGCCGCCATCGCCGCAATCCGCCAAGGCGAACCCTTCGTCGCGGAAACCAACCGCTATTGCGAGACGGGCATGACCATCGTCTGCGATGCGCTCGATACCATGCCTCGAGTTCGTCTCGCCGCCCGCCCGCAAGCGGCAATGTATGTGTTCTTCGAGATCGACGGTTTGGCGGATTCACGCGCCGCTTGTCTCGACATCCTTGAGCGCACCCGCGTCGGGCTTGCGCCGGGAAGCTTCTTTGGGCCCGGATCCGCAAGCTTCTTCCGGATCTGCTTCTGCCGCAACCCGACGGTGCTGGCCGACGCAATGGAGCGGCTGCGGCCGGTGTTGAGCTAGCATTCATCCTTGCGCGCAGGACTGTTGCGCTCAGGTTTGCCAGGCCGTCCGGAAAGGGACCCACTGACCGACGGCCGCCAGCCCAACACGCCTCGGCTCGGTTCAGGCGGCCTGCGCTTCTGGCTTGGGGCGCATATCGGCGGGCCATGTCACCGAACGATGGTTATCGAGATCGATGCACACCAGGACAATGCGTGCTCGGACGCGAATCTGCCCCGCGCAATGCCCTTCGATCCGAAGCTCAGCCGAGCTTCGGCCCACCCGTTCAACGGCAAGCCTGAAGTCCAGCACATCGCCGAGCCGGCTGATTGCGAGGAACTCGCTCTCTAGTTTGGCGGTCGGCACGCCGAGCTTGCGGTCGAGATGCATCGTGGCGAAGTCGACGCCGACCTCCTGCGCGAAATAGTCCTCCACCACCGCGTTCAGCATTTCGAAATAGCGCGGATAAAAAACGATGCCCGCCGCGTCGACATGGGCGAAGCGCACGACCATGCGGGAGGTGAAACTCATTCTCCGTCCCCGTCATTATCATCATGATCGGCGGCGATCGATGCCTTGAGCATGGCCAGCCCCCGATACAATGCCATTTGATCCTCACGCTGCATGCCCTTGAACATGCCCTTGATCCAGCCATGATGAGCGACAGCCAGTTCCGCAAAATGGGCACGCCCCTCGGCTGTCATCTCCACGATCGAGGATCGGCGGTCGCCCGGCGCCGGCCGGGTCGCGATCATCCCGGCACCTTCCAGTTGCCGCACCAGCGCCGTCACGTTGCCATTCGAGACCAGCAGCGAGCGCGATAGCTCACCCATCGTCACCCCTTCAGGATGTCGTTCGATCGTGGCAAGCACGTCGAAGCGCGGCAGCGTCGAACCAAAACGCTCGGCGAACCGCCGCCTCAGCCTCTTCTCTATGATGGTCGAACAGCTCAGCAGCCGCAGCCAGACGCGCACATCCGTGCTGCCGGTGAGCGCGCCGTCATGCTTCTCGCGGATCCTGCTTGTCACGTCAGCCCCCTCATCCCGCCATCCTCATGACGCCTCCGAGCACCATTGCAAGGCTGGTGCCGGCGGCCACGTCCGCCCCGCTGCCGGGATAGGGGACATGGCGGAGACGATGATGGTGGGGCCGCACGCGTCATCGGTCGAGATCGTCGAGATTGGTGTGCAATTGATCGAGGAGCCGTATCATCCGATCGAAATCGCTCCTGCTCAGGCCTCGGATGATACGCGCGTAGACAGGCGCGGTCACGCTGCGGGCTTCGGCAAGTTGAGCTTCGCCATGAGGCGAAAGCGATACCTCGGTCACCCTTGCGTCTGCCTGGCTTGGCGCGACCCTCACAAGGTCGGTCGCCGCCATGCGCTGGATGATCCGCGTCATGGTCGAGAGCGGAATGACAGCGGCATCGGCGATGTCTCGCACGCCGCGCGGCGCTCGTTCGCCCAGGATCATGAGCACCCGCCAAGAGGGGATGTCGAGCCCGATCGCCCGCAGCCGCGTGTCGACAATGCCATTGTAGCGGCTGACCAGCCGATTGAGCAGAAAGAAGGGATATTTTCCGACCTGGAATGCCGAGGTTCCGGGATCCCCTAGGATGCGGTTGTCCAAGCGCTGCCTCGTCTTTCCTGGGGCGGCCTAGCGTGACCAGACAGCCCCCGCAATAGCCCCAGAGATACAAGTTGCATGTGCACGCTTTTTCCGACAGCTTCGAGTCGTTCCGCGCACAGGAGAGCATTCCATGTCGCTTGCAACGCTCACGGACTTCGTCGGCGCCGTCGCCAACGGCTCGATCCGCACCGTCGACCTCACGCAGCCGCTGTCAGAGGATACGCCGCTCCTCGTCCTGCCCGAGCCCTTTGGGCAGACCGCCGCCTTCAGCCGCCAGGAGATCAGCCGCTACGACGAACGTGGCGTCGCGTGGTACTGGAACAATTTCACTGTCGGCGAGCATACCGGCACGCATTTTGACGCACCGATTCACTGGGTGACGGGCAAAAACCTCCCCAACAATACTGTCGATGCAATCGATCCCAAGAATTTCGTCGGTCCGGCGATGGTGATCGATTGCTCGGCCGAGTGCGCGGTCGACGCTGATTTCGTGCTCACCCGCGAGGTGATCGAGGCGTGGGAGACCAGACATGGCCGGATTCCTCCACGCTCCTGGGTGCTCTTCCGCACGGATTGGTCCAAGCGCGACGTCGACGCCTACACCAACCGCCGCGAAGACGGCGCGCACACGCCGGGCCCTGATCCGGAAGCCTGCCGCTTCCTGATTGATGAACGCGATGCGCTCGGATTCGGCGTCGAAACCATCGGCACCGACGCTGGCCAGGCGCACCTGATGGACCCGCCCTACCCAGCCCACACCTTCTTCCACGCCGCCGGACGTTACGGCCTCCAGTGCCTCCAGAATCTTGACCAGCTACCCCCGACCGGCGCGGTGCTGGTGGCAGCACCGCTCAAGATCGTCGGCGGATCGGGAAGTCCGCTCCGCGTTCTTGCCTTTGTCTCGGAGTAAGCGAACGTGGCCGAGCGCTCCTTCCGACAGGAGGTGGAGAAGCTCCGCCTCGGCGCGGGTGACGTTTTCGAAGGCGAAGGCATCCTCGCCGTCACCAAAGCGCTGCTGCAGGCGGGCGTCGCTTATGTAGGTGGATACCAAGGCGCGCCGATCAGCCATCTGATGGACGTCTTTGCCGACGCCGATCCGCTACTGCGCGAGCTCGGCGTCCATTTCGAATCGAACGCGAGCGAGGCGACTGCGGGCGCAATGCTGGCGGCCTCGGTCAACTATCCCTTGCGCGGCGCGGTGGCATGGAAATCGGTGGTCGGTACCAATGTCGCTTCGGACGCGCTCTCCAATATCGCGAGCGGCGGTGTCACTGGCGGCGCGCTGGTGATCGTCGGCGAGGACTATGGTGAGGGCTCCTCGATCATGCAGGAGCGCACCCACGCATTTGCGATGAAGAGCCAGATCTGGCTGCTCGACCCGCGCCCCAACCTCACCACCATTGTCGATATGGTGGAGAAGGGCTTCGAGCTCTCCGAGGCCTCCAACACCCCGGTGATGATTGAGCTGCGGGTGCGCGCCTGTCATGTCACCGGCCATTTTCTCGCCAGGAACAACAGGCGCCCGCCGATGACTGTCGGCGAAGCGGCCGCCAATCCGCGCCGCGATGTCGACCGGATCGTGCTGCCCCCCGCAAATTTTCTCCACGAGCAGGAAAAGATCCAGAAGCGCTGGCCCGCCGCGGTCCGCTTCGTCAAGGAGCAGGCGCTCAACGAATGGTTTGGGCCGGAGGGGGACGAGATCGGCATCATCGTCCAGGGCGGCCTGTTCAACACACTCAATCGCGCGCTCGAGCTGGCCGACCTGTCCGACGCCTATGGCGCCACGCGCATCCCGGTCTACTGTCTCAACGTCACCTATCCGCTAATTCCCGAAGAAGTGGCGCGCTTTTGCACGGGCAAGAAGGCGGTGCTGATCGTCGAGGAAGGCCAGCCCGAATTCATCGAACACGAACTCAACACCATGTTGCGTAAGGCCGACCTGCAGACGCGCATCGTCGGCAAGGACATCCTGCCGCGCGCCGGCGAATATACCGGCCAGGTGCTGCGTGACGGCATCGTCGCCTTCTTGAAGGAGCATGCGCCGGCGCGTGCTCCCGTTGTGATCGCACCGACGCCGCTCGATTCTGAGATCGCCAAGGAGGTTCCGCCCCGCCCCGCCGGCTTCTGCACCGGCTGCCCAGAGCGTCCGATCTTCTCGGCGATGAAGCTGGTACAGCGTGAGCTAGGCGAATTCCACGTCTCAGCCGACATCGGCTGCCACCTCTTCTCGATCCTGCCGCCATTTCACATCGGCAACACGACGATGGGCTATGGCCTCGGCACCGCTGCGGCCTCCGCGTTCAAACCGACACAAGGCGAGGGCGCCCGGCGAGCCATTGCGATGATGGGGGACGGCGGCTTCTGGCATAACGGCCTCACCTCCGGCATCGGCAATGCCGTCTTCAACCAGGACGACACCGTCACCATCGTGATCGACAATGGTTATTCGGCCGCGACCGGTGGGCAGGACATCCTCTCGTCGAAGGGCAGGAACCCAACCCGCAACACCAATCATTCGATAGAGAAGGCTGCGCGCGGCCTCGGCGTCAACTGGGTGAGGACGCTTACGCGCACCTACGACGTCGCCCGCATGCGCGACACGCTCAAGGAGGCGCTTACCAGCCCCGAGAAGGGGCCCAAGCTCATCGTCGCCCAGTCCGAGTGCATGCTCACCAAGCAGCGCCGGCTGAAACCACTGATGGCGAAGGCGGCCAGGGAAGGACAGCGTGTGGTGCGCGAACGTTTCGGCATCGATCCGGATACCTGTACCGGCGACCATGCCTGCATCCGCCTCTCGGGCTGTCCATCGCTCAGCGTGAAGGCGAACCCCGATCCGCTTCGATCCGATCCGGTGACGCATATTGACGACAGCTGCGTCGGGTGCGGCAATTGCGGCGAGGTGGCGCACGCCGCCGTGCTTTGCCCCTCCTTCTATAAGGCACGCATCATCACCAACCCCGGCTGGGGCGAACACCTGCGATCGCGCCTCCGCGGCGCGGTGATTGGCTGGTTACAGCGCCGCCATGCGCGTGCGATCGCTGCGCGGGCCTTTTGATGGACATCGCAATTCCCAACGACCGCAACCGGATCACCATCGCCATCCTCGCGCTCGGCGGGCAGGGTGGCGGCGTTCTGGCCGATTGGATCGTCGAGGTTGCCAACCGCAACGGCTATGTCGCGCAGGGCACATCGGTTCCCGGCGTGGCGCAGCGCACCGGCTCGACCGTCTATTACATCGAAATGGTGCGCCGCGTAGCGGCCGGGGCCAACTACCCTGAGCCGATTCTCGCAATGATGCCGGTTCCCGGCGATGTCGACATCGTCATTGCGTCTGAGCTGATGGAGGCCGGCCGCGCCATTCTGCGCGGCTTCGTCTCTGCCGATCGTACCACGCTGATCGGATCCACACACCGCATCTACGCCATCTCCGAGAAGTCCGCGCCAGGTGACGGCACTGGTTCCAGCCAGCGTATCCTTGACGCAGCGGCGAGACGCGCCAAGCGCTTCATAGGCTTCGACATGGACGCTGCAGCCGCTGAGAGCGGCAGCGTCATCAGCTCGGTTCTGCTCGGCGCGCTGGCGGCCACGGAAGTGCTGCCCTTCCCGCGCGCGGCCTTTGAAGAAGCCATCCGCCATGGTGGTAAGGCAGTCGCCGACAACCTCCGAGGCTTTGGCTTTGGGATCGAGCGCACGCGGTCCGCGGCGACCAAGGCCGAGGCAGCCGATGCGCCGCCCGAGGCGACGAGTGCGGTCGGGCGAACGTTCCGGGATCGCATCCTCGCCACGCTACCGCCCACCGCGCAGCCTTTTGCGGTCGAGGGCGTCTCGCGCTTGATGGACTATCAGGATCGTGCCTATGCCGAGCTTTACCTGAACCGCCTCGATAATATCCGCGCCGTCGATGACGGACGGGAGGATGGGCGTCTTACAACCGAGGTTGCGCGCCATCTGGCGCTTTGGATGACCTATGAAGACACCATCCGCGTGGCCGACCTTAAGGTGCGTGCCAGCCGGTGGGCGCGCGTCGAACAGGAGGCTCGGGTCGATGCCGGGCAAATCCTGCAGATCACCGAATATCTGCACCCTCGCCTACAGGAGGTGTGCGAGACACTCCCAGCGTGGCTCGGCCGCCGGATCATGGCGCAGCCGCGATTACGCAGGTGGCTCGAACCACTTTTTGCCAGGGGTCGCCATGTGGAGACCACCAGTCTGCGCTGGTTCCTCGTATTGCGGCTTCTCGCCACCCTGCGCCCAATCCGCCGCTCGACGCTGCGCTACGCCGAAGAGCAGGCGCGGATAGGAGCATGGCTTCGGTTGATCAGCGAAACCGCGATAAGCGATAGCGCGCTGGCCTCCGAAATCGCGGCCTGCCAGCAACTGATCAAAGGTTATTCGGATACGTTCGAACGGGGGCTGGCCCGTTTCCAAACGATCATGGAGGCGACGCGCGCCCTCATCGGCCGCCCCGACGCCGCCAGCCGGATCCGCGCCCTTCGCGAAGCGGCGCTGGCGGATGAGAAGGATTTCGAGTTCAATGCGCTTCTGACCAACTGACGCCACGGCGGGTTTCCGAATAACACCAAGATCGGATCGAGAGTCATCGGTTGGCGACTTAGCCAGATATTTGGCCAAGTCACTTGCTCCTCAAGGGCGACCCGGCCAGCGTGGCCGGAGTCCAGTGGCAAGCACGGGAACCGAGGGCGCCGACTCGGTCACACTAAGGTTTATTCATATCTTGGTTTGCATTGGATCGGACGCCGTCGTCGGTATTCTTTGGTCATCAGGTGTCGTCTCGCCGCCTGAGCTAAAGGATGGGGACGATGGCGACGCTTGAAACGAAAGTGACGGTTGCTGAGCGTTTTCTGGGCATGCCGACAGATCTTGGCGTGTCTACGACGCATGATATTGCTGCTAGCCTTGCGAAGCTACGGATCGATATCTTCGTCTTGTACGTGAAGACCAGGAATTTCTACTGGCGGATGAGCGGGCTGAACGTCCGAGATTATCATGTGTTACTGGATGAGCAGGGCGCCCAGATCTTCGCGACGGCCGTCGCGATTGCCGAACATGCGCGCAAGATCGCTGGCACGACGGTTTACTCGATTTCCGACATCGCGGGCCACCAGCCAAACCTCGACAACAATGCCGATTGTGTCGATCCGCGGGGCATGCTGGCCGAGCTTGAGCGCGACAACAAGCGGCTGGTCGCCGAGATGCGTCGCGTCCACGAGCTGTGCGACGAATATGGCGACGTCGCCACTGCCAGCCTGCTCGAAGTCTGGATCGACGAGACCGCGCGTCGGAGCTGGTTCCTACTTGAGAGCTGCCGGTCCTCGACTTTACGCTGAGGATAGGCTGCGGCGGCGCGCCACCCGCCCCCCCAAGGGCGCGCCGCCGCAAAACACGGAAGAAAAAGGTGTATGGCCTGCGCGCGGGCCGGCTCGTCTCAGGCGTGATTATAGCGAGAGATGGGTTGGCGCGCGCCTAGACTCTCGGCCATGCGCACCAGATCCGCCAGCGACTCCGCCTGCATCTTCCGCATCAGATTGCCGCGGTGGATCTTTACCGTGATCTCGCTGAGCTCCAGGCGCCCGGCGATCTGCTTGTTCATTAGGCCGGCGGTGACCAGGCCGAACACATCCCGCTCGCGCGGCGTGAGGCTGTCGAAGCGAGCGCGCAGGCCCTGCTCAGCCTCCGCCTGCGACCGCCGATCCCGATCTCGAGCGACCGCCTCGTCGATGGCGGCGAGCATCTCTTCCTCGTTGAAAGGCTTGGGCAGGAAGGTTACAGCGCCGGCACGCATGGCGCGAACGGTCATGGGAATATCCCCATAGCCGCTCATCAGGATGACCGGGATGGGCATCTCGCTGTCGATCAGCGCCTGCTGGAAGTCGAGGCCATTAGCGCCCTGAAGCTGCACATCCAGCACAAGGCAGGAGGCGGAGTCAGCCGCCTCGCACCCCAGAAACTCATCCGGGCCGGCAAAAGTTAGGACGGAATGGCCGGTCGCTCGGAGCAGGTTGCCAAGCGATTCCCGCACGTCCTCGTCGTCGTCGACTATGCAAATGAGACTCTGCCGCCCGCTATCCATATTAAGCTCCATGCATCTGCTGCCGCGGACCTAGGCGGCGAGCAGGGTCTCCACCTGCTCAAGTAACATTTCGGGGTCTGTCGGCTTGGCGACGAACGCGGCGATGCCAAGCTGCCTTGCCTCCTCCCTCGCTTCCACCGTCGGGAAAGCCGTCATCAGGATGACGGGAACATGATAGCCTTGTCGCCGCAGCTCGCGCTGGAGCTCGAGGCCATCCATCCCGGGCATGTGCAGGTCGGTGATGAGGAAGTCCATGGCTGCGAGATCGGGAAAGGCCAGCAGCTCTTCCGCGGCGCCGAATTTGACGACCTTGATGCCGGCCGATCGGAAAAACGTGCTGACACTCTCCCGTACCTCTTCGTCATCATCCACGACGCAGATCAGAGAACCCGTCCGCACTCAACTTACTCCCGTCACCAACCGGTGCATAATATTCTATCATCGCACGCTCGGCGGTCAGGGCTATCATATCAAGATATGGGTTCGCGTTCGGCGACCGATTCAGCCTTCACCGCGGGCAGCGTGAACGAGACGGTGGCGCCGGTGCCGACGTTGTTCGATGCCTCAATGCGACCTCCCTGCGCCTCGATGATCGAGCGGCAGATCGACAGCCCCATACCCATGCCTTCCTTCTTCGTTGTGAAGAAGGGCTCGAAGATGCGCATGGCGCCACCATCGGGAAAGCCCGAACCGCAATCCTGCACCGCCACGCGGACATGGCCGGGCTGGAAGGCATCGATCGATACGCAAAGCTCGCGCTTGTGCGTCTCCATGTCGCGCATCGCCTGGATGCCGTTCATCAGAAGATTTACCAGCACCTGCTGTATCTGGATGCGATCGCCGACAACGGCAGGACCAGCTTTGCCGGAGCGACGGATCACGACATTCAGGGCGCGCGCTTCGTGCTGAATGAGTGCGATAGCATCATCGATGAGATCGTCGAGATCGAGCGATTCAGTTTGTGGCGCAGCCTTGCGCGCAAGTGAGCGAACCCGTCCGATCACATCCCCTGCGCGTGTTCCGTTTGAGATGATCTTCTCCAGGCATTCGCTCAGTTCGGCCAGGTCCGGCTCGGGCCGCGCCAGCCAGCGCCGCGCCGACTTGCCATAATTGATAATCGCTGTGAGCGGCTGGTTCACCTCGTGGGCGATCGACGCGGCCAGCTGGCCCAGCATCGAGACGCGCGCGGCGTGCGCGAGTTCGGCCGACGTCTGTTCGAGGCGGGCGCGTGCCTCGTTGCGTTCGGTAACGTCGAAGGCCATGACGAGCACGTGCGACCAGCCCTCGCAGCCCGGTAGAAGGGTGACGCGCAGCACGATATCGGCAATGCGTCCGTCCAGCATCCGCAGCCGCGTCTCATTCTCAGCCGCACCGGCACCGCCGGCAAGGGTGGCAATGATGTGCGCAAATTCCGGCGCGCACTCGGGCATGTAGCGGCCGCATAGATCCTTGCCGACCAAATCCGCTTTCGAAGCGGCGCCGAAAAGGGCGACAGCTGCCTGGTTGACGTTGCGGATCACCGCATTGCCGATCGCGGTCTGGACCCGCTCTGGGCGAGCGGCAAGCCACGCCTCCAAGGGCTCATCAGAGGGTGCCTCTTCGGTTGCGATGCGCATCGCCTTGGACCAGTCAGACTCCCAGGTCGCAAAACCCGCAGCCTCGAAGATCGTGCGGTATCGCTCCTCAGATGCGCGACGCTCTGCATCCGCCCGCCTCTGTTCGGTGACGTCGGCACTGGACTCGATGACGCCGATCGGACGCCCCTCGGGATCGCGCCGGAGAAGCCATCGGCTCGCGAGAACCAATCGCGTGCCATCGCGGCGGGTGCGGATCACCTCGCCCGACCATTGCCCGGCAGTCTCGAGGGCGGCCGCTACCTCTGCCGACGGAAAGCTGCTGTGGAGGAGCGTGTTGCACCGTTCGCCCAGCGCCTCTTGGCGCGACCAGCCGTACAACCGCTCGGCCCCATCACTCCAGTAGCGGATAGTCTCGTCCCGATCGCGGATGATCACTGTGTCATGCGACAGTTCGAGGATACGCGCCTGCTCGCCAAGCGTGGTGCGCGTCGAGCGGTCGCGCAGCGACAGCAACGTGGTAATCGCTATTGCAACGAGGCTCACCACGAGACGTGACAGGGCGCCCTCGGACGGATGGTCCAGGTGGCCACCGATGAACGCGATGGCCGTCAGGAAGGCCGTCCCCAAGCCAGCGACGATGACGGAGCGACGGCCTAAAGGCGCAACGAGGAGGATCACGGCCACGTGCAGGACAGCAATCGCTCCATCGAGCCGGCTGAGATAGTCGATGGCGAAGACGCACAGCGCCACCGCCAACGCCAGCAGTACCAGCAACGGCTTGGGGGTCATTGATATGGACTCCCCACCAACCGGACCAACAGGACGATCAGTCGGCATAAGCGTGTAGTCGCAGTCTCATATGATCTTGTAATGCATTACGGGATCACATGTCGTGCTCGATATTGCTGCGCACGATCGTCCAATTGCGATCTCACGTCCTTGTCCTCGCGCGATTGTTGATGGCCCCTCACTTCGGCGCGGCCATTGATCTGAACTGATCAGCCATCCAGTCGATCACCACCCGCAGGCGGGGAGACAATTGCCGGGTGTGGGAATAGAGGACATGGACCGGCAGCGCCGAGGGGGGAAATTGCGGTAGCACCTCGACGAGCCTGCCAGCTGCCAGTTCCGCGGCGACGCGATAACGCGGCACCTGGATAAGACCCAGCCCCATGCAGGCCGACGCGACATTGGTCTCGGGACCGGTCACGGTGAGGACCGACGGCAAGGACAGGCGGCGGCACCTGCCGTTGACCAGGAAATCAAATGGCGCGACTTCGGGCGCATCGGGCGCATAGAAGCCGACCATGCGGTGCCCATCGGCCTCCAGCGTGTCCACCGTCTCGGGTATGCCGAACCGGCTTAGATAGCCCGGGCTCGCGAAGGTGCCGCGTTCGAGCGTGGCCAGGCGGCGGCAGATCAGCGCGCTATCGACCCTGAGCTCGCCCGCGCGCAACATGCAGTCGAACCCTTCGCGCACCATGTCGAGGGCATGGTGCGCCTCGCTGATGTGCAGGCGGATATCCGGATAGGCGTCGAGAAAGCGCGGCAGGCCGGGCAGCAAGAATTGGCGCGCCTGCGTGCCATGCACGTCGATCCGCACCAGACCAGACGGCTTGACACCGGTAAACCCCGCTTCGGCATCTTCGAGATCGGAAATCAGGTCCAGGCAGCGCCGGTAATAGGCCTCTCCGTCCAGCGTGGGGCTGACGTGGCGTGTCGTGCGCTGGAGCAGCCGGACGCCCAGCCGCGCCTCGAGCCCCTTGACCGCCTCGGTCACCGAGCTGCGCGGCAGGCCGAGATCGTCGGCCGCTTTGGTAAAGCTTCTCCGCTCCACGATCCGCGTGAAGGCGCGCATAGCATCGAACCGGTCCATACTCGCACCATTATTCGCCATTTCGAATAGTGATGCCAATTTGTGGCTGATTATCTTTCTCAGCGAAACAAGCAATTTCTCCTCATCAGCCGCCGATCGCTGGCGGGCAGACAAGGAGAAAGTTCATGGCCGACAATAGCAAAGTCACGATCGTTACCGGTGCCTCCGGCGGAATCGGGGCTGCCATCGCAAAGCGCCTGGCCCGCGACGGCTTCACCGTCGTCGTCAACTTTGCCGGCAACGCCGCTCCCGCCGAAGCATTGGTGGCTCAGATCGAAGCCGACGGAGGCCGCGCGGTCGCAGCGCAGGCCGATATCGCTGATCCGGCGGCCGTCGCCCGCCTATTCGACACCGCTGAGGTGGCGTTCGGCGGCATCGACGTGGTGGTCAACAATGCCGGCATCATGCAGCTGGCGACGATCGCCGAGAGCGACGACGCGCTGTTCGACCGGCAGGTAGCGATCAACCTCAAGGGGGTGTTCAATACGCTGCGCGAAGCCTCGCGGCGGCTGCGCTCGGGCGGCCGGATTATCAACATCTCGTCCAGCGTGACCACACTCCTCCAACCCACCTACGGCGTCTACGCCGCCACCAAGGCGGCGATCGAGGCGATGACCAGCGTGCTCACCAAGGAGCTGCGCGGGCGCAACATCACCGTCAACGCCATCGCGGCAGGACCGATCGCCACCAAGCTGTTCCTCGACGGCAAGCCGCAGGAGGTGATCGATCGCCTGTCCAAGGCGGCCCCGCTCGAACGGCTCGGCCAGCCCGAGGACATCGCCGCGGTGGTCGCCTTCCTCGCCGGCCCGGACGGCGCGTGGATCAACGGCCAGTCACTGCGCGCCAACGGCGGGATCATCTGAACCCTACGCCCCAACCGCCGACCCAACGCATCAAAGGAATATCGTCATGACCAAGCACGTCATACTCGTCACCGGCTCGTCCTCCGGCTTCGGCTTGATGACCGCCCGCGCACTCGCCCAGGCCGGCCACATAGTCTATGCCTCGATGCGCGAGACCCAGGGCCGCAACGCGTCCCAAGTCGCCACCGTCGCGGACTGGGCAGCCCAGCAGCAGGCCGACATCCGCATCGTCGAGCTCGACGTCCAGTCCGACGCATCGTCGGAAGCGGCTATCGCCCATATCCTCGCCGATGCGGGCCGGCTCGACGTGATTGTCCACAATGCCGGTCACATGGTGTTCGGCCCTGCCGAGGCATTCACGCCCGACCAATATATCCAGCAATATGACGTCAACGTCCTTGGCGCCCAGCGTGTGAACCGCGCCGCGCTGCCGCTCCTGCGCAAACAGGGCAAGGGCCTGCTGGTCTGGGTCGGTTCGTCCTCAACACGCGGCGGCACGCCACCCTTCCTTGCGCCCTATTTCGCGGCCAAGGCTGCGATGGATGCACTGGCGGTGTCCTATTCCACCGAGCTTGCACGATGGGGCATCGAGACCACGATCATTGTGCCGGGCGCCTTCACCAAGGGGACCAACCACTTCGCCCATTCCGGCGCCCCGGCGGACACCATACGCGCCGCCGAATATGAGACGGGCCCCTATGCCGGCATCATCGACAAGGCGCTGAAGGGGCTGGCGAGCCTCGAACCTGCCGATGCCGACCCGGCCGAAGTGGCGCGGGCGATTGTCCGAGTGGTCGATACGCCATTTGGTAAGCGCCCGTTCCGCGTCCACGTCGATCCGTCGCAGGACGGCGCAGAAGTGGTCAACGCCGTCGCCGACCGGATGCGCCGCGAGCTGTATCGCAACATCGATCTGGAGGCCTTGCTCAGCCCTCGCATTGCCTGACAATATCTTCGCGGACAGACGGCCGGTGTGGAAAAGCGCGGCGGCCGCCTGTTGTTTTCGGCGTTAGTCCAGCGTTCCCACGAATGATTGCCAAAATCGGCTCTCGAAGACACCCGAGTGGATGCCATTCAGCCTACCTGACCGGGCAGTAGCGAAGCATCAGGGCGACGCCCTATCTCCTCGTCAATGGGAGATTTGTCCATGGCCACTATCGCATCGTCCTTCGCCGAGCTTTCTGCGTCGCTCGCCGACCTCGCCGCTTCTACCACGCCTTCGGTCGTCGAAGTCCAGTCGCACCACTCGCTCGCGAGCGGCTTCGTCTGGCGCGACGGGTTGGTAATCACGCCGGACGAGACGTTAGCCGATGAAGGTTCGATCGAAATCGAGGAGTCCGATGGCACGGTCCGGAACGCGACGCTGATCGGGCGCGACGCCGCAACCGATATTGCCTTGCTTCGGGTCGTTGGTCTCAAGGCGCCAGTGACGGCGCTTGCCAGCGTGACCGTCCGACCCGGCGCACTCGCCCTGATCGTCGCGGCCGCCGAAAGTGCGCCGTTGATCTCGTTCGGTGGCATCGCCGCGGTCGGGCCGGCCTGGCAATCGATGCGTGGTGGCACGATCGAGGCCCGGATCGAGATAGATCTGCGGCTGCGGCGACGCGCCGAGGGCGGCCTCGCTGTGGATGGCGCAACCGGAGCGTTCGGCATGGCGGTGCGCGGCCCGCGGGGCCGGACGTTGGTCATCCCGGCAGCGACGATCGATCGAGTCGCTGCGCAATTGCTCGAGCATGGCCGGGTTCCGGTCGCCTATCTCGGCGCCGGCCTGAAGGACGTACCGCTCGATGACGGCGGCCATGGTGGCATGGTGATGACGCTCGACCGAGAGGGGCCGGCCGCGCGCGCGGGCCTACAGCAGGGGGACATCGTCCTGTCCTGGGATGGTCGTCGGATACCGCACGTTGGCGCGCTCCTGCAGATGCTGCGCGCGACACCGGTCGGTTCCGAGGTTATTCTCCTCCTTCGGCGCGGGGGGGCACCGTTGGAGGTGAGCGTGACGATCGGGGATCGGCCGGAACGGTGAGCGCTCGCGATCCTGCGGCAGGTCTGCGCCTCGCTATCCGCGTCGACGAGCCGGTGCTTGCCGCCCGGCTCGTCGAAATCCTGAGTCAGGTCCCGGAACTGCGGATTACCGGCGCCGACGAAGCGTCGGATTTGATCCTCAGCATGTCCGACGCAGGTGAGCATGGGTTCGAGCTAACGCCGCGCGAGCGCGACGTGATCGCACTGCTTGCTGAAGGTTTGTCCAACAAGGCGATCGGCCAGCGGCTCGGCATCTCGCCCGACACCGTCAAATTCCATGTGGGTCGGCTGATCGACAAGCTCGACGCGACTGGGCGCACGGACGCAGTGGCACATGCGGCGCGGCGGGGAATCATTCACCTTTAGGAGGAGGGCGTCGCGGACCCGGCCTCCCATTTCGCGGCGTAGCTGTGGCGCGATCAGTGTGTCGCCGACTAACTCTGTCGCCATACCACCCAGAACCGGTTGGACCGCCCCGGCTAAACCCAGCCGCGGTCGACGCGCGAAAGCATATGTTGCTGGCCCGATTCTTCAGTGGATAGGACCTCCACCGGTCATAGGTGGGCGCGTATTATCGGCCCCGGACATTCTCAATTTGTCCAAGGACCGCGATCGGTCCGAAATCCTCGCCATATCGCTCGAGCAGGCTAGCCAGCCGGTCAATGCCCTGTGCCGTGGCATAGAGGACGTCTGGACGATTGGTCCCGCGCGCTGCCCGCATCATGACCAGGTCGCCACGCTCGACCATCGCGCGCAGGTCCTGCGTGTAAGCTCGCCCACCCCGCACATCGAGCGGAAGACCACCTTCACGGACCGCCAGGCGCAGATAGGCGACGATGGCCTCGAGGGCGAGGCGTGGGTCCCGGATCATCACGACAGTCTCACCACAGCCTTGGCATCACAAAATCACATCATACGCGTCCTGCCGCTTCCGGCACGGGAAACTTCCCGCCATCTCAACGCCACTCAGGCCGCTGCCATCTCACGCAAAGCAGGATGCGATGGGACGGCATGACGTTGTGATAGCCGCAGAGCGCCCGCACGGCGCCGGTAGATGATCCTACGTGGACTGCGTGCGCTGGTTCAACATCTGGGCTGGCGAGGATCCGGCGTTATCCTGATCTTGACGGCTGTGCGCTAGCTAGCGGCAGGATGGGGGGTGTGAGTATGCGGTTAGGCGAATGGCGTGCGAGGCCGGGATTGGCCTTGGTGGGTTTGTTCGTCGTCGTGCGGTTGCTCGTTCTGGCGATGGGACAGCGCTTCGATGCGGACAATCTGACCAGTTGGATGCAGATCGCAGACGTTGCGCTGCTGCGCGATCATCTGTGGCGCACACTCTGGTATCTCCACAGCCAGCCACCCTTATTCAATCTCATGATCGGCCTCGCGCTTCGCGCGGGGCCCGAGGGTTTCCCTTGGCTTATGGAAGGACTCTATGCCGCCGTGACGCTCGGTGGCATCCTCGCGCTGTACGCGCTGCTGCGCGATTTGACCGGCCGGCCTCACGCGGCGCTGATGGTC
>FTCZ01004897.1_pt1 | contig 29273 bp, 32 predicted proteins | sample 1658871 | NCBI WGS metagenome assembly FTCZ01 (sample SAMEA3914864, study PRJEB12502) | metagenome | biome: forest; material: soil | place: USA | collected 2012-03-12 | depth 0.3 m | reverse complement strand
GGACGAATACTCGCTCCAGTCGCAGCAGCGCACCGCCGCCGCGCAGCAGGCGGGCTATTTCGACGCCGAGATCGTGCCGGTCAAAGCGACGATGGCGATGACCAACAAGGAGACCAAGGAAGTCACCTATCACGAGGTCGAGGTCACCAAGGACGAAGGCAATCGTCCCGAGACGTCGATCGAAGGGCTGCGCGGGCTGCAGCCGGTGCTCGGCCCCGATTTCACGATCACCGCGGGCAACGCCTCGCAGCTGTCCGACGGCTCGTCGGCCAGCGTGCTGATGGAAGAAAAGCTCGCCGAGCAGCGCGGCCTGACCCCGCTCGGCCGCTATGTCGGCATGGCGGTGGCCGGCACCGAGCCCGACGAAATGGGCATCGGCCCGGTCTTCGCGATCCCGAAGCTGCTCGAGCGCAACGGCCTCAAGATGGACGACATCGGGCTGTGGGAATTGAACGAGGCGTTCGCGGTGCAGGTGCTGTACTGCCGCGACAAGCTCGGCATCCCCAACGAACTGCTCAACGTCAATGGCGGGTCGATCTCGATCGGTCACCCGTACGGCATGACCGGCGCGCGCTGCACCGGCCATGCGCTGATCGAAGGCAAGCGTCGTGGGGCCAAATATGTCGTCGTGACGATGTGCGTCGGCGGCGGCATGGGCGCGGCCGGACTGTTCGAAGTCCTTTGATCCCGCCCACCCAGGAAATGACGGGCCGGTGGAGGGATCCGCCGGCCCTTTTTGCTGCCCATCACCCCGCTGCAAATCGGACTGGAATGTAATGTTGTAACATTATAAGACTGAGCTGCACGAAGAAGTGGGAGAGCGGTCATGCATTGGCGAGTCGGACTATTGGCCTGTGTAGCCGCGACGGCGCTCGCTGCATTGCCCGTGCGCGCCTGCCTGCCGATGCCTCCCGACCCGCCGCTCCCCGGCGAGAGCGATGCCGCCTACAAGGTGCGGACCGAGGCACTGCAACGCGAACGCACCGCCACCTGGCTGAAGGAACGACAGGCGGATGCGCTGCAACGCGCCGACGCGATCTTCGTCGCCCGCGACATCGACTGGTGGCCGCCCGAGAAGCCACGGCTCCGCAACGGACGCCCCCTGCTCCCGCGACCGATCGTGATCCCGTATCCCGCACCCTCGTGGTACAAGCCGATCGACTGGTTCCGGGGAACGCCATCGCGCGGGCTGTTCCGTGTCGATCGCACGCAGACCGACTGCGGCGCGATGAGCATCGGCGACACGACGTTCAGCCAAACGGGCAATCTCTTCATATTCTTCGCGCACAAGGGACCACTATCCCAACGGGCACTGATCGACGCGATCGCGGTCGACCGGATCAACGATCCCGCGCTGATGGAATTCGTCGCCAAATATCGCGGCAAATCGCCGCCGGTTCCGGCGCTCCCGCAATAGCGGCCAATTGCCCCCACTCGGCACTCGACACCATTGGCGCCCACGGAAACCTCAGCCCAACCAGGCGTTCTCTCCTGCAACGAAAAGGAGAGACCCGATGGCCGACACGCAGGAGATCAAGCAGCATTTCTGGAAGAAGCTGTCCGCCAGCCCGTTCGTGATGATCGGGCTCGACACGCCCGGCCAGCATAGCGAACCGCTCACCGCGCAACTCGACGAGGATCAGGTCGACACGATCTTCTTCTTCATCGGCAAGGACAATCGCCTGGCCGGCGGCGGGCGCGCGATGGCCCAGTTCGTGTCGAAGGGGCACGATTTCTTCGCCTGTCTCGCCGGCGAAGCGCGGATCGACAATGATTTCGCGATGATCGACAAGCTGTGGAACAATCAGGTCGAGGCCTGGTTTCCGGGCGGCAAGGCCGATCCCAACCTCGCCTTGCTGCGCTTCGATATCGACAGCGCCGAGATGTGGGAGACCGACATGTCGATCGCCGGCAAGGTCAAGATGCTGTTCGGCGGGAAGATCGAGTCGGGCGACGAAGGCAGCCACGCCAAGGTCGGGACGACGGCAGAGTCAGCCTGATCCTTGCCCTCAGTCGTCATGCCGGGCTTGACCCGGCATCCCGCTTCTTTCGGCGCAGGAAGAAGCGGGACCCCGGATCAAGTCCGGGGTGACGGCTTATTGTCGTGCGACGCGATCCAGTCTTCCAGCACCGGGGCGATCTTGGTCCGCCACTTGCTGCCGTTGAAGATGCCGTAATGGCCGGCATCGGCGACGAGATACTTCTTCTCGCGGTCGGGCAGATTGGTCGCGATCGTCAGCGCGGCCTTGGTCTGGCCGAGCCCCGAAATGTCGTCGCGCTCGCCCTCGATCGCCAGGATGGCGATGTCGGTGATCGCGCCCGGATCGACCTTGCGCCCGCGATGCGTCATGTCGCCCTTGGGCAATTTGTGGTGCTGGAACACCACGTCGATCGTCTGGAGGTAGAATTCGGCGGTCATGTCGCAGACGGCACGATATTCGTCGTAGAAATCCTTGGTCGCGTCGGCTTCCATGTCCTCGCCCTGGACGAGATGTTTGAACATCTCCCAATGCGACATCATGTGGTTGCCGAGGTTCATCGTCATGAACCCGGCGAGCTGGAGGAAACCGGGATAGACCCGGCGGCCGGCACCCGGATAATTGAGCGGGACGGTCGCGATGACGTTTTGCTCGAACCAGGCGAAAGGCCGTTCGGTCGCCAGCGTGTTGACCGCGGTCGGCGCCTCGCGCGTGTCGATCGGGCCGCCCATCATGGTCAGCGTCTTCGGCCGGCACGGATTCTGGTCCGCGCTCATCACGCAGGCGGCAGCGTAACACGGCACCGAAGGTTGGCAGACCGCGAGCATGTGCGCGCCCGGACCGACCGTCTCGAGGAACTCGATGATGTAATCGACATAATCGTCGAGATCGAATGAGCCTTCGCTCAGCGGCACCTGCCGCGCGTCACGCCAGTCGGTGATGTAGACATCGGCAAAGGGCAGCATCCGCTCGACGGTGCCGCGCAGCAACGTCGCATAATGGCCCGACATCGGCGCGACGATGAGCAATCGCGGGCCGCCTTCCACGCCCTTGCGCACGAAGCGCTTGAGCTGGCCGAACGGCTTCCTCAGCACGATTTCCTCGACGACGTCGATTTCCTTGCCGTCGATCACCACGCGATCGAGCCCGAAATCGGGCTTGCCGCGCGGCGCCGAGGCGTGCGCAAACACTTCGAGCGCGGAGGCGAGCACCGGCCCGCCGCCGAAATAGGCGAACGGATTCGCCGGATTGCTGAGCAGCTCGGCGCTGAAATTCGCCCAGGCGCTGGCACCCGCCAGCATCGATCGCTGCATCTCGTAAGCGTTGTAGAGCATCTGCCCCCGATACATAGGTAACCGTTTCCCCGGTATGAACCATTAGGGGCGTGTTGCACTGCACACAACGCCCTTTGCGACGGATCGTTGCGAGGTCCGGTATGGTAACGATGCCCGGATACGGCGCATCCTGGTCACGACACCCCCTTGTTGAGGCCGGATACCAGTCCTAGGGCGACGGGATAATGACGGATTCTCCTTCCGCACCGCCGAAGCCGGGCCGCAAGCTGAGCAGCCTCGGCATGGTCTGGCGCTTTGCCGGCCACTATCCGCTTCAGCTCGGCATCGCGCTGACCGCCTTGCTGATCACCTCGGCGACGACGCTCTACATTCCCTGGTCGATCCGCTCGGTCATCGACGGCGGGTTCGCGCGCGGCGGCGACATGGCGCACGTCAACCGCATCTTCTATCAGTTGTTCGCGGTCGTCGGACTGCTGGGGATCGCCACCGCCGTCCGCTTCTATTTCGTGTCGTGGCTCGGTGAACGCACCGTCGCAGACGTGCGGATCGCGGTGCAGCGCAACCTGCTTCGCCTGACGCCGCGCTGGTTCGAGGAAAACCGCCCGTCGGAAATCGCATCGCGGCTCACCACCGATACGACGCAGATCGAAATGGCCGTCGGGACCACCGTGTCGGTCGCGCTGCGCAATCTGATCACCGGGATCGGCGGCGTGATCCTGCTGGTGATCTTCGCCCCCAAGCTCGCCTTGTTCGTGCTGGTCGGCATCCTGCTGGTGATCGCCCCCCTGCTCGGGCTCGGCCGGCGGCTGCGTTCGACCTCGCGCACCAGCCAGGACCGCATCGCCGATATTGGCGCCATGGCAGTCGAAGTGTTCTCGGCGATGAAGATCGTCCAGGCGTTCGGCCAGGAACCGCGCGAGGCCGATCGCTTCGCTGCCATCGTGGAGCGGAGCTTCGCGGTCGCCAAGAGGCGAATCGTCATTCGTGCCGCACTGACCGCGGCGTTCATCGTACTGATCTTCGGCGCGATCGTGTTGTTGCTGTGGAGCACGGTGGCCGATGTCGCCGCGGGCCGGCTGTCTGCAGGATCGCTCGGTGCCTTCCTGGCAACCTCGGTTCTGGTGTCGGGCGCGTTCGGTGCGCTGAGCGACGTCTATGGCGACCTGCTCCGCGCAGCCGGCGCTGCAGAGCGGCTCAGCGAATTGCTCGCCGAGGAGCCCGAGATCCGCGCACCGGCCAAGCCCGCAGCCCTCCCCGAACCGCCGCGCGGCGCGATTGTGTTCGACCACGTCCAGTTCCGCTATCCGACGCGGCCCGACGTCTCCGCGCTGGCCGATTTCTCGCTCGACGTCTCGCCCGGCGAGACGGTCGCGGTGGTCGGCCCCTCGGGCGCGGGCAAGACCACCTTGTTCCAGCTCATCCAGCGTTTCTACGACCCCGCGTCGGGCGAGGTGCGAATCGACGGCGTGCCGCTGCCGCAGGCCGATCCCGCCGACATCCGCCGGCGTATCGCGATGGTGCCGCAGGAGACGGTGATCTTCGGCGCCTCGGCGCGCGACAATATGCGCTACGGCGAATGGGATGCGAGCGACGACGCGATCTGGGCGGCCGCCGAGGCCGCCAATGCCGCCGAATTCCTGCGCAAATTGCCCGAGGGGCTCGACACGTTTCTCGGCGAAGGTGGGGCGCGGCTGTCGGGTGGTCAGCGCCAGCGCGTCGCGATCGCCCGCGCCTTGCTCCGCGACGCGCCGATCCTGCTGCTCGACGAAGCCACCAGCGCGCTCGACGCCGAGAGCGAACGGCTCGTCCAGCAAGCGCTCGAGCGGCTGATGGAAGGACGCACCACTTTGGTCATCGCCCACCGCCTTGCCACCGTGCGCGCGGCGGAACGGATCATCGTGATGGACGAAGGCCGCATCGTCGAGGAAGGCACCCACGCGACGCTCAACGCCAAAGGCGGGCTCTATGCCCGGCTGGCCGCGTTGCAGTTCAGCGAGGCGGCGTGATCCCCGCGGCGGCGCTGACGCTCTGTATCCTTCTGGCCGGCTGCGGATCGGCCAAGCAGAATTCGCCAATACCGGCCAATGGCGTCACCGAGGCGAAACCTGCATCGGCCGGACCCGGGCTGGTCGATACCCTGGAGGACGGGATTTTTCCGGATTCCATGGACCTGATGGACAACACGCCCGAGGTCCGGAAACGGTTCTGGGCCAGCACCACCGAATCGAAATGCACGCCGGCCGCCTTCTACCCCGGCGGCCAGGTACCGCCCGCTTTCTACGATTATCCCCCGCCGCCCGAATGGGACCGGTACACATCGTGCCTGGAGGCCGAAGCCAGGAGCGAAGGCCATGCCAATGTGCGGCTGGCGGTGCCGTCCGATTTCCCGAAGACCGGGACCTGCTACCGCTCGCGAATCAAGCAACTGGAGCGCGGCACCTATGTAGCGTTCGACAACGGAATATCGCGCGCGGTGAGCATCAGCGACGGCGCCGCCTATCAATTGCTGCACAGCCGGGTGGGTGACCTGGCGCGAATCTGCGTCGTCCATATCCCGGAGAATTGCCCGGCAAACGACCTGCGCGGCATCCGCTACGGCGTGCGTAATCTGCGCACAGGCGAGAGCTGGGAAATGTACGGCTCGATCTCGTTGCACTTGTGCTGGGGCGCGTGATTTCGCACGCGGCACAAAGCCCGCTATGATGGTCGCCTGGAGGAGTTGGAATGGCTAACCGCGAATTCGACGTCATCGTCTATGGCGCAACCGGCTTCACTGGCCGACTGGTCGCCGAATATCTCGCCCAGACCTATCCGACGGACGTCAGCTGGGCGATGGCCGGCCGGTCGCTCTCCAAGCTCCAGGAAGTCCGCGACGAGATCGGTGCACCTGCCGGCATCACCTTGATCGCGGCCAATTCGGACGATCCCGCCAGTCTGAAGGCGATGTGCGAACGGGCCACGGTCGTCATCACCACGGTCGGGCCGTACCAGCTTTATGGCGGCGACCTCGTCGCGGCCTGCGCCGAGACCGGCACCGCCTATGTCGATCTGTGCGGCGAGCCCGCCTGGATGCGCCACATGATCGACGCGCACGAGGAGACCGCCAAGCGGACCGGCGCGCGAATCGTCTTTTCCTGCGGATTCGACTCGATCCCGTTCGACCTCGGCGTGTTCACGCTCCAGCAGTGCGCGGTCGCCAAGCACGGCGGCCCGGCGCCGCGCGTGAAGGGGCGCGTGCGCGTGATGAAGGGCGGCTTTTCGGGCGGCACCGCGGCGAGCCTGCGCGCAACGCTGGCGGCGGCGGCGCGGGATCCACGCATCGTTGCCCTGCTGACCAACCCGTTCGCGCTGACGCCGGGCTTTTCGGGCCCGCACCAGCCGACCGGGCTGCTTCCCGAGTATGACAAGTCGGTCGGCGCCTGGGTGGCACCCTTCATCATGGCGCCGATCAATACCAAGAACGTCCACCGCACCGACTTCCTGCTGGGCGGGAGATACGGCCTCGATTTCGTCTATGACGAGATGATGGTCGCCGGGCTGGGCGATCTCGGCAAGGCGGCGGCGGAAGCCATCGCCAAGGTCAATCCGCTGGCCGGCGACAAGGGACCCAAGCCGGGCGAAGGCCCGTCCAAGGAGGATCGCGACAGCGGGCATTACGACATCATCTTCATCGGCGAGTTCGCCGACGAGAGCAGGGTCGAATGCGTCGTCACCGGCGACCGTGATCCCGGCTATGGCTCGACCAGCAAGATGATTGCCGAGGCGGCGCTGTGCCTGGTGCAGGATGTGCAGGGCGATGGCGGGATCTGGACGGCGGGCGCGCTGATGGGCGATGCATTGCGCGAGCGGCTGACCGCCAAGGCGGGCCTGACCTTCCGCTGCGGCTAGCCTCTCAGCCAGGGCAGGATCTCTCCGCCCTGGTAGAACATCACCGTCACGATCGCGATCAGCGCGGCGAGCCCGACTGCCCACATCGCGTTGCGCCGCGCGATCTGCTGCTCGCGATAGTGATTGGCCACGAGGTCGAGCCAGTAATGGCCCGGCACGGTCTCGCGCACGATATTGCCTTGGCGCAGCTTCATCAGCTCGGGGATATCGCCCGGCGCAGGATTGAACTTGATCGCCTGATCGGGCGCAAGCGCGTGCGCCGCGATCATCGCGCGGCAGATGCGCGAGCGCGTCCGCAGCATCGCCGGATGGATCGGCGGCGGGCCCGACGGCCCGGGTGGCGGGACGACGCCGAGCAGTTCGAGCTTGCTCATCCGCCCCCCGCGAGAAAGCCGAGGGCCGCCCCGATCGCCACCGCGGCGCCGACCGCCATGCCGGCGCGGCGGCGGCGCGACTTGTTCCACGCATCGTAGGCCGGGATGTCGAGCCAGTAGGTGCCGGCCTTGCCGACATGGAGCACCCGCTTGTCGATCAGCTTTTCCAGCAACCGCCGCTCAATCCCGCGATGCGGCACATACGCGATCGCGCTGTCGGCGGAGATCGCATTCTCGGCCATGAAGTGCGAGATCAACCGCCGCCGCGCCCGCGCCACCGCGCCCGCCGCTGCTCCTGCCGCTGCTCCACCCATAAGCCTTACTCCCCCATCATCGGACGGCTACTTTCGCCGACCTTGATGGCGAATGTTGGACGGACGCCCGCGCCGTTTCAAGACGCGCGGCGGCCGTTTGTCCTTTGGCGGCGCATAGCGCCCCTCCGGCAGCTCGAAACGCAACGCGCCGGACACGGGATTCGCTTCGGCCAGCCGCAATTTGATCGTCTGTCCGATTGTATATTCGTCGCCCGAATCCTCTCCGACAAGCTTCTTCGCGGCCTCGTCGAACCGGAAATATTCCCCGCCGAGATCGCGGACCGGGAGCAAGCCGTCGCCGCCAATCCCCTCGACCGTCGCGAAGATGCCGAAATTCTGTACCCCGGTGATCCGCGTCTCGACCAATTCGCCGACCTTCTCGGCGAGATAGGCCGCGACATAGCGGTCGATCGTGTCGCGCTCGGCTTCCATCGCGCGGCGTTCGAGCCGGCTGATCGCCTCGCCGATCCGCTCCATGCCCGCCGCCTCGTCGGGCGTGAGCCCGCCCGGCCCGAGCTTGTAGGCCTCGACCAGCGAGCGGTGGACGATGAGGTCGGCATAGCGCCGGATCGGCGAGGTGAAATGCGCGTAGCTGCCGAGCGACAGACCGAAATGGCCGTGATTGGCGGGTGCGTAATAGGCCTGGGTCTGCGAGCGCAGCACCTGCTCCATGACTTGCGGGCGGAAATCGACGTCACCGACCTTGTCGAGGATATGGTTGAAGGTCGCCGGCTTGATCACCTGGCCGAGCGCGAACTTCACGCCCCAGGTTTCGAGATAGTCCTTGAGCGCGACCAGTTTCTCGCGCGCTGGCGGCTCGTGGACGCGGTACATGACCGGCGCCTTCTTCGCCTCGAGCGCCTTGGCCGCGGCCACGTTCGCGGCGATCATGTAATCCTCGATCAGCCGGTGCGCATCGAGCCGCTCGCGCGGCGCGACCGACAGGATACGGCCCATCTCGTCGAGCATCACGCGGCGCTCGGGCAGGTCGAGGTCGAGTGGTTCGCGCTTGTCGCGCGCCTTGGCCAGCGCGCGCCAACAGCCCCAGAGTGGCCGCAGCTGATCGAGGATCGTGCCCTCGAGCTCGGGCATCGAGCAGGGCGACGAGGCCATGTCCGCGCCATCCGCCTGGTCGATCGCAGCCTGCGCATCTTCGTAAGCGATGTTGGCGGCAATACGCACCACCGCGCGCGTGAAGCGCCACGATTTGAGGCTGCCGTCCTTGGCGACCTGCAAGTGACAGGCGAGCGCGGCGCGATCCTCGCCGGTCTTGAGCGAGCAGATCTCGGCCGAGAGGATCTCGGGCAGCATCGGCACAACGCGGTCGGGGAAATAGACCGAATTGCCTCGCCGCCGCGCCTCGCGATCGAGCGCCGAGCCGGGACGGACATAGAAGGAGACATCGGCGATCGCGACCACCGCTTTCCAGCCGCCCTCGTTCTTGGGATCGTCGTCGCGCGCGGCCCAGACCGCGTCGTCATGATCGCGCGCATCGGCGGGGTCGATCGCAACGATCGGAAGGTCGGTCAGGTCTTCCCTGCCCTCGCCCAAGGGCTGCCGGGCAACGCGTTCGGCTTCCTCCAGGGCTTCCTCGCTGAACCGGTCGGGAATGCCGTGCTCGTGGATCGCGATCAGCGAGAAGCTGCGCGGCGCGAACGGATCGCCCAGCCGCTGCGTCACGCGTGCAGTGACGCGTGGCGGGCGACCGGCCTTCTCGGCCAGGACCAGGTCGCCGGGCTCGGCATCGCCGACGTCGGAGATGAGATATTGCCGCCGCTCGCGCTTCTCGACGCCTTCGAGCCAGAGCCGGTCGCCTTCGCGCCGGATCACGCCGAGCATCAGTTCCTCGCCCTTAGCGAGCTGCTTCATCGGATGGGCGATCCAGCCATTCCCGGCTTCCTCGGTCCGCGCGAGGATACGATCGCCGACGCCCAGGGCCGAGCGCTTCGATCGCTCGCGGACGCGCAATTTGGGGGTCGGGATGCCATCGGCCTCCCAGCGTTCGGGCACGGCCCAGACATTGCCGCCGTCATCGACATCGACGACCCTGAGCACGGTGACCTTGGGCAGCCCGCCCATTTTGTGGAAAGCGCGGCCGGGAGCGCTGTCGATCAGGCCTTCGTCGGCCATGTCCTTGAGGAGGGCCTTGAGCGAGATCTTTTCCTGCGCGGTCAGGCCGAAGGCGCGCGCAATCTCGCGCTTGCCCGCGGGGTTGTCCGACGAGGTGATGAAATCGATGATCTGCTGGCGAGTGGGAAGGCCGGGTTTCTGTTTTGGTTTTGCCATTTGATTTTAAGATAGGCGCTTCAGCTCTTTTCGTCACCCCGCCCTTGTCTGGAGCCTGCCCGTCCCGCAAAGGATGCAGCAATTGGCCTGACCAGCTACGACGGAACCTGCGTGACCCAATCCTATGATCTCCTCATCGTCGGCGGCGGGATCAACGGCTGCGCGATCGCGCGCGAGGCGTCGCTGCTGGGGCTCAAGGTGTTGCTGGTCGAGCGCGACGATCTCGCCAGCCACACTTCCTCCGCCTCGACCAAATTGATCCATGGCGGGCTGCGTTATCTCGAATATTACGATTTCCGGCTGGTCGCGGAGGCGCTGAAGGAGCGCGAGCTGCTGATCCATGCCGCACCGCATATCATCCGCCCGCTGCGCTTCGTGCTGCCGCAGGAAAATGCGCTCAGGCCGTGGTGGATGGTGCGGATCGGGCTCTATCTCTACGATTTCCTCGGCGGGAAGATGAGCCTGCCGCGCTCGCGCGGGCTCAGGGCGAGCGACACATCCTATACCGACCCGCTCAAGGGCGGCGGGTCGGGCTTCGTCTATTCGGACGCGCAGGTCGACGACTCTCGGCTGACCCTGCTCAACGCGATGGATGCGCGCACCAACGGCGCCGAGATCCGCACGCGGATCTCGCTCGACGGCGCGCGGCGCGAGGGTGATATGTGGAAAGCGTCGCTGTCCGACGGCAGCGAGGTTACCGCCCGGTCGCTGGTCAACGCGGCGGGCCCTTGGGTTCACCTGATGCTCGACCGGCTCGGGCGCGACGGCAAGGCCAATGTCCGGCTGGTCAAGGGCAGCCATATCGTCGTGCCCAGGCTGTACGATGGCGACCACGCCTACATCCTGCAGCTCCCCGACCGCCGCATCATCTTCGCGATTCCGTGGCAGGGCGGTACCGAGATCGGCACCACCGACATTCCGGTCGACGCGCCCGAGGATGCGGTGATCACCGCGGACGAGATCGCCTATCTCTGCGACGGCGCGAACCATCATTTCCGCACGCAGATATCGCCGGGCGATGTGATCCACAGCTGGTCGGGCGTTCGTCCTCTTTATGATGACGGGGCCAGCGAGGCGAAAGCCGTGACGCGCGACTACGTACTCGAGCTCGATACCGACGGCGCGCCGCTGCTGAGCGTGTTCGGCGGCAAGATCACCACCGGCCGTCATCTCGCCGAGGACGCGATGGGCAAGCTTGGCCCCTGCCTGGGCACGAAGCCGCGTCCCGTCACCCGGGCACGCGTCTTTCCCGGTGGGGCGATCGCCGATTTCGACCAGTTCCTGGCGCAGGTTCGCGCGACCTGGCCGTTCCTCGGCGACGACCGGGCGCAACGCATGGCACACGCCTATGGCACGATGCTCGGCGAGATGCTGGCGGAAGTGGCCGATGAAACGGGCCTGGGCGCCGATCTTGGTGGCGGGCTGACCGACATCGAGGCGCACTGGATGCGCGACCGGGAGTGGGCGCGATCGGCGAGCGATGCGCTGGACCGGCGCAGCAAGATCGGGTTGCATCTGTCGGCAGACGAACGCGCCGCATTCGAGAAAGCGTGGGACGCGCTTACGTGATCCGCGTCGCCGCTCTGTATCGTTTTGCCCGCTTTCCCGACCCCAACACGATCCGCGGGCCGCTGCTGGCCTTGTGCGAGGAGCAGGGAATCAAGGGTACGTTGCTGCTCGCCCGCGAGGGAATCAACGGCACGATCGCGGGATCGCCCGAGGGAATCGATGCGGTCATCGCGCACATCCGCGCTTTGCCCGATAGCGCCGCGCTGGAGGTCAAGCTGGCGACGGCCGAGGCCATGCCCTTCCATCGGCTCAAGGTCCGCTCAAAGCGCGAGATCGTGACGATGGGGATGCCCGATATCGACCCGTTGACGGGAGTCGGCCATTATGTAGCGCCGGCCGACTGGAACGCGCTGATCGACCAGCCCGGCACGATGGTGATCGACACGCGCAACGACTATGAGGTCAAGGTCGGCACCTTCGCCGGCGCGGTCGATCCCGCGACCGAAAGCTTCCGCGACTTCCCCGCCTGGTTCGCCGCGCACCGTGAAGAAATCGCCGCCGCGCCGCGCGTCGCGATGTTCTGCACCGGCGGTATCCGCTGCGAAAAGGTCACTGCCCTGCTGAAGGCTGAGGGAGTCGAGCAAGTCTATCACTTGCAGGGCGGCATCCTGAAATATCTGGAAGAGATTCCGGCTGCCGAGAGCCGCTGGGAAGGCGAATGCTTCGTATTCGACGAACGCGTCGCGGTCGGGCATGGGCTCGCGCCCGGTACGCACGGCCTGTGCCGCGCTTGCCGCATGCCGGTCAGCGACGCGGATCGTGCCTCTCCACTCTATGAGGAAGGCGTGAGTTGCCCCGCCTGTCATGGCACGCGCGATGCGGCGCAGCGCGCCGGCTATGCCGAACGCCATCGCCAGGCGCGACTGGCCGAAGCGCGTGGTGATGCGCATGTCGGCGCGCGCCTGCCTGGCAAGACGCCGAAAAACCCAGCTTAGCCAGACATTAACCGGTGTCGTTGCATGTCCACACCGAGGGCATGGGGGCCGCTTTATGGCTACGACGTTTTCGCATTTCCGCCGCCGGGCGACCGACGCAGCGCGCAACCAGGCACCGGTCCTGTCGGTCGCGCATGCCAGCGTGAAGCGCCAGCGCAAGGCGGCGCTCCACCAATTGTCGATTTATGGCTGCCGCCTCGCCAGCCGCATCGACGCGGCCGAGGGCGAGCCGCTGACCCTGCGCTTCGATCGCGACGCCCCGATCGCTGCCACCGTGGTGTGGTGCAAGGGCGGCGTGATCGGCGCGCGCTTCGACCAGCCGATCGAACGCGAGATGATGCGGTCGCTGAGCCAGCGGCTCGGCTGATTTTTTCACTGATCGGTCGCCAGCGACATCGGCGCAGCCGGCGCCGGTGCCGTTACCTGCAGCGCGACGCCGGCTGCAATCCCCAACAAGACCAGCACCCAGCGCATGGTCCGTCCTCCGTTCCTGCGAAGGTAACGGCCAGGCGGGCAACACCCTTCGTCAGGCGATCGAGATGACCGCCAGGGTGATCCGCGACAGGCAGACGAGCTTGCCGGCTTCGTCGGTGATGCGGATCGTCCAGACTTGCGTCGTGCGGCCGATCGACTCCGCCTTGGCAGTCGCCGTGACCCAGCCCGACATGGCCGGGCGGATATGGTTGGCGTTGATCTCCATGCCGACCGTGACCTGCTTCGACGGATCGAGCGTCATCGCGCCGCCCATCGACGCTACTGTCTCCGCCAGCGCGACCGAGGCACCGCCATGGAGCCGACCGAACGGCTGATGCGTGCGGTGATCGACCGGCATCCGCGCGGACACCCAATCGTCGCCTGCCTCGACAAACTCGATCCCGAGCAACCCGGGCATCGATTTGCCACCCATCGCGGTCATCGCCGCGAGGTCGGGCTTGTTGCCGCCGAACCAGATCACGTCAGTACGCACGCGCAATCAGTACACGCTCGACTGCGGGCGCGCCGGTGAAGATGCACGCTCCGTCGGCCGGCGCGGCATCGCGCGGCGTATTGCGCAGCGTCAGCTTGAGCGCCTTCAGCTGCGCCTCGACCTTGTCGAGCGCCGCGCCGGTCGGCTTCGACCATTGCGCCAGCACCCAGCCGGGCTTCTCGACGCTATCGGCGAAGAACGCCTCGAGCCCGGCCATGTCGGTGATGCTGTCATCCACATTGCCGTCGAGCCGCTGCTTGGCCTGGGTGTAGAGGCCCTGCTGGATCTCGCCGAGCATCGCCGCCGCACCGCTCACGCAATCGTCCTTTGCGACCACCGCGCTGTCGAGCTTGCCGTCCTCGCGATAGAGTGCGTCGCGGCGGATCAGCGAGACGTTGCCGCCCGCCATGTCGCGCCCGCCGACTTCGATCACGATCGGCGCGCCTTTCTTGACCCAGCCCCAGCGCTTGGTCGCCGCCTTGGTCGCCTTGAGGTCGAGCAACACGCGCAACGGCTCGCCGAAAGCGCCCTGCTTGACCAGGGCGTCGCGGATTCCCTGACAATAGTCGATCAGCGCTGCGTCCTCGTCATTGTCGCGCAGCATCGGCACGATCACGATCTGCCAGGGCGCGACCTGCGGCGGCACTCGCAGGCCGTCATCGTCACCATGCGTCATGATCAATCCGCCGACCATACGGGTCGACATGCCCCAGCTGATCGTGTTGGCGGGCTCGAACTGGCCGGCGTCGTTCTGGAAGCGGATATTCTGTGCCTCGGCGAAGTGCGTGCCGAGGAAATGCGAGGTGCCCGCCTGGAGCGCCTTGCCGTCCTGCATCATCGCCTCGATCGACCAGGTCTCGACCGCGCCGGGGAAACGCTCATTCTCGGGCTTCTCGCCGGCGATCACCGGCATCGCGACGCATTCCTCCGCGAACGAGCGGTAGAGTTCGAGCGCCTTCGCGGTTTCCGCCTTCGCCTGTTCGGCCGAGGCGTATGCAGCATGGCCTTCCTGCCACAGGAATTCCGACGTGCGCAGGAACATGCGCGTGCGCATTTCCCAGCGGACGACATTGGCCCATTGGTTGATCTGCACCGGCAAGTCGCGCCACGACTGGATCCAGCGCGCAAAGGCCGCGCCGATCACCGTTTCCGAGGTGGGCCGGACGATCAGCGGCTCTTCCAGCTTCGCGGCGGGATCAGGCACCAGGCCGCCCTTGCCGTCGGGGATCAGGCGATGATGGGTGACGACCGCCATTTCCTTGGCGAAGCCTTCGACATGCTCGGCCTCCTTCTCGAAATAGGAGAGCGGGATGAACAGCGGGAAATAAGTGTTGTCATACCCCAGCTCGCGGATGCGGTTGTCGAGCAGGCGCTGGATGCGCTCCCAGATGCCATAGCCCCATGGCCGCATCACCATGCATCCGCGAACCCCGCTCTCCTCGGCCATGTCGGCCTCCGAGATGACGGTCTGATACCATTGCGCGAAATCATCGGCGCGAGTGACGGAAAGGGCATGCTTGATCATGATGGCGTTCGCTTAGTCGGACAAAACCGGTTCGTCACCCCGGACTTGTTCCCCGGTCCAAAGTGCCGCAAGCGAAAATGCCTGTGAATGGTTGGATGCCGGGACGACCCCGGCATGACGGGGGTGAGTTGGCCGAGACAAGCGACAGGGTCATGCTCGGCATCGCGATGCGATTGCTCGCGGTGCTGTTGCTGTCGACCTTGTCCGCGCTGATCAAGATCGCCGAGACGCGCGGCGCCAATCTCGCCGAGATCATGTTCTTCCGCCAGGGCTGCGCGGTGCCCGTCGTGGTGGCCTATATGATGATCGCGGGGCCTGGCCTTGGTGCAATCAGGTCGAACGCCTTTCGCGGGCAGGTGGTCCGCGCGGCGATCGGGCTGACCGGCATGGCGTTCAACTTCGGCGCGGTGCTGCTGCTGCCGCTCGCAGAGGCGACGACGCTCGCCTTCACCGTGCCGATCTTCGCGACGATCCTGGGTGCCCTGGTGCTGCGCGAGCCGACCGGCTGGCATCGCTGGGGCGCGGTGGTGGTCGGATTCCTGGGCGTGCTGATCGTGACGCAGCCGGGAAGCGGGCATTTCCCGCTGGTCGGCGCAGCCGTCGGACTGACCTCGTCGGTGTTCGTCGCGCTCGTAGCGATCCAGCTCCGCCAGATCGGCAAGGTCGATCTGCCGGTCACCACCGTCTTCTGGTTCTCGTTGCTGTCGATGATCCCGATGACGCCGATCTATTTGATCTACGCGCAGCCGCACGACGCGACGACGTTCGGCGTGCTGGTCGCGATGGGACTGTTCGGCGGGCTCGGGCAGATCGCCTTCACCGCCGCGCTCAAATACGCACCGGTCTCGGCAGTGATGCCGATGGATTATTCGAGCCTGGTCTGGGCGACGATCTATGGCTGGCTGATCTTCGGCGTGCTGCCGACGCCCTGGACCTGGATCGGCGCGCCGGTGATCGTGCTGAGCGGGCTCTACATCGTCTGGCGCGAACAGCGCGTCGCGCGCCGTCCCCAGGTTCGTGAGGCGATCGCCGACTAGCGGCGAATGGCGATCACGATCGCGGCAACCGCGCCGCAGACCAATGCCACGAACGGACCGATCCCGAACGCGACTCCCATCGCCCACGCACCCTCACGATCGAACCAGCCGAGCGCGCTGGTGCAGAAGATATAGACCAGGAAGCACGCGACATATCCGGCGATCGCCGCGCCGACGAAACCGAGGATCGCGAGCAGCGCGCGCTTCATGCGTGGCCGGCACGCGCCTCGGCAAGCAATCGCCGCGCGCGCAGGAACATCTCGACCCGCTGCGTGGCGAACATGCCGAGCGCGAACACCATCGCGATATCGGTGATCGTCACGACGTTGATGTGCAGCCCGCCCTGCCGCGCGAGCATCCCGGCGCCGTTACGGACCAGGACGATGGCGATGATGAACAGCAATGCCGCGGGCGAGGTCCTTTGGTTGAGCGTGTGCGTCTCGGAATCGACCTCGATATGCATCATCTTGCCGCGCTGCCAGCCGACCGCCGCGCCGACCACCAGCGCGATCGCGATGTACGGCCAGATCGCCGGCGCCGGCGGCATCGCGGCAAATGTCAGCGCGGTGAGCGCGACGTAGATCGCCGGAATGATCCACAAGGTCTCGAGCCGCAGCCGCCGCATCTTGCCGATATTGCGGAAGCGAAGCGCCATCACCACGGCGATGACTGCCGCAGTGATGCCGTAACGATACAATTCAGGCTGCGTCACGCAGAAACTCCCCCCGGAAAATCCGCGGGCGCCTTAGCAGACTAACGCACTGGCACTCCAGCCCTATTCGGCGGCTGCGGCGACTCCGGGATCCTTCCACACCAGCACCGGCTTGCGTGCCGCCAGCGTCTCGTCGAGGCGGCGGCGCGGGGCGAAGTGGGGGGCAGATTTGAGCATCTCGTCGCCGGCCTTCGCGCGCTCCGCCACCGAGCGCAGCGCGCCGATGAACTGGTCGAGCGCCGCCTTCGATTCGGTCTCGGTCGGCTCGACCAGCATCGCGCCATGGACGACGAGCGGGAAATACATCGTCATCGGGTGATAGCCCTCGTCGATCAGTCCCTTGGCGATGTCGATCGTCGAGAAGCCCTCTGGCAGTCCCTCGTCCGAGAAGATCGCTTCGTGCATGCACGGCCCCGACGCCGCGAACGGCGCGTCGAGCGTGTCCTCCAGGCTCCGCAGGATATAGTTGGCGTTGAGCACCGAATCCTCGGCGACCTGGCGCAGGCCATCGGCGCCATGGCTGAGGATATAGGTCAGCGCGCGAGTGAACATGCCCATCTGGCCGTGGAACGCGCACATCCGCCCGAAGCTGTGCGGATGCCGGTCGCCGGCCGTCTCTTCCTCGACCAGCGTGAAATGGCCATCTGCGTGACGTTCGGTGAAGGGCAAGGGACCGTAAGGCGACAGAGCCTTCGACAACACCACCGGGCCAGAGCCCGGCCCGCCACCGCCATGCGGGGTCGAGAAGGTCTTGTGCAAATTGATGTGCATCGCATCGATGCCGAGGTCGCCCGGCCGCACGCGCCCGACGATCGCGTTGAAGTTCGCGCCGTCGCAATAGACGAATCCACCCGCCGCATGGACCGCGTCCGAGATCGCCTTCATGTCGCGCTCGAACAGCCCACAGGTATTCGGGTTGGTAATCATCACCGCGGCGACGTCGGGCCCGAGCCGGGCCTTGAGCGCGTCGAGATTGACGCGGCCATCCTCGGTCGCGGGGATGTCCTCGACACTATAGCCGGCAAAGGCCGCGGTCGCGGGGTTGGTGCCATGCGCGCTCTCGGGCACCAGGATCACCTTGCGATGCCCCTCGCCCTTCGCCTCGAGCGCGGCCTTGATGCACAGGATCCCGCACAATTCGCCATGCGCGCCGGCCTTGGGCGTCATCGCGACGCCGTGCATGCCGGTCAGCTTGATCAGCCACACCGCGAGTTCGTTGATCACGCCAAGCGCCCCCTGCACCGTGTCGACCGGCTGGAGCGGATGGATGTCGGCAAAACCGGGCAGCCGCGCGACCTTCTCGTTGAGGCGCGGATTGTGCTTCATCGTGCACGAGCCGAGCGGGAACAGGCCGAGGTCGATCGCGTAATTCTGGCGCGACAGCCGGGTATAATGGCGCACCGCTTCGGGCTCGCTGAGCCCGGGCAAGCCGATTTCCGCGGTCCGCTCGAGGCCACCAAGCTTCGACGCCACTTTCGCCGGCTCGGCGACCTCGACGCCGGTCGTCGCGGTCGAGGCGATCTCGAAGATCAGCGGTTCTTCGAGCATCAGCGCGCGGTTGCCGGTGAAGGTCGCGTTGTGGGCGCGGCGCTCGGGAGTCATTTCGGGGCGCCAGCCGGCCGGATTGATGTTGCTCATGCCAGCGCCTCCTCGAGTGCGGAGGCGAAGGTCTCGACATCCTCCCCGGTAGTGGTTTCGGTGACGGCGACGACCAGCCCGTTGGCGAGTTCCGCCGCATCCGGATAGAGCCGCCCGAGCGACACGCCGGCGAGAATGCCCTGGTCGGCCAGCGTGCGGACGACCGGGCGTGCTTCCTTCGACAGTTTCAGCGTGAACTCGTTGAAGAAGCTGGTGTTGACGAGTTCCACGCCCGGTACCTTCGCCAGCCGCTCGGCCGCCGCGACCGCGCCGGCATGGTTGGTCACGGCAAGCGCGCGCAGGCCTGCTTCACCGAGCAACGTCATGTGGATCGACCAGGCGAGCGCACACAGCACCGAGCTGGTGCAGATGTTGCTCGTCGCCTTCTCGCGCCGGATATGCTGCTCGCGGGTCGAGAGCGTCAGCACGAAGCCGCGCTTGCCCTCGGCATCGACGGTCTCGCCGCACAACCGGCCGGGCATCTGGCGGACATATTTCTCCTTGCAGCCGAACAGCCCGCAATAGGGCCCGCCGAACTGCAGCCCGACACCGATCGACTGGCCTTCGCCGACGACGATATCGGCATCCATCTCGCCCGGCGACTTGAGCGCGCCGAGCGCGGCCGGCTCGGTGATCACCGCGACCAGCAGCGCCTTCCTGGCATGGCACGCATCGGCCAGCGGGCGGAGGTCGGCGATACGGCCGAGGATATCGGGATATTGCACCACGACGCATGACGTCTCGTCGTCGATCGCGGCGATCAGCCGGTCGATATCGGTCTCCGCGGTCAGCGACGGCAACGCGGTGTCGAGCTGGTCGCCGGTATATTTGGCCATCGTCTTGGCGACCGACACGTAATGCGGATGCAGCCCGCCCGACAGGATCGCCTTGGCCCGCTTGGTGATGCGCCGCGCCATCCCGATCGCTTCCCAGCAGGCGGTCGAGCCATCGTACATCGAGGCATTGGCGACGTCGGTCCCGAGCAGGCGCGCAACCTGCGTCTGGAACTCGAACATCATCTGCAGCGTGCCCTGCGCGATCTCGGGCTGGTAGGGCGTGTAGGCAGTCAGGAACTCGCCGCGCTGGATCAAATGATCGACCGACGCCGGCACATGGTGGCGATACGCCCCGCACCCGATGAAGAACGGCGCCTCGCCCGCCGACAAATTCTGCCTGGCGAGCGCACTCATGTGCCGCTCGACGGCCAGTTCGCTGGCATGCATCGGCAGCCCGGCTATCGGGCCGGCAAGCCGCGCGGCCTCGGGTACATCGACGAACAGATCGTCGATCGTCGCGGCGCCGATCGTCGCGAGCATCGCCTCGCGGTCGGGCTGGGTCAGGGGCAGATATCGCATCAACGCTTTCTCACTCGGTGTTGGCTGGAGCGCCTTCGGACTGGGTCCAGGCACGAATGTCGGTAGGCAGGATTCCGGGAGAACGATCGGTGCCGCCCTCGCCCGTACAGGTGTCCTTGGCTATGCTCCCGACGATAACGACGTAGCTTTTCTGGAATGCCGCGGCCTTGCGGTCGAACGCATCGTCGCCGCCGACGCCGACCGGCCAAAGAGCGACGATGCGAGGCCATAATTTCGAAAGCTTCGGATCATCCTTCCCGAGCCCGCGCGTTGCGTTGAACGTCTCGACCCACGTGTCGTAGCGCGTCTTGTCCGCGGCCAGATGACATTCGTATCCCGCGCACTCGCCAAGATATCCGGCCAACTGGACGGGCTTGCCCCGATATGCATCGCAGTTCGCCAGCATTTGCTGGACGGTCACCGGCGGCACGGCGCCGCCGCAGCCGGTCAATGCCAGCATGCACAAGGCAAGCGCCACTCTCACAGCTTGGCGACGAATGCCTCGTATTTGGCCTCGTCCATCAGGCCCTCGAGCTCGCTTGGGTCGCTCAGCGTCAGCTTGAAGAACCAGCCGTCGCCCTCGGGGTCTTCGTTGACCAGGCCGGGATTGTCGGCGAGATCGCCATTGCCTTCGATCACCGTGCCGGAGACCGGCGAATAGACGTCCGAAGCGGCCTTGACCGATTCGACGACCGCGGCGTCGTCGCCCTTCGACACTTCCTTGCCCTCTTCGGGTACGTCGACGAACACGATGTCGCCGAGCTGGCCCTGGGCATAATCGGTGATTCCCACCGTGCCGATATCGCCATCGACATCGACCCATTCATGATCTTCGGTGAAGTAGCGCATTACTTGGCTCCTCGGACATATTTGTGGGGAACGAAGGGCATCGCGGCGACGGTCGCTTCATGGACCTTGCCGCGCTGATTGAGCTGGATGCGGGTGCCGACTTCCGCCAGCGCCGCGGGGACATAAGCCATCGCGATCGGCGCGCCGAGCGTCGGGGCGAAGCCTCCCGAGGTGACCTTGCCGACCTCAGAGCCATCGGCGTCGAGCACCGCGGCGCCTTCGCGGACCGGCTGGCGGCCGTCGACGAGCAGGCCGACGCGCTTCGCCACCGGGCCCTGCTCGCGCTCCATCAGGATGCGCGCGGCGCCGGGGAAATTGGCTTCCTCGCGGCGGCGCTTGCTGGCGACCGCGAAGCCCAGCGCGGCCATGATCGGCGTGATCTCGGGATCGAGATCGTGGCCATAGAGCGGCAGGTCGGCCTCGAGCCGCAGCGAATCGCGCGCGCCCAGACCGATCGGTTTCACTTCTGGCTCGGCGCACAGCAGGTCGGCGACCTTCTCGGCAGCATCGGCCGGGATCGAGATTTCGAACCCGTCCTCGCCGGTATAGCCGGAGCGGCTGATATAGGCATCGACCCCGGCCAGCTCGAACCGGCCGCCCTTCATGAACACCAGTGCATCGAGCGGATAATCGCCGGTCACATGCCGCTTCAGCACGTCGAATGCCTTGGGCCCCTGCAGCGCCAGCAAGGCGCGATCGTCGAGATGGTTGATCGTGATCTCGTCGGGCAAATGCTCGCGCAGATGCGCGATGTCGTCATATTTCACCGCGCCGTTGACGACCATGTAGAGGCCGCCCGGCCAGCGCGTGAACATCAGGTCGTCGAGAATGCCGCCATTCTCGGCGAGCAGCAGCGAATATTTCTGCTGGCCGAGCGCCACGCCCTTCACGTCGGCGGGAATCAGTTTCTCCAGCTCGTCGTCGAGATTGTCGCCCGACAGCAGCAGCTGGCCCATATGGCTGACGTCGAACAGGCCGGCCGACTCGCGCACCCACAGATGCTCGGCCATGATGCCTTCATACTGGACGGGCATGTGATAGCCGGCGAACGGCACCATGCGGCCGCCCCTGGCGCGATGCCAGGCATCGAGCGGGAGCGTCTGCAGCTCGATCTCGGTTTCGGTATCGTCGCTCAATGGTCGGCTCCCGTGATCAGATGACGGCGCGACAACGGCCCGGATGGACCGAATATCCGCCGCCCCCTCTGTCACGGTACCTGAGAGCTTTCACCGGTTCTGGGACGAGCCGGCTTACCCCTTCGGTGGCCCCCTGGCGGGGACGCTTTCCAGAGCGTCGCTATCGACAAACGCGGTCCGTTTGCCTGAGAGATTCCGGGGCGGTTGCTCCTTCGGCGGCGGGTGTAACCCGCGCTCTCCCGCGTCGTCAGCGACTGAATGAAGCTCTGACGCGCGGCGCGGGACGAGTCAATCGACGATGAACAGCGTCGCGCCGGTCACTGTGGACGACCGATGCGGCGAATCGCCGAAGTCGGACACCTGATACGACATGCCGGCGGTCAACCGGGTACGGCGCCCGTCCTTGAGTTCGCTGTCGATCTCGCCGCTGAGCACCAGCAACACATGCCCGCGGTCGCACCAATGGTCGGCGAGATAGCCGGGCGAATATTCGACCATCCGCACGCGCAGATCGCCGGCGGTGAAAGTCCGCCACCATGCCATGCCGGTCTCGCCGGGATGTTCGGTCCGCGGCACCGCCGACCAATCGGTAGCGGTGAACGCCAGGTCGGGCAGCTTCATGCCGCGACCCGCCTCAGCGCGTCGCGTTATACTTCAGCTGGTCGTCGGTGAGCTGGAACCCGACCAGCGCCTCGAACGTCGCGCGGAGCACGGCGGCGCGGACGTCGGGCGCGCTCAGCGGATCGATCGCCGCCGATTCCTTGCCCGCCTTGCGGCGCTCGGTGATGCGGCGCTTGACGTCGTCGGAGAGCGTCGCCGCGGCGCGCGAGACGCTGGCATTGGCGCTACCGGTGGTGCTGGCGCGCAGCTGGCCCGCGTCGAAATGGACGACGACATGGCCGACGCGCTTGGCAACGACCGCATTGCCGCCCTGCACCACGGTGATGAAGTACGGCAGCGTCACGTCGCGCGGGCCGTCGGCGCGAACGCGGCGGGCAAAGACCGAGAAGGAGACGCTGGTGATCACGTCCTCGCTCGACCCGTCATTGTTGCAGGTGGCGCGGACATTGGTCATCGCCGCGACCACGTCGATCGACGCCGCGTCGCGGCTGGTCGCCGGATTGAAGAGCGTCATGTCGCCGGTACCCGCCGGCACACCGACATTCGGGCACGGCGTGCGCACTGCGGTGACGCCGGCACCGGCCTCCGAAATGTCGAGCTCGCCACGGCTGGCGCAACCGCCCAGAACCAGCGCGAGGGCGATCGGGGCGGCGAGGATACGAGGTGACACGGGCGGCAGACCTTTTCGACACGGGAAGGGGCCGCGGCACGCGCCATGGCCCCTGACCCTCACATAAAGCGGCAGTCACCATAGGGTCCGAACCCCAGCGCGGCAACAGGGGTGACCGCGCGTTTTTACGGCAGCGTAAACGGCCGCGACGCGGGACGATCCAGGCGCCGTAACAAACGCCGGTAGCAATATTGCGCGATCGCCAGATGCAAACGCTCGACCAGGCCGGTCGGATGGAAATTACCGCGCTCCCCGTCCGGAAAGGACGTGTTGCAGGTCGTCGGCCGGCCGTTGACGGTCGGCCGGAACAGGATCGGCGCAGGATCGATTTCCAGGAAGACCGCCAGGCCGGTCATCATCTCGCGAGGCTCGGCGACCAATTGTTCGTATCGCACGACACGGTAGCATCCGGGCATTGCGCGACGGAGATGGCGGCAAGCCAGGAGGTAGGATCTGGTCAGGTCGCGCAACGCGACGTTCGATCCACGCCGCCCGGATTGAGCCTGGCGCATCAACGCGGCATGTGATGCGACGACGTCGGCTGGACGGCGGATCACGTGAATGACCTGCGCCGCCGCAAAGTCGCGCCAGATTCGCCCAAGGAAACGCTCATTGCCCGGCGTTTTGTCCACCCAGCGCCAGTTATCCGGCTCCTGTTCCGCGCCTGGCAGGCAGCGTCGATAGGCCAGCGCGAAAGCCATCAGCGCGCGCGTGCGATTGTCATCGCAATCCGCCGCGGGCGCCGCTGCCCAGGCCAGGAATTCCCGGACGAAGCCGAGATAGGGCGAACCGGTCGCAGTGCTTCGGCCCAGCAGCCAATATGGCGGCTGGTTGTTGGGGTTGGCGATCCGGCTCAACCACAGCTTTCCGCAAGCAGTCGCGAACGCGTCCGATGGCAGCCCGGCAAATTTCCGCTCCAGGCTGGTGAAGAAGGTCGCTTCGGACGGCAACACGGTGAGCGCAGGGTGTCCGTCGAGCAGATCGCGAAGGAACGTCGTGCCGCTACGATGGGCACCGCAGATGAAGACGGGTCGCGCGGCACTCGCCATGCCGCTCGCATATGTTTCCCGGTCGAGCGGCGACGGTCCCAGCATTCGGGCGAGATCCCAGGTCGCCACGACCCAGCGCGAAACAGCATCGCGCCATTCAAAGGTCACCCTTGCTTTGCGGCGATCCGGCAATTGCCGGTCGATCGCGGCCTCCAGTCGTGAAATCTCGGCAAGGCGTTCGCCGCAAATCTCTTCGCTCATGTCGACCGAGCCCCCGACTCGCCCGCAAACACCGGCGGCCGAGTTTCATTCCAGGAGACCGGAGAAAGCGAGATTTATTCCCGCTGCAGCAATTTGGCCGGCCGCAAACCGCCTTTGCCTCGCGCCAGCAATCGCGTAGAGCGCCGGCCATGGCTTCCGCCCCGAAACCCGTCCTCGAGCTGCTGATCGCAGCGCCGCGCGGCTTCTGTGCCGGTGTCGACCGCGCGATCCGCATCGTCGAGCTGGCGATCGAGAAATACGGTGCGCCGGTCTATGTCCGGCACGAGATCGTCCACAACAAGTTCGTCGTCGACAGCCTGAAAGCCAAGGGCGCGATCTTCGTCGAAGAGCTCGACCAGGTGCCCGACGGGGTGCCCGTCGTGTTCAGCGCGCACGGCGTGCCCAAGGCAGTCCCGGCCAAGGCGGCCGAGCGCGGCCTGTCCTATCTCGATGCGACCTGTCCTTTGGTCAGCAAGGTGCACCGCCAGGCCGAGCGCCTCGTCGCCTCGGGCCGGCACATCGTGTTCATCGGCCATGCCGGTCATCCCGAAGTGATCGGCACGTTCGGCCAGGTGCCCGAGGGATCGATGAGCCTGGTCGAAACGGTTGCCGACGTGGCGGCATTCGCCCCGCCCGACCCCGAGAACCTGTCTTTCCTGACGCAGACCACGCTGTCGGTCGACGACACCGCCGAAATGGTCGCCGCGTTGCACGCCAAATTCCCGGCGATCCAGGCGCCGCGCGGCGAAGACATCTGCTACGCGACCTCGAACCGCCAGGCAGCGGTCAAGGCGATCTCGGCAGCATGCGACGCCGTGCTGGTGATCGGTGCACCCAATTCGTCCAACTCGCTGCGGCTGGTCGAAGTGGCCGAGCGGCAAGGCATTCCGGCGCTGCTGATCCAGCGCGCGGTCGATCTCGACTGGGCTTTCCTCGATGGGGTCGGCACGTTGGGCCTGACCGCGGGCGCGTCGGCCCCCGAGGAGCTGGTGCGCGAGCTGGTCGATCGCCTTTCCGAACGTTTCGAGGTGCGCGAACGCGAAGTCGAAACGACGCAGGAGACCATCGCCTTCAAGCTCCCGCGCGGGCTCGAAGCGGCCGCCTGACAGCAGTGGCAGTCTACACGCACGTTTCGGCCGAGGCGCTGGGCGACTTCCTGGCGCGCTACGATGTCGGCGAGCTGGTGTCGGCCAAGGGCATTGCCGAGGGCGTGGAGAATTCGAACTATCTGGTCGACACGACCGGGGGTCGCTTCATCCTGACCCTGTACGAGAAGCGCGTGGATGCCGGCGACCTGCCCTATTTCATGGCGCTGCTCGACCATCTCGACGAGCGTGGCAATCCTGTTCCACCGGCGATCAAGGATCGCACTGGACAGGCTATCCAGACGCTGGAAGGTCGACCTGCCTGCCTGATCAAGTTCCTGCCCGGTGTTTCCGTCAGCCATCCCACGGTGGCACAGGCAGAGGCGGCAGGGGCAGCAATGGGGCGGATGCATCAGAGCCTGTCAGACTTTGCGCTCGTGCGGACCAACTCCATGGGCGTGGATACCTGGCAGCCCTTGTTCGAGCGATGCGGGCGTGCCCTGGATGAAATGGCGCCCAATCTTTACGATGATGCCGGCTTCATGACCGACGACATCCTGTCGGGTTGGAACGGGGACCTCGTACCGCAGGGCACCATCCACGCCGATCTGTTCCCCGACAATGTGTTGATGCGTGGCACGGAAGTCGCCGGCCTGATCGATTTTTATTTCGCCTGCACCGATGCTCGCATTTACGATCTCGCCGTCATGCATTCCGCCTGGTCGTTCGATGCAACCGGCACGATCTACTATCCCGAAATCGGCGACGCGCTTGTTCGGGGCTATGAAACTGCGCTCGAACTCGGGCAGGCGGAACGCGCCTGGCTTCATCAATTCGCCGCGGCGGCGTGCATCCGGTTCTTCCTCAGCCGGGCCTGGGATTGGCTCAACACGCCGGCCGATGCGTTGGTTACCCGCAAGGATCCGCTGGCATATTGGCGGCGTCTCAGGATCTACGATCCCGACATCGCGCGCAAATTCCGATCGCTCGCATGACCGAAATGCCGCATGTCGAAATCGCCACCGACGGGGCGTGCAAGGGCAATCCCGGGCCAGGCGGCTGGGGTGTGCTGTTGCGCATGGGCAAGACCGAGAAGGAAATGTCCGGCAGCGAGAAGCTGACCACCAACAATCGGATGGAGCTGACCGCCGCCATTGAAGGGCTGAACGCGCTCAAGCGGCCGTGCCGCGTCACGCTGTCGACCGACAGCCGCTACGTGATGGACGGCCTGACCAAATGGATTCACGGCTGGCGCAAGAATGGCTGGAAAACGGCCGACAAGAAGCCGGTCAAGAATGCCGAACTGTGGCAGGCGCTGATCGAGGCCAGCTCCCCGCATCGCGTCGAATGGACCTGGGTGAAGGGCCATGCCGGTCACCCCGACAACGAGCGGGCTGACCGGCTGGCGAGCGACGCAGCGATTGCCGCGTCGCGACGCTAGACAGACTTACGAATTGTCGACGGTCTCGGCACCCGGACCGTTCTTCTTGATCGAGTCGATGGCGTTCTTGGCCGAGTCTTTGCTCGAATAACCCTCGGTCGAGAACATGACCTCGCTGTTATATTTGAAGCGGACGCGGAACTCGCCGGCCTTGTCCTTGTAGATCTCGAACGTGTGAGCCATCGAGGCCTCCTCTGGTTAGCTGATCGAGACTAGCGAGCGATCAAGCCCTAGGCTAGCGGAACCGGCCGGGCGCGTAACGATCCCGGTCGATTTCCGCGACGAGCGGATCGGGCGCCGTGCCGAGCAGCAGCGACGCGGCGATCAGCGACGCCGCTGGCGCCGTCTGGATGCCAAAGCCGCCCTGCCCCGCGCACCAGAAAAAGCCCGGTACGTGATTGTCGAACCCATAGACCGGCAGGCGATCGGGCGCGAAGCTGCGCAGCCCCGCCCAGCTCCGCTCGACGCGCTCGATCCGCCAGTCGACGGTATGCTCGAGCCGGTCGATCGCGATCGCGATGTCGAGTTCCTCGGGCTGGACGTCGCCGGGGTCGCTGGGAATCTCGTCATGGGGGGAGAGCCACAATCGCCCCCCCGCCTCGGGCTTGAAGTAGAAGTCACCGCCGATATGCGCGACATGGGGGGCGTCGTCGGGCACCGGCGGATCGACGCGCAACTGGACGAGGGTACGGCGATAAGGCGCGATGCCGATCGGCGCGACGCCGGCCATGGCGGCGACCTGGTCGACCCAGGCGCCGGCTGCATTGACCAAGACCTTGGCGGCAAAATCGCCGGCCCGGGTCGACAGCTGCCAGCTATCGCCATTGCGCGCAGCACCGGTCAGCGCGGCGTCGAGCACCAGCTCCGCCCCGGCCTTCTTCGCCCGCGACAGGGCGGCGGCATGCAGGCCGGCAACATCGATATAGGCGCAGGTCGGCTCCCACACCGCCAGGCTCCATTCGGGGCGCAGGCCGGCGATCCGCTCGCGCGGGTCGACCAGGGTCAAATCGACCCCGGTACCGGCGAACTCCGCCAGCATCCCGTCGATCAGCCCGCGCTCCTCCTCGCGCCCGATATGGAGCGAGCCCAGCGGCTGGAGGAATCCGCCCGCATCGAGCGACGGCCGCGACGCCGCGGTCAGCGGCTGGACCCCGGGGCCGCCATAGGTCTCTTCCCAGAATGCCGCCGATCGCCCGGTCGCGTGGTAGCCCGCGACATCCTCCATCTCGAGGATCAGCACGCTGGCGTGCGGCGCCACCTCGGCCGCGAGCGATGCGCCGGCGATACCGCCACCGATGACGGCGATGTCCCAAATCTTGTCGCTGCTCATTGCTGGGCCCGAGCGGAGAGGAAGATGTCGATCTCCCCCAAAGCGCGATTGCGGACCGGGTCAACCTCGCGCAGGATTTCGTGCGCGCATTCCTTGCCGAAGCGGACCACGCGGCAATCGGGCAGCACGCCCGCGACGGTCATCGCATCGGCGGCGCGGACCAGTTTGTCGTAATCGGCGACGAGCATCAGCACCGGCACCTTCATCAGCTTCGCGCGCTTGCTCGCGCGCAGCCGCCGCGTCGATTCGAAAGCGCGCACGACCCAGCGCCAGCTCGGCGGGCCGAGCTTGATCTCGGGCTTCTGCTCCCACCACCAGGGTTCGTCCGAATAACGATCCTGATCATGCGTCAGCAGCGAGAAGCGGCTGTCGGTGGTGCCGGGCTTCTCGTTCGTCTTCCATGCCCGGCGCCCCGGGTTGCCCATCTTCATCGCGATATTGGCGACCCATTCACCGAACCCGGCGCTGATCGGCGCATGCAGGCCCATCATCGGCGCGACCAGCACTGCGGCGTCGGGATCGGCGATCGCCTTGGCGAGCGCACGGCAGACCAGATGCCCGCCCATCGAATGCCCCATCGCGACGTGCGGACCGGGAGTCGATGCCTTCCACTGGATCCAGAACGCGCCGTAATCGGCGAGATAGGTGCCGAACCGGTCGATATCGCCGACATGGGGATCGTCGGTCATCCGCCCCGACCCGCCCTGGCCGCGCCAGTCGAAAGAGGTGATCGACCAGCCCTGGTCGTGCCAGTGATGGAATGCCTCGAGATATTTTTCGAGAATGTCCCCGCGCCCGCCCTGGAACAGGATCGAGCCGCGCGGATGCTCGGCGGCGGACGGCCAGTCGAAGCGGCGCAACTGCCAGCCATCGGGGGCCGTCCAGGACGAAATGGAGCTGCCGTCGGGATAGGCGCGGCGCGCGCTTTCGGAAGAAGCCATGTGCGCTGGTTACTTTTTGGAAAGCCATGCCGTCTAGGGCTGTGATCCGATGGGCTGGGGAATTCTGCCTTACGTG
>FTCZ01007461.1_pt1 | contig 29282 bp, 25 predicted proteins | sample 1658871 | NCBI WGS metagenome assembly FTCZ01 (sample SAMEA3914864, study PRJEB12502) | metagenome | biome: forest; material: soil | place: USA | collected 2012-03-12 | depth 0.3 m | reverse complement strand
GGGAACCGTCTGCCCATTTTACGCCACCAGTCGCCTCCTATGCCACCAGATGCTCGGCGCGGGCGATTCGGGCAGCCTCGCCGCGCGAGGTCGCGCCGAGCTTGGACAGAACCGAAGAGACGTGATGATCGACGGTCTTGGGCGAGACGTGGAGCTTGGCGCCGATGCGCATGTTGGTGAGGCCGGTCGACAGGCAGTCGAGGATCTGCAGCTCGCGCGTCGTGAGCCCGAACGGGTTCTGCCGCGTCGAGGCGCGCGGCCCGCGCGGGATCTTGCGCATGCCCGCACCGCGCAGCCGCTGGCGCAGGGCCGCCGCCGCCGGACCCGCCCCGAGGTCGGTGAAGATCTCAAGTGCCGCGATCTGTGCCGCCGTGTCGCCGTCGGCCAGCGCGCGCGCCTGCTCATAGACGCAGCCGAGATTTTCCCATGCCGCCGCGGCACGGCGCCAATCGCCCTTGGCCTGCCACAGGAACGGAGGTGCTGCCCAGGTCGGAAGATCGATCGTCTCGCCCCCCAGCTGGCGCCACAGCCCGAGCTCGCCGGCGAACCAGCGATGACAGTGCCTGGTCGCCAATTCATAGGCCGCGCCGGCTTCGGCGGCGGCGCGCTTGCCGTCGCCCGCCAGCCATGCGGCTTCGGCGCGCGCGGCCCGCACCGGCGCCAGGCGCTGCAGGGTGCCGGTCTGCGTCGCCAGTTCGAGCGCCTCGTCAAGCACGGGCTCCGCCTCCTCGCCGCGCCGCGCCTTCACGCGGCCGAGCGCGACCAGCGCCACGATGCGGCTGATCGCCGAGGTGTTGGGCCGCGCGAGCACGCCCGACGCGATCTCCACCGCCTCTTTCCAGCGCCCCTGGTAGAGACGGATGAACGCCAGCCAGGCGTGCATGTAGTGGTTGGCATAGTCGAGGTCGCGCTCGACCGTGTAGGCAATGCCCTCGGCGATGTGACGCTCCGCCTCGACCAGCCGGTATTGCTCGCCGAACGACGCGCCGATGTTCATGTGACCGTTGCCGACGACGCTGTCGAGGCCCATCGCCTCGCCGAGCGCGATGCTGCGCTGGAGATGGGCGAGCCCTTCCTCTTCGCCGCTCACCAGCAGCGCCGCGCCGATCACGTTCTCGGCCGCCGCGATGGTGACCTTGTCGTCGAAGCGTTCCGCGAGAGCGATCGCCTGGTGGCTCAGCCGCACCGCCACCGGGCAGTCGCGATCGAGCATCGTGAGATGGGCGTGGATGCGATAGGCGTTGGCGAGCTGGCGCGACGGCGGCAGCGTCTCCAGCACCGCGATGGCCGCGCGGCTGGTCTCCTCGGCCGCGGCATTGCGGCCGCCGCGCACCAGCGGCCAGGCGAGCTCGGCCAGGTTCTCGCCTTCCTTCAGCCGATCGCCGGCTTCCTGCCACAGCGCGATCGCGAGCCGCCGCCCGCGCTCGGCCTCCGACAATTCATCGACGATGGCGCATTCCTCGGCGTAGGCCTCGCAATAGCCCGCGCGCTCCGCCAACGGCCGGTCGGCCGCGTGCTCCATCACCCGCGCATAGTGCGCCGCTGCCTGGCGATGCGCGCCGACCGAGGCGGCCGCACGCGCCGCCGCCATGCCGTATTCGACGACCGAGACGGCATCGCCCGCGCCCGCGGCGTATTGCACCAGGAGCGCCAGGCCCGACCGCCGGTTGCCCGCGCCCTTCAGCCGCTCGAACGCGAGCCGGTTGAACTCGCGGCGGCGCGCCGGATCGACGTCGGCCAGCACGACCTCTCGTGCCAGCTCGTGGCGGAAGGCGATGCCGTCGTCGTCGGCCTCGAGCACGCCGACCTGTATGCATTCGGCCAATCCATCGACTGCGCCGCCCAGAAGATGTTCCAGCACGGCGGGATCGATGCGCGCGCCGATGACGGAGGCCGCATCGAGCACAACGCGGCCGGCGGGACCGAGGCGTGCGGCGCGCGCCAGCACGGCGTCGCGCACCGTCGTCGGCACGCCGCCGATGTCGCTGGAGAGCACCTCGGTCACATAGAATGGATTGCCCGAGGTCTGCCGGTGCAGCTCCGACGCGTCGAGCGCCCGCTCGGCGATCATCGCGCGCACCGCATCCATCGACAGACGCGGCAGTTCGATTCGCACGGTCGACTTCACCACGGCGAGGTCGCCCAGCAGACGGCGCAGCGACGGCTGGCCGGCCACCTCGTCGTCGCGATAGGTGAGCACGAGCAGGATCTTCGCCGAGGCCAGACGCCGGCCGAGATACTTCACCAGGTCGAGTGTCGCCTCGTCGGCCCAATGAATGTCTTCGACGACGACCAGCGTGGGCTTGTCGCTGTCGGCGAGCTGGCCGAGCAGCGAGGAGAACAGGGCCGCGCGCGGCGCCTCGCCGTCGAGCATCGCCTGCAGCCGCCCGCCGGTCTGGCGCGCGATGTCGTAGAGCGGACCGAGCGGCGTCGGCGTCGACAGGGGATCGCAGTGCCCCATCAGCACGCAGGCCGTCCTGCCGGCGGTCTCCAGGAAATGCTCGACGAAGGTCGTCTTGCCGATGCCGGCCTCGCCGCTCACGAGCACGATGTGCCCGCGCCCGGCCGAAGCCTGGTCGAGCGCCGCCGCAAGGCGGTTGAGATCGCAATCACGTTCGAGGATGGGTTGCGCGCACATTACTAGCACCCTAGCCAAGGCGCACACCGAGGAAGCTAAGTAAGTGCAAATTGCCGGAAAGCCAAGAAAAATGACGCAGCCGTCACGCACAAAACCGTGAAGGGGAGCTCAGGCCTCGGGAATCGAGCGGTCGACCTGCCAAGTGGCCGCCGAGACGTGCGGCTCGAGGCTGAGGCGACCGACGACCTGTTCGAGCGCCGCGTCGTTGCGCCGGACGGCGACGGCCTGGGCCGTCACCGTCACCTTGGAGGTGTCGGCGACATCCTCGCTGTCGAGGCGACGCAGCCCGAGCCCGGTCTGCGACAGCGCGTGCAGGAGCAGCGAGCGCATGTGCGCTTCTTCCGCCGCCCTGCAAACGATCTCCACGGTGTAATAGGTCTCGGCATCGGTGGCGCTGAGCGAGCGACGGTTCATGCGGCGCACCAGCGGCCGCAGGAACAGGTTCGTGCCGACCACGAAGGCCGCGGCAAGCAGACTCGGCGCCAGATAGCCCGCGCCGGCGAAGGTGCCGACCATGGCCGAGCACCAGAGCGTGGCCGCGGTGTTGAGTCCGTGCACGTTCACGCCCTCGCGCAGGATCACGCCGGCGCCGAGGAAGCCGATGCCGGTCACGATCTGGGCGGCGACGCGGGTCGGATCGCCCTGGCCCACCATGGCGGAGAAGACGACGAACCCTGCCGAGCCCAGCGCGACAAGGGCGTTGGTGCGCAGGCCCGCCATCTTCTGGTGCCACTGCCGCTCGAAGCCGATCGCCGAGCCCAACAGCAGGGCCGCGCCCAGCCGCAAGGCCGCGTCGGCAAGCTGGCCGATGTCGAAAATCATGCGTCGAAAACCATGTGCCCCGCCCCGTCAGCTCGGCCAGTCAGCTCGGATTGTCGAGGCTGAAGACGCCGCTGGTCTCGTCGTAGGCGAAGGCCTCGCCGTAGCGGCCCCAGGACGTGATCGCGCGCAGGGTCTGGTCGGCGTTCTCCTCCGACATGTGATCCTCGAGCTCGTCGCGGAAGCGGCTGGCGGGGGCGGCGTGCTGGCCGCGCTCGTCGAGCACGCGCCTGATGTGCGCGGCGAGCGGCACATAGGCCAGCACGTGCTGGGCGAAGAGTCTCTTGCGGCCGTCCGGATCGAGTTGCACGAAGCGCCGGCCGGCCTCGGTCAGGCGAATGTCGCCCTCGGCCACTTCGGCGAAGCGCAGGAGCTGCAGGCTCTCCGCCACCGGGAACAGATCGTCGATCTCCATCTGCAACGGCGCGGCCAGCAGCGGCAGGTCGGCATGACCGTCGTAAGGCTCGGCCGCCACGGCCTCCATGAGACCGGCCAGCAGGTTGGGCGACACACGCGGCAACTGCATGGAAATGCCCGTGCCGGGAAAGGCGCCCTGGGCCGCCCCCTGGGCTGCCTTGCCGGCGGGCCGCGCGGTCATGCGGGCGTAGATGTCGTCGACGAGCTGGCGGAATGCGGAATCGAGCCGGTTGCGCGGCTGCGGCAGGGTCACGGGAATTTCCGCGACTATGCGGCCGGGGTTCGAGGCCAGCACGAGGATGCGGTCGCTCATCAGCACCGCCTCCTCGATGTTGTGCGTCACCAGCAGGATCGAGGAGATCGGCATGCGGCCCTCGCTCCACAGGTCGAGCAGGTCGGTGCGCAGCGTTTCGGCGGTCAGCACGTCGAGCGCGGAGAAGGCCTCGTCCATCAGCAGCAGCCTGGGGTGCACGACCAGCGCGCGCGCCATGCCGACCCGCTGGCGCATGCCGCCCGACAGTTCCTTCGGATAGGCGCTCTCGTAGCCGTCGAGGCCGATCAGGTCGATCGCGGCCAGCGCCAGCTTGTGGCGCTCGGCCGGCGCGATGCGCTGCGCTTCCAGGCCGATCTCGACGTTCTCCAGCACCGTGAGCCAGGGAAAGAGCGCGAAGGTCTGGAACACCATCGCCACCTCGGGCGCGGGGCCGGCAACCGAACGCCCGCCGATGGTGACCCCGCCGCCGCTCGCCGGCATCAGGCCGGCGATGATGCGCAGCAGCGAGGACTTGCCGCAGCCCGAGCGGCCGAGCAGCGACACGATCTCGTTGTCGCGCAGGACGAGGTTCACGTCGTCGAGCACCAGCACGCTGTCGCCCGTGCCCCTGGCATAGGACTGGCGCACATGGTCGACGACGACCAGCGTCTGGTGGCTCTTCGGAGCGAGTTTGGTGTCCATGAGAGATCTCTTCAATCCAGCCGGAAGCGACGTTCGGAGAGGCGATAGAGCGGCCGCCACAACAGGCGGTTGCAGGTGACGACCATGAGCGACATGACCGCGATGCCCAGCACAACCCGGGCATAGTCGCCCGCCGCGGTCGCGTCGGCGATATAGGCGCCGAGGCCCGCGGCCCGCAGCTTGGTGTCGCCCCAGCTCGCGACCTCGGCCACGATGCTGGCGTTCCACGAGCCGCCCGCGGCCGTCAACGCACCGGTCACGTAGTACGGCAGGATGCCGGGCACCATCACCTTGCGCCACCATTGCCAGGTCCTGAGACGGAACATGGTCGAGGCCTCGCGCAGGTCGGTCGGAAAGGCCGAGGCGCCGGCGATCACGTTGAACAGGATGTACCACTGCGTGCCCAGCACCATCAGCGGGCTGAGCCAGATGTTCGGATCGAGGCGGAACGCCACGATCAGGACCACGGCGATGGGAAACAGCACGTTGGCCGGGAAGGCCGCCAGGAACTGCGCCACCGGTTGGACCTTCGTCGAGGCCCAGGGACGCAGGCCTATCCAGACGCCGATCGGCACCCAGACAGCGCTCGCCAGCGCGATCAGCACGATGACGCGGACCAGCGTGTAGCAGCCAAGCTCAAGCGCGGTGCCTGCGTCGTGCCAGGTGAGCGACTGGCGCGTGAACAGCGCGATCTGCGACAGCGCATAGGCTGCGGCGGCGGTCACGATGATCGCCCAGAGAATATCGACCGCGCGGCCGATCTCCGGCCGCAGGGGTGCGGCGTGCGGCCGCGCCGCCCGATGGAGCAGCGCCACGATGGCCCCGTTCAGCCAGCCCAACAGCGCGCTGGTCCGGCGCATCAGCCGGCTGCGGCGCCACAGGTCGTAGACCCACGAGCGCGGGCGCTGCTGGGCGGCGGTCTGCTCGAAGCGGAACTTGTCGGCCCAGGCCACGATCGGCCGGAAGACCAGCTGGTCGTAGGCCAGGATCACCACCGCCATGGCGGCGACCGCGAGCAGCACGGCGCGAATGTCCTTGGCGTCGATCGCGAGCGCGAGCCACGAACCGATTCCCGGCAGATTGACCGTGGTGTCGCCGACCGTGATCGCTTCAGACGCCACGACGAAGAACCAGCCGCCCGACATCGACATCATGGTGTTCCAGATCAGGCCGGGCGCCGCGAAGGGTGCCTCGAGCCGCCAGAACTTGAGCCACGGCGAGAGGCCGAAGTGGCGGCTCACCTCGTCGAGGTCGCGCGGCACGGTGCGCAGCGACTGGTAGAAGCTGAAGGCCATGTTCCAGGCCTGGCTGGTGAAGATGGCGAAGATCGCCGCGCACTCGGCGCCGAGCTCGCTGCCGGGAAACAGGCGCAGGAAATAGGTGACGGTGAACGTGAGGAAACCCAGCACCGGCACCGACTGGAGGATGTCGAGCGCCGGCACGATCACCAGCTCGGCCTTGCGGCTCTTGGCCGCCAGGGTGGCCACGACGAAGGTAAAGAGCAGCGAGGCGAGGATCGCGGCGAACATGCGCAGGGTGGTGCGCAGCGCGTATTCCGGCAGGTTGGCGGGATCGAGCACCACCGGATGGGTGGCAAGATGCGCCGCCGGCGCCGCGATCTGGCGCGCGCCATGGGCGGCAAGCGCGAACGCCGCCGCGATCAGGATGAAGATCGCGAGATCGTAGAGATTGGGCCGCAGCCCCGCGCCGCCGAGACCCAGCAGCGGCGGCCGGGCGCTTCGTCTGAGATCGCGTGGAGACATGCCTCACCTTTCGCCGGGCGTGGCATGACAAGTCAACGTGACAGGCGCATTACGAACGCCCTGCTACATCCGCTGCATCACGAGTGCGACGCGAACAACCGGACGATGGCGAGACGCACGAACAGGCGTTCGCCCTTGCGCAGGACATAGCGCGCCGGCAGCTCGATCTCGACCGTCGGCAATCCCTCGCCGACCGACAGCCCGGCACGCCGGGCCGGGCCGGCGCGCCGCATCGCGACAACCTGCACCGCCAACGCCTCGTCGGGCCCGTCGGCGATCGCGAGGTCGAGCGGCCGCACGAAAAGGTCGACCTTTCCGGACGGCTGGCCGGCCGGCGCCCGCACGCGCTGGGCGCCGATCTGGAGCACGCCGTCGCGCACTTCGGCAGGCACGCGCACCGCCTCGCCGACGAAGCCCGCGACGAACGGCGTCGCGGGATGATCGAGAATGTCGTCGGGCGTGCCGATCTGCTCAAGCCGGCCGTGATTGAAGATCGCCACCCGGTCGGCGAGTTCGAGGGCCTCGTCCTGGTCATGCGTCACGAACAATGTAGTGTGGCCGGTGCGATCGTGCAGCTCGCGCAGCCAGCGCCGAAGATCGCGGCGCACCTGCGCGTCGAGCGCACCGAACGGCTCGTCGAGCAGCAGCACGCGCGGCTCGACGGCGAGCGCACGCGCCAACGCCACGCGTTGACGTTGACCGCCGGAGAGTTCGGCGGGGCGACGCTTGCCCAGCCCGCCCAGCTTCACGAGTTCGAGCAGTTCGGCGACTCGGCGCTTGATCTCCGGAGCGGACGGCCGCGTGCGCCGGGGCCGCACGCGCAGGCCATAGGCCACGTTCTCCGCCACGGTCTGGTGCCGGAACAGCGCGAAATGCTGGAAGACGAAGCCGACCCGGCGCTCGCCCACGGACAGGCGTGTTGCGTCCTCGTCGTCGAACAGCAACCGGCCGGCCGTGGGCGCCTCGAGACCGGCCACCAGCCGCAACAATGTCGTCTTGCCCGAGCCCGAGGGACCGAGCAGGGCCAGCAGCTCACCCGGCTCGACGTCGAGATCGAGGCGATCGATCGCTACAACCCCGCCGAACGACTTGCCCAGACCATGGGCCCGTATCGCGGCGGCGCCGCGGGCGCGCGGGGTATCAGTGTCGCCTGGCGGCGGCGAGCCCGTCTCCGTGTCGCCACTCGAGGACGGATTTGCCGACCAGGGTGACGAGGGCGAGCCCCGCCAGAAGCGAGGCGACGGCGAAAGCAGCGACGAAGTTGTACTCATTGTAGAGAATCTCCACATGCAGGGGCATGGTGTTGGTGAGACCGCGAACGTGGCCGGAAACGACGGAAACCGCGCCGAATTCACCCATGGCGCGCGCGTTGCAGAGCAGCACGCCGTACAGCAGCGCCCAGCGCACGTTGGGCAAGGTGACCGTGAGGAAGGTCCGCAGTCCCGACGCGCCGAGCGTCAGGGCGGCCTCCTCCTCGACCGTACCCTGTTCCTGCATCAGCGGGATCAGCTCGCGGGCGATGAAGGGAAAGGTGACGAAGACCGTCGCCAGGACGATTCCGGGCACGGCGAAGATGATCTGCAGGTCCCAGCTCTGCATCAGCGGCCCGAGCACGCCTTGCGCCCCGAACAGCAGGACGTAGACCAGGCCCGACACGACCGGCGAGATCGAAAACGGCAGGTCGATCAGGCTGACCAGCAAGCTCTTGCCCGGGAAATCGAACTTGGCGACCGCCCAGGCGGCCGCGATGCCGAACACCAGGTTGAACGGCACGGCGATCGCCGCCACGAGCAGGGTGAGCTGGATTGCCGAGCGCGTGTCGTCGTTGTCGAAGGCCGCAAGATACGTCTCGACGCCGCGGCTCAGCGCCTCGACGAAGACGATGACGAGCGGCAGCACGAGGAAGAGCACGAGGAAGCCGACCGCGACGGCGATCAGCAGCCAGCGCACGGGGGCGGCTTCCCGGGTGGCGCCTTCTCTCATCGCACGTTCACGCATGACCGAGCCGCCGCTGGCTGAATGCCTGCACGAGATTGAGCGCCAGCAGGACGACGAAGGAAATCGCCAGCATGATGACGGCGATCGCCGAGGCGCCGGCATAATCGTAATCCTCCAGCCGCGCGACGATCAGCAGCGGCGCGATCTCCGACCGGAAGGGCATGTTGCCGGCAATGAATATCACCGAGCCGTATTCGCCCACCGAGCGCGCGAAGGCGAGGCCCACGCCGGTCAGGATCGCCGGCACCAGCGGCGGAAGCATGACCCGGGTCACGGTCTGCCAGCGGCTTGCGCCGAGCGTCGCGGAGGCCTCCTCGATCTCGCGATCGAGATCCTGCAGCACCGGCTGCACGGTGCGTACGACGAAGGGCAATCCGATGAAGACCAGGGCGATGAAGATGCCGGTCGGCGTGTAGGCGAGCTTGATGTCCCAGCGCGCGAACAACGCGCCGATCCAGCCGTTCGGCGCATAGAGCGTGGCGAGCGCAATGCCCGCCACCGCCGTCGGCAGGGCGAACGGAAGATCGACCGTCGCGTCGAGCAGCCGCCGGCCGGGAAAGCGGTAGCGGGTCAACACCCAGGCCACGATCGCGCCGAAGAACGCGTTGGTAAGCGCCGCGAGGGCGGAGATCCCGAAACTCGTCTCCAGCGCCGCCACGACGCGCGGTTCGGTGGCGATTTTCCAGATGCCGTCGAAACCCAGTCCGCCCGCCCGCCAGAACAGCGCCGCGAGCGGGATCAGCACGATCAGGGAGAGGTAGGTGATCGTAAAGCCGAAGGTGATGCCGAAACCCGGCAACGCGTTCGGCTTTGCGAACGATCGCCGCGGAGTGCCGATTGCGGCGATGCTCATCGGGTCGCCGCGGACGGCTTGTAGATCTGGTCGAACACGCCGCCGTCGCCGAAATGCGCGGGCTGCGCCTTGGCCCAGCCGCCGAACACATCGCCCACCGTGACCAGCCTGATCTTCGGGAAGCGGGCGAGATCGGCCGGATCGGCGCTCTCGGGACGGAAGGGCCGGTAAAAATTGCGGGCGATGATCTTCTGCGCCGCCGGCGTGTAGAGATGCTCGAGGAAGGCCTGCGCCACCGCGCGCGTGCCGCGCTTGTCGACCACGGCGTCGACCAGCGACACCGGCGGCTCGGCCAGGATCGAGAAATCCGGCACCACGATCTCGAACTTGTCGGCGCCGAATTCCTGCAGGGTCAGGAAAGCCTCGTTCTCCCAGTTGATCAGCACGTCGCCCAGGCCTCGTTGGGCGAAGGTCGTGGTCGCGCCGCGCGCACCCGAATCGAGCACGGGGACGTTGCGGTAGATCGCCTCGACGAACTTGCGGGCGGCCGCCTCATCACCCTTGGTGCGATCAAGCTCATGGGCCCAGGCCGCGAGATAGTTCCAGCGCGCGCCGCCCGAGGTCTTGGGATTGGGCGTCATTGCCGAGACGCCCGGCTTGGCGAGATCGCTCCAGTCCTTGATCCCTTTCGGATTGCGCTTGCGCACGACGAACACGATGGTCGAGGTGTAAGGGCAGGAATTGTTCGGCAGGCGCGATTGCCAATTGGCGGGGATGCGCTTGGATTCGCGGGCGATGGCGTCGACGTCGCCGGCCAGGGCCAAGGTCACCACGTCGGCTTCGAGCCCGTCGATCACCGCCCGGGCCTGGCGGCCCGACCCGCCGTGCGAGGAGCGGATCGTCACCTTCTGCTTTTGGTCGGTGGCCCACTGTTTGGCGAACAAGTCGCTCAGCGCACGATAGAGTTCGCGCGTCGGGTCGTACGAGACATTGGTGAGCACGACGTCTTTTGCCGGTTGCGCCTGTGCCGCACCAAAAAGGGATGGCGTGCCGGCCGCCGCGCCGACGGCAAGCAGATGACGGCGCGAGATCGAAGATCCATACATGGTTCTTCTCCCCTCGGTCCGGCCTGGCCGGTCCGGTCTCAAGAAACGATGATGGGATGACGACGGTTGCGCAAGGTCAACACACCGGCAGGGCGCCCGGAATGACCGGCCTTGCCGAATATCGGCGCGGGCGCGGAAAAATCTGCTTCGAAACCGTAAAATGATTCGTCAGGAAGCGGCGGGAAGCGCCTTGCTCATGAAGACCTGTATGCTGGTTCCGAACGGTTGTTCGCGATCGACGCGATAGCCAAGCCTTTTATAGAGCGCGATGTTCTCGGCCATCAGGCTGTTGGTGTAGAGCCGGATCTCGGCGAAGCCTGCGTCGACGGTGAGGCGTTCGGCGTGCGCCATCAGCTGGCGGCCAAGGCCGCGGCCCTGGAAGGCGGGCGCGACGGCGACATTCACGATCAGCAGATGATCGGGCGCAGTCTCGGGCCCGTCACTGGACTCTGGCGCGGTTTCGATCAGGGCGGCGAGCGTCTCGCCCTCGTACAGCAGATCGAAGCGATGCTTGAGCACCGCTTCGTCGTAGTCGACGCGCATCGGCAGCGGTTCGCGGCCGGTGACCGCGACCCACTTGGCATAGGCCTCGCGCGTCAGAGCGTGGACGGCCGGCGCATCCGCCGGCCCCGCCAGCCTGAGGGTCGGCATCCTATTGGGCGACGGCGAGGCCTGTCGCCTCGTCCACGCCGGTCTTGAGGTTGATCACCTGCACGGCCGCACCCGACGCTCCCTTGCCGAGATTGTCGAGCGAGGCCACCGCGAGCACGTTGCCGTCGGCGTCGTTGCCGTAGACCGCCAGCTCCATCGAGTTGGTATCGATCAGCCGGTCGGCGCGCAGGAACCGGTCGCGCTCGAGCCACTTGCGGTCGGCGAGCGGCCGCACCGGCACGAACTTCTCGCCGGCGTAATAGTCGCTGAGCACGCCGTGCACGTCCTTGGCCGTCACCTGCTTCGTCGTGATGTCGCGCGTGATTGGCACGGTGATCAGCATGCCCTGGGCATAGTGGCCGACCGACGGCACGAAGAGCGGCGCGTGCTTGAGGCCGGAGTATTTCTTCATCTCCGGCACGTGCTTGTGCGTGAGCTCGAGCCCGTAGAGGCCGAACGGCTCGACGCCGGGCTGCTCGTGCACCGCGATCAGCTCCTTGCCGCCGCCGGTATAGCCCGAGACGCCAAACACCGCGGGCGTGGAGTCGGCGCGCACGAGACCGGCGTCGATCAGCGGCCGCAGCAGCGCGATCGCGCCCGTCGGATAGCAGCCCGGATTGCTGATCCGGTTGGAGTCGAGCAGCTTCTGGCGCTGGCCCTTGGCCAGTTCGGGGAAGCCGTAGGTCCAGCCGTCGGCGACGCGATGCGCCGTCGAGGCGTCGATCACGACGGTGTCGGAGGAGCCAATCGCCGCCACCAGCTCCTTAGCCGCCGCGTCGGGCAGGCAGAGCACGGTGATGTCGGATGCCTTGGCGATCTCGGCGCGCTTGCCCAAGTCCTTGCGGTCGGCCAACGGCAGCTCGAGCAGCTCGACATCCGGCCGATCCTTCAGCCGGTCCACGATCTGCAGGCCGGTGGTGCCGTGCTGGCCGTCGATGAAGATCCTGGTCTTGTTCGTGGTCATGGTATCTTTCTCTCGGATAGGTGGGCCTTGGGTAGAGGGCCGACTGGAGAAGAAAGGTGGATTGGGAAGCCGCTCATTCTCTCCAGCGGCTTCACGGTACGGCGCGTTTGTTAAACGCGCGCGTCTTCACGCCGCTCTTGGAAGCGGCGGCGTCGCGACGGAAAGGTGGCGAACGTGGTCATTGAGGCGGGATATTTCATTCAGCAGGCACGATGTCAAGGGGTGGGTGGGCAGGAAGGGCGCTCCCGCTACAGGAAGCCATCTTCCTTCAGCTTAGCGAGGATCGTCTCGGCGAACTCGCCGCCGAACTTGTGGGCCGGACCATAGCTGAACGACCGAAGCGACGTCTTGCCCGTCGCGTCATAGAGCGCAACCTTGAGATAGGTTGTCGGTGTCTGTCCATGAACGATCGCACTGACCATCCCACCGCTATAACGCACCGTCGCGATAGTATCGATCTCGAGTCGATGTGTGGGCTTAAAGGCCGCGACAAAGGGCTTCTGGTCGTCGCCGCGATCGAGTTCCAGAGCAGTGCTCCTGCCGATCTGCACGGCAACGCCCAATGCCGAAAGCTTCGACGTGAACTGCAGCGCCATCTCCTTCGCATCCGCGGCCGAGTCGTCACTCGGCAACCAGATCAGAAGCCGCGTGATCTTGCTGGCCGGCGGCGCCGAGGCCGTGGAAAGGGCGCTGAGCTTCGGCTCCTTGGTGCATGAGGCCACGACGCTGGCCGCCAACATCGCAATCATCGATCGCCTGATCATCGTCCGGCCTCGCTCCTAAAGCAGCCCGTCTGCCTTCAGTTTGGTGGTGAGCACGTCGATAAGCTCGTTGGCGTCGTCCTGGTGCGAAACGGCGCTGCCGGCGGCGCCGTTGCGCGCGCGGCCTCCGCTGGCAAAGGGTTTGAACTCGACTTCAGTCCGCCACACCCGCTTCTTTTCGCCGACATCAATGAGGCTGGCATCCAAGACGTAGCCGTCGACGACTCTGAAGAAGCTACCGATGATGCGAGCACTCTTGATCTGTAGTTCCATAACTTCGGTCGAACCGGAGCTTTCAATCGCGCTTTCCGTGACTTTCTTCCTGTCGGCAGTGCGGTCGATATCGACGACCTGCCACGTCACCCCGAGTGGCGACCACTTGGCCGTGAGGCTCTGCTGCAATTCATCGACTTGAATGAAGGCGTTGCCCTGCTTTTCAGTCACGAGTGGGTTGGTGAACACCCGTGCGACAAGTACCCGGCTGATTTTGCGCTGATACGTGGCTGACTTGTTCGACTCACCTATCGACACCGGTGGCGAACAGGCGGTAAGGCTCAGAGCGACAGTGCTCAGCAAAAGAATGCGGCGGTACATCTACACAACTCCCTTCACGTTTCTCATTTCGCCATGCTCTTATCGGGAGTTGCCGTTGTGGCGCCCTCGGGCACGTTGGGCGCGAGCCAAAGCATGACGCTCGGCGCATAGCGGTACTCAGCTCCGGATTGCTGGTCCAGGAGGCGGCCTACGGCGCCGCCGAGAACAAAATTGCCGAAGGCAGACCCAGGATCCGGGCGGGCGCTCAAGAAGACTTGGCTGTCGTGATAGCCATTCTTACTGCAGGTCGCCCGCACGCTACTGCTGCCGTTCGGGATTGAAACCTGGCCCGGAGTCGTGACCTTGCCAACCTCCGTGCCAGAGCGGCTCAAGATGCAGTTCGCGGCCCCAGGATCCGACTCGACAGAGATGGATCGTTTTCCGTCAGTGGCGACTGATGCACATCCGGTAGCAAGGCTGACGCTGACCGACATTTTTACGACTGAACGGAACCGTTTTACTGCTGCCCCCAAAAACTACCGTAGCGTGCACACCAAAAGATGGCAACGCGCGCGCCATTCGTCGCTTTCCAAAGTTTCGACTACAAGATTTCTGTCATTCGTTGTGCAACCCGATGGAGCCCCCATGACCCAATCCGCCCATCCCGAAGGCCTGTCGATGCTCGAGAAGAGAAAGATCGAGGCCGAGATCCTGAAGGAGGTCTACGAGACCCTGAAGGCGAGCCATGGCGAGGAGGTCGCCAGAAAGACGATTTCCGAGTCCGTGCGACGGTCTGCCATCGAACAGGCCCGGCAGTTCGCCGCTGCCGCGCCGGGCGGCCCGTCGCTCAAGGCGTTCCAGGATGTGATGCCGCTCTGGACCAAGGGCGGCGCGCTCGAGATCGAGGTCAAGGAGCAGACTGACACGAGCTTCACCTTCAACGTCGTGCGTTGCCGTTACGCCGAGACCTACAAGGCGATGGGGCTGGGCGAGATCGGCCATCTGCTGTCGTGCAATCGCGACGGCGCGTTCTGCGAGGGCTACGACCCCAAGCTGAAGCTCGACCGCTCGCAGACGATCATGCAGGGCGCGAGCCACTGCGACTTCAAATACAGGTACGAGAAGTAAAGAGGTATCCGTTCCGCACCGTGCCGGCTCTCGCGCATATGAATGCGCTGTCGCCGGCCAGGCACTCGCTGCGCGAGCGCCTAATTCATGAACTCGACGACGACGATGTGGTTTTCCTTCACCGGCCAGGTGCGGGCGGCGATCGTCTCGGTGTTGAGCACGCCCATCACCGTGCGCGCCGAGGCGTCGAACGCCAGCCTGGCCGTGGCGGTGCCCGGCACGCCCTCGTTGATGCCGGGCGGCACCTTGCCGTCGAGCGAGAATTTGTCGCGGCCGACGCCGAAGTAGCCGCGCGGGCGACTCATGATGACCACCGCGCCGGCCTGGTCGTCGCCCTTGCCGAACGGCTGCGGCCGAAGATCGATGACGTCGCTGCCGCGCAGGAACGGCGAGCGATAGGTGTGGGTGGCCGGCAAGCCCGGAACGCTGAGCACGAATTCGTAGGTCGCGTCGGAGTGGCCGATGAACGGCCCCCACACGCCGTCGGCACCCGTCGTCTTCTTGTGCACGGGCTTGCTGCTCTTGCGCTCGCCGGTCTTCGGATCGACGTCGTAGATCTCGACGTCGGCACCGGCGACCGGAAGGTTGGTGTAGCTGCCGTCCGGCGCCATGCCCGTCGCCTTGCCGTTCAGCACCGGCAACGGCTCCTGCGCGATGAATAAGGTGCCCGGCGGCTTGCCGGTGATGAACTCGAATTGGGCGGCGAAGGCCAGCTTGTGGAACGCGGTCTCGCGATGATCGACGCCGTCGAGGATCACGTTCTTGGCGCCGCGCAGCTCCGACGAATCGTAGCTCACGCCGGTCGGCTTGCCCGGCTGGCCGACGAAGCGCGCGTCGGGCTGCGAGTACTTGTCGTTCTTATCCGAGCGGATGGCCATCATCTGCACGCCGGCGATGAGGTCGTCGCTGCCCGCGTTCAGTCCCTTGAGGAACGGCATGGCGCCGTTGAACTCGCTGCCGACCATCATCGTGTCGGAGATGACGATGCCCTTGTTCGGCGTGCCGCACAGGATGGCGTGGCTCACCGACGAAGCGCCGCCGCCGTTCTTCAGGTAGTTGCGCACCGTGTTGCCGCCGCGCGACGAGGCGATCAGCGCGACCTTGGCCTGGCGCGTCGTCTTCTTGACCTGCGCGACGTAGGCCGCGAGCTCCTTCATCGCGTCGTCGGTCGAGGACCGGTACTCCTGCGGCCTGGAATCGTCGGAGCGCGCGTTGGGCAGGCTGAAGTCGATGGCGGCCAGGAGGTTGCGCCGGAAGCCGTTGGTCTCGAAGCGCCAGATATTGTTGATCCAGAGCGCCGCCGAATCGCCGTTGCCGTGCACGAACACGATCGGCGGACCGTTGGGCTCGGCGGCACGCCGCGGCGGCGCCGGCTGCTGGGCGTGCGCCAGGGCAGGCGCAAGGACCGGCGCAAGCGCCAGCGACGCCGCTCCCGCCATGAAGCCGCGCCGCCCGGGCCGAGTGCCCCGCTTTCTTTTCTCTCCCCCATTCATCCCTGCACCATGGCAAATGCCGGGCGCGAACGCTACGCTCTCCCTATGTCCATTATATACGTCGAGAGCCCGGTCGGCCCGCTCGCGCTCGAGGCCGATGGCGATACGCTCACCGGTGTGCGCTGGACCAGTGCTGCCGAGCGGTCGAAGGACGAAAAGGCGACACCGGTGTTGCGCGAGGCCCGGCGCCAGCTCGACCAGTATTTCAAGGGCAAGCTCCGGCGCTTCGACCTGCCGCTTGCCGGCCGCGGCACGCCGTTCCAGCAGAGCGTCTGGAAGATGATGCGCGCCATCCCCTTCGGCGAAACCGCCACGTACGGCGGCATGGCGATGGCGCTGGGCTCGGGCCCGCGCGCCGTCGGCATGGCCTGCGGCCGAAATCCGCTGCCGATCGTCGTGCCTTGTCATCGCGTGCTGGCCAGCGGCGGCAAGGAAGGCGGCTTTTCGGGCGGCCAGGGCCTGCCGACCAAGCGCAAGCTGCTGGCGCTGGAAGGCGTCGTTCTTCTTTAACCGCTGTCACTTTGCAGGAAACGCGCATGCGCGTGCTGATCACCCGGCCGGAACGTGAGGCGACGGCGCTGGCGACCGCGCTGGCGGGGCGCGGCCATGCGCCGGTGATCGCGCCACTGTTCACCCTGCAGATCCTGCATCCGCCGCCGGACTTTGCCGCGGCGCTGGCCGCCTGCCAGGCCGTGCTGCTGACCAGCGCCAATGGCGCGCGGGCGCTGGCCGAAGCCAGTGAGCTCCGCAGCAAGCCGGTCTTTGCCGTGGGCGACACGACCGCAGCCACCGCCGAGGGGCTGGGTTTCACCTCGGTCGCCTCGGCCTCGGGCAATTCAGGCGCGCTGGGTCAGCTGGTGCGCCAGCGTCTCGATCCGGCGAACGGGCCTCTCATCCATGTCTCAGGCACCGACGTGGCCGGCGATCCCGTGCCATCGGGCTTCGAGGTCCGTCGCTTCGCGCTTTACGAGGCGCGCCAGGCCGATGCCTTGCCCGATTCAGCGCGGGCGGCGCTGCAGGCACGGGCGCTCGACGCCGCTACCTTCTTCTCCCCACGCGCGGCATCGACCTTCGCCGCGCTCGTCGAAAAGGCCGGCCTCGCCGAGGCCTGCCGCAGCGTCACCGCGATCGCCATCAGCCCGGCCGCCGCCGAGCCGCTGAAAGCCCTGCCGTTCCAGGCCGTACAAACCGCCGCACGCCCGACGCGCCAGGCCGTGCTGGAGGAGATCGACCGGCTGCCCGAAGCCGTCGTAAAAGGACCTCAGCCCATGAGCGACACTTCTTCCTCCCTTCCGCCGCCGGCGCTCGAGCCCGCCGCACCGACGCCCGTGGTCGTCAAGCGCGGCCTCGGCGTCGTCGGTGCTTTCGGGACCGGCCTCGTGGCCTCGGTGATCGTCCTGGCCGCCGCCCTGCTGTCGCTGCCCTATTGGCCCGACGAGGCGCGCTCGATGTGGCGCGGACCCCCTGTCACAATGCCGGCCGCCGCAATACCCGCGCCTGTCGCCGCCACGCCTGCCCCGGCACCGGCACCCGTCGTCGACACGGCCGCGGTCGATGCCGCCAAGCGCGAGCTCACGGCGCGGCTCGACGATCTCGACAAGCGCATGCGCGCCATCGCCACGACCGCGGCGCAGGCCGACAACAGCGGCTCAAGCGATGCCGCCTTGGCGGAGCTGCGCGGCAAGATCTCGGTGCTGGAGAACCGGCCGGGCGTCACGCTCGAGACCGAAAAGGACGTGGCCGCGCTCAAGACCGAGATCGCGGGCCTGCGCACGGCGATCGCCGATGCCGCCGAAAAGGCCAAGTCCGATGCGAGCGCGCTCAATAGCGGCGAGCAGAAGGCGCTGGCCGCCGCGCGCGCCTCCGCCGTGATCGGCATCGCGGCCCGTCTCAGCGCTGCGCTCGATTCGGGGCTGCCTTTCGCCACCGACCTCGGCCTGCTGGCGCCGCTGGCCAAGGATGATCCCAAGCTCGCCGAGATCATGACGAGCCTGCAGCCCCAGGCGGCGGGCGGCGTGATCTCGGGCGGTGCGCTGGCCGCACAATTTCCCGCCGTCGCCAAAGCGGCGCTGGCCGACGACGTGGCCGACGATTCCTTCGGAGAGCGCCTGCTCGGCAAGCTGAAGGGCCTGGTGTCGCTGCGCCGCATCGGCGCCGACGTGCCGGGCGATTCGACCGAAGCCAAGCTCGCGCGCGCCGAAGCCGCCCTCAATGCCGGCGACGTCGCCAAGGCGGTCGAGCTGGTGAAGTCGCTGCCGCCGCAGACCGCGAAGGCCACGCAGGCCTGGCTGGCGCGGGCCGACAGCCATCTCGCGGCCCAACGCGCCGTCGACCAGATTGCCACGCACGCCGTGGCCCTCCTCGGCGCGGCGAAGTAGCGATGAAGACCACGCTGCGCGTCCTCATCTGGTTCGTCGCAGCGGCCGTCGTGATGCTGGGCGCGGTGTGGCTGGCCGAGCGGCCGGGCACCCTGACCGCGGAGTGGCGCGGCTGGCGGATCGACACCAGCGTCGGCGTGGTGCTGGTGGTCGTGCTGCTGCTGATGCTGGCGGGCATCGCGCTCTGGCTCACCTATCGGTCGATCGTGGGCGCGCCGGGCGCCTTCCTCGAAGGCTGGGGCGACAGCCGCAAGAGGCGCGGCTATCGCGAGCTGACGCAGGGCCTGGCCGCGGTCGCGGCGGGCGACGGCGTCGAAGCGCAGAAGCATGCGCGCAAGGCCGAGGCGCTTTTATCGGAGCCCGCGTTGACGCTTCTCCTGTCGGCGCAGGCAGCCCAGCTCACCGGCGATCGCGAGGGCGCACGCAAGACCTTCAACGCCATGCTCGAGGACGAGCAGATGGCGTTCCTCGGCCTGCGCGGGCTGATCGCGCAGTCGTTGCGCGACGGCGACCAGGTCCGCGCACTCGACTATGCCGAGCGCGCCTTCAGGCTTCGGCCGAACACGCCGTGGGTCGTGCATTCGCTGTTCGACATGCAGGCGCAGATCGGCGAATGGAAATCGGCCCAGGCGACGCTCGACGCGGGCTTGCGCACCAAGGTCATCGCCCAGAACAAGGGGCGCACCCTGAAGGCGCTGCTGCTGGTCGAACGCAGCCGCGCGGCCGAACGCGACGAGCACGATGCCGATGCGCTGGCGCTCGCCCGCGAGGCGTTTGGCCTCGCACCCGAGCGCATCGCCGTCTCGCGCCGGCTGGCCGAGGCCCAGCTCAAGTCGGGCGACGCCAAACGCGCGATGAAGACGCTGGAGCGCGGCTGGGCGCTGTCGCCGCATCCCGAGCTGGCCGAGCTCTATCTCAAGGCATCGGGCGAGAACGATCCGCTGAAGCGGGTCGGCGTGGCGCGCAAGCTCACGGCGCAGAAGCCCGACGATCTCGAGAGCCAGCTGGTGCTGGCCCAGGCCTCGCTCGAAGCGGGACTGTGGGGCGAGGCGCGGCGTTACCTGCAGACGGCGGGCGGCGCCAATCCGCCGGTGCGGGTCTGCCGCCTGATGGCCGAGGTCGAGGAGCGTGCGCAGTCCGACCCGGCCAAGCTGCACGAATGGCTGGGCAAGGCCGCCGTGGCACCGGCCGACAAGGCCTGGCGCTGCTCGGCCTGCGGCGCGCATCATGAGAGCTGGCGATCGGTGTGCGAGAGCTGCGGCGCGTTCGGCACGCTCCACTGGCGCGCGCCGGGCACGTTCGGGCACGTCTTGCCACCTGAAGCGCAGCAGAAACCTGCCCTCACAATGAATACGGTCTACACGACCTCCGGAGGATAGATGTTCGAGACGACCCTGGCCGGCAGCCTGCCCAAGCCCTCGTGGCTCGCCACGCCCAACGTGTTGTGGGCGCCGTGGACCCTCACCGGCGCTCCCCTGCAGGAAGCCAAGGAAGACGCCACGGCGCTGGCCATCCGCCGCCAGGAACAGGCCGGCCTCGACATCGTCACCGACGGCGAGCAGGCGCGGCAGCATTTCGTGCACGGCTTCCTGGCCGAGGTCGACGGCGTCGACTTCGACAAGAAGGTCCGCATGGGCATCCGCAACAACCGCTACGACGCCGACTGCCCGACCGTCACCGGCCCGCTCAAGCGCCGCAAGTTCGTGCATGAGAAAGAGGCGCGCGTGGCGCGTGCCGCCACCTCACGCAAGCTCAAGTTCACTTTGCCCGGGCCGATGACGCTGATCGACACCCTGGCCGACGGCTATTACGGCCACCGGGTGAAGATGGCCTTCGCTTTCGCCGAGCTCCTGAACCAGGAGGCGAAGGAGCTGGAGAAGCTGGGCGTCGACGTCGTGCAGTTCGACGAGCCCGCCTTCAACGTCTACCTGAACGAGACGGTCGACTGGGGCGTGCCGGCGCTGGAGAAGGCCGCAGAAGGGCTGAAGTGCACCACCGCCGTGCACATCTGCTACGGCTACGGCATCGAGGCCAACAACAAGTGGAAGGAAACGCTGGGCGAGAGCTGGCGCCAGTACGAGCAGACCTTCCCCGCGCTCGACAAGAGCAAGATCCAGCAGGTCTCGCTCGAGGTCCGCAACAGCCATGTCCCGCCCGAGCTGATGAAGCTCCTGAAGAACAAGACGGTGCTGGTCGGCTGCATCGACGTCGCCTCGGACAAGATCGATACGCCGGAAGAAGTCGCCGCCACGCTGAAGCTCGCGACAAAGTTCGTCGAGCCTGAACGGATCCAGGCCTGCACCAATTGCGGCATGGCGCCGATGACGCTCGCCACCGCCTACGGTAAACTGCGCGCGCTTGCAGAAGGAGCCGCGCTGGCCCGCAAGTCTCTCTGAAACGGAGCGGGATGGCCCAGTCGTCTCTTCTCTTTCTGCTGATCGATGCGCTCGCTTTCCTGGTGCGCAAGCGCGGGGTGTTCCTGACGGTCGTGCTGCCCATCGCGGGCATCGCCGCCGGCATCGCCTGGGCGCTGGGCACGCAGCGCCTGCTGGACCATTGGCGCGGCCACTGGGGTTGGGATTTCCTCTTCGTGCTGATCTACGCGATGTTCCTCGATCGCTGGATCAAGGAGAGCCTGCTCGACGGCGCCACCGACTGCGACGAGGTCGACATGCTCCGTCGCTCGCTGATCACGCCGCGCTTCCTTGCCTTCGCCGCCCTGTTGTTCGCGCTCGCCGCCGCTCTCTCGGTCCTGCCCTGGGTGGTGCCGCTGATCCTGTGCACCGCGATCTTCGCCCTGCTGGCGCTCGCCTTGCCGTCCTTCTCCGCCGCCGAGCCGCTCGGCCTCAGCCAGGCGCTGCGGCTCGGCCGATCGGCGCGGACCAGCCTGATCGCGCTGAGCCTGGGCGCCGCGCTCCTGTCCATCGCCGACGACGTTGCCCTGCACTGGGCCACGCTTCACCTGCCGCACAAGGCCTGGGTGGAACCGGCGATGGCCGCGGCGCAACGCTTCGTCGACTGCGTGCTGATAGCACTTGCGGGCCATATGCTGGCCAGCCTGTACCGCCAGCTCGCCGACTGGCAGCAGCCCGAGCCCGACGATCATCCCTATCGCGATCTGGCGCGGGCGCGACGCAAGGCCCCACCGACCTAAAACATACCCAAGTGAAACATTAGCGTCATAGAACTCGGCCGTAATGCCCCTGCTTGCACTCAGGGGGAATTGTCCGATGCGTCTTTTGTTCGCCGCCGCCGCTCTGGCGGCCCTGACCGTTCCCGCCTTTGGCCAACAGCAGCAGCAGCCGCACAATGTGGTGCTGTTCGTGGCCGACGGACTGCGCCCCGGCATGGTCAACGACAAGACGGCGCCCGCGATGGCCGCCCTGATGGCGCGCGGCGTGCGCTTCACCAACACGCATTCCCTGTTCCCCACCTTCACCACGGCCAACGCCTCCGGCATGGCGACCGGCCACCATGTCGGCGACACGGGCGACTTCAGCAACGTGATCGACACCGGCTTTGGCGTGCCGAGCGCCGGCGGCAGCCGCACGCCGTTCCTCGAGAGCGACCCGGTCCTGGGCGATGTCGACGACCATTTCTCGGGCGACTACCTCAACCAGGACACCATCCTGAAAGCGGCGCGCGACGCAGGCCTCTCGACCGCGACCATCGGCAAGCTCGGCCCGGCGCTGATCTTCGACCACACCGAGCGTACCGGCCAGAAGACCATCTCGGTCGACGACCAGACCGGTCGTCCCGGGGGCATTCCCCTGTCCGACGAACTGAAGCAGCGGCTCACCACGGCGGAGCTGCCGCTACAGGCCCCGACGCGCGGCGACAACGGCAAGGCCGGCACCAACACCGCGCCCGGCACGACGGTCGCCAACGTCGACCAGCAGAAGTATTTCACCGACGTCGCCACCAAGGCGGTGCTGCCGATGTTCAAGGCGCGCAACAAGGCCTTCGTGATGGTCTACTGGTCGCGCGATCCCGACGGCTCGCAGCATAACCAGGGCGATAGCCTCGGGCGGCTGGTGCCGGGCATCAACGGCCCGACCTCGCTCGCCTCCATCAAGAACGCCGACGACAATCTCGCGCGCCTGCTCGACGGCCTGAAGGAACAGGGCCTCGACCGCACGACCGACGTGATCATCACCTCCGACCATGGCTTCGCCACGATCTCGAAGGAAAGCGCCACCAGCTGGTCGGCGACGCAGTCCTACAAGGACGTGACGCCCAATCAGCTGCCGTCGGGCTTCCTGGCCCTCGACCTCGCCCACGCGCTCGGCACCAACCTGTACGATCCCGACAGCAAGAACGCCGCCGTCGCGGCCGGCGCCTATCCGGTGCGCGGCAACGGCTTGATCGGCAGCGATGCTGGCAAGCCGCAGGTCGTCGTCGCGGCCAACGGCGGCTCCGACCTCGTCTATATCCCCGGCGGCGACAAGGCGCTCGCGGCCAGGCTGGTCGAGATCCTGTCGAAGCAGGACTACGTGAGCGGCCTCTTCGTCGACGACTCGCTCGGCAAAATTCCCGGCACGCTTCCGCTCTCGGCGATCTCGCTGAAGGGCTCGGCGGTCACGCCCCATCCGGCAATCGCCGTCAACTTCCGGTCTTTCTCGACGGGCTGCCCCGATCCGACGACCTGCGGCGCGGTGGTCTCCGACACCGGCCTGCAGCAGGGCCAGGGCATGCACGGCTCCTTCTCGCGCGCCGAGACGCGCAACACCATGGGCGCCGCGGGCCCGGGCTTCCGCGCGCATTTCGAGGACGGCGCACCCGCCAGCAACGCCGACCTCGGCAAGACCATCGCCCACCTGCTCGGCCTCAAGATCAAGGACAACGGCAAGCTGATCGGCCGCGTGCTCTTGGAGGCGATGCCGAACGGCTCGATGCCCAAGGCGCAGAGCACGGTCGTGCGCTCCGAGCCCGACGCGACGGGCCTGCGCACCGTGGTGCTGATGCAGACCGTCGGCGAGACCCGCTACTTCGACGCCGCCGGCTACCCCGGCCGCACGCTCGGCCTGCCGGCCGACGCGGGCAAATAGCGAGGACGCGGCGCGGCGGCCCTTCAAAAAAAACACCGGCTCGCGAGGATTGGTCTAAAACGTTGGCCGCGCTTCATCGGAGGCGATTCCTCGCGAGGCTCGCGAGCCTCGCGAGGACCGGCCATCGCGGCGATGACGTGAGCTCCCGTGAATGACGATTGTGCCGTCATCATAAGAGTGTCTGGCGAAATCACCCAATACGGTCTTTACTGACGATATAATACTGGCCGGCTTGAAACGAAGGCCTTCATGCAACGTCGGATGCGGGTGCTCGAAGACGTGCCGCCGGACAATATTCGAGGCTGTCCTTGTGCTATAGTGACCGGCGCTGAAGACAGGACTCCCGACCGGCCATGCACTACCGATTCCTTGCACTCGTCACTGCGCTGGTCTCTGCCTTCGCGAGCCCCGGCCACACTCAGGACGCCGCGCCCCGGCCCGGCACGTTGCCGGCGGTCTCGGGCCTGAACGGCAAGTTCTCCCTCGAAAGCGGCATTGAGAGTTCGTTCGGTAAGGCCACGGGCGTGGGCTTGGCCAGTGGGTCGATCACCATGCCGCTCGGTCATGCCTTCGGGCTCCAATTCGACGCCGATGCCGCGACGCGCGAAGGCAACGCCGATGGCGGCGGGACGGCACATCTCTTCTGGCGCGATCCGGCGATGGGTCTGCTGGGGCTCATCGGATCCGTCGAGGGCGACGCCACCGGCCATGTCGGCTCATATGGTGTCGAAGGCGAATTCTTCGCCGGGCCGGTCACGCTCGGAACAAGCATGGGGTACGTGGACACTGCCGCCAGCGTGCTTGGCCAGACCGGCGGGTTCTACGAGGCGCACGTCCAAGTCTATCCCGCGCCCGATCTTTCCCTGAACGCCGGCCTCGAGGCAGTGCTCGGCCATCTCTCCGGCAGCGCCTCCGTCGAGTATCAGCCGACCCTCCTGCAACAACACAACGTCTCCTTCTTCGTCGACACCGAGGCGGGCGACCAGTCGTTCTATAGCGTCACCGCAGGGATCCGGTTCTATTTCGGCGCCGACAAGACCCTGATTCGCCGTCATCGCGAAGACGATCCGGAGTACAATCCGACGCTCATGGCGGTCGAGTCGGCGATGGCCAGAAGGGCATGGGAAGAGGCGCGCGACAGGGCAAATAGGCCACCTGAAGTGCCCGTTTTCTATCCGCGCCCCTTCCTACCGCTCCCCTTCATACCGCGCCCCTCCCCATGACGTACGGGCGACGACCGTAACAGGATCGTGGTGTCTCAGGATACTGAGACACCTCCGATGCCGATGGCATAAGGGCTTTAGGCGATTCGTCTCAGAATCTCACCACACCCCCTGGGCAATAAAATTGCTCGTCCCGTGCGGCGTTTAAGCATCCTTGCCATGTTGTAATGATGACTCTCCTTACGGTACCGTGATCACGCGCACATTCTGTGCAATTCCCGGTGGTCCGATGAGTCTTGCTGAACTGGAGCGATTCGCGAACGACCTCAAGCTGCGCGAGCCGCTTCGCAATCGGGCCATTCGCGGGCCGGCACCCGCGAAAGCCAAAGGCAGGAAACGGCCGGAGACGTTGCTCGAGCGCGCCGTGGCCTTCGCGACGATCGAGGGCTTCCGCTTCAACGTCACGGACGTGCGCGCCTACCTGAAGGCCAAGGCCACCGCCCAGGGCGAAGCGCTCACCAACGCCTTCATCGACAGCTTGCCCGCCGCCGGATTTTTTCCCTTCGTCTTCTTCAACGAGATCTATCTCGTCGGAGCCGGCGCGAATGCAGCGCCAGGAGACGACCGGGCTCAGCGCCGTCGCTCCAAGAGCCTTCGCTAAAAGCACCCAATACTGTCGCTACCGGCGATATAGTGTCGGCCGGTTTTTGAAGGTGCGTGGCGAGGGGGATGCGTAGATGCCGGCGGAAGTAATCGACACGCTCGTGGTGGGCGCCGGACAGGCGGGCATCGCCATGAGCGAGCATCTCGGCAAAGGCGGCATCCCTCACCTCGTGCTCGAGCGGCACCGCATCGCCGAGAGCTGGCGTTCGGCGCGGTGGGACTCGCTGGTCGCCAACGGCCCGGCCTGGCACGACCGCTTTCCGGGCATGGAATTTCCCGGCGCCCATCCCGACGATTTCATCCCGAAGGAAAAGGTCGCCGACTACTTCGTCGACTACGCCAAGATGATCGCGGCGCCGATCCGCTGTGACGTGGACGTGCGCAAGGTCCAGAAGCTGGCCGGCCGCCCGGGCTTCAGTGTCGAAACCTCCAAAGGCACTATCGAGGCGAAGAACGTCGTGGTGGCGACGGGCGCCTTCCATCACCCGATCATTCCCGACCTGGTCCCGCGCGACTCGGGGATCACGCAGATCCATTCGAACGAATACCGCAACCCAGCGCAGCTGCCGGACGGGGCAGTACTGGTCGTCGGCGCGGGCTCCTCGGGCGGACAGATCGCCGACGAGCTCCAGCGGTCGGGCCGGCGAGTCTATCTCTCCGTCGGTCCGCACGGGCGTCCGCCGCGGGCGTATCGCGGGCGCGACTATTGCTGGTGGCTGGGTGTGCTGGGCAAATGGGATGTGCCGGCGCCCACGCCCGGCGCCCAGCATGTCACCATCTCCGTCAGCGGCGCGCGCGGTGGCCATACGGTGGAGTTCCGGCGCTACGCGTCGCAGGGCATGACCCTTGTCGGCATGACGCAGTCGTACAAGGATGGCGTGATCCATTTCGCCCCGGACCTTGCCGAAAACCTGAGGCGCGGCGATGCCGACTATTTGTCGGCGCTCGACGAGGCCGACGCTTACGCCGCACGCAACGGCCTCGATCTGCCGGAGGAACCGACGGCACGACTCATCGATCCGGATCCGCCTTGCGTCACCGATCCGATCCTCGCGCTCAACCTCAAGGACGCCGGCATCACGTCGATCATCTGGGCGACGGGGTATGCCTTCGACTATGGCTGGCTCGAGGTCGGCGCCTTCGATGAGACCGGCAAGCCAAGGCATCAACGCGGCGTCTCCACCGAACCGGGACTCTATTTCCTGGGATTGCCCTGGCAGTCGCGCCGGGGATCGAGCTTCATCTGGGGCGTGTGGCACGATGCGCGCTACCTCGCCGACCAGATCGGAATCCAGCGTTCGTATCAGGCCTACAACGAGGCCGTCAGCCGCGGAGGAAGGTAGATGGCGCACCAGCGGATTCGCAAATTCAACTCGAAGGACACCTATCCCGAGCATAAGCTCGACAACGACTTCTGCCAGGCCGTGGTCACCCGCGGCGGCAGGACCGTCTGGCTGCGCGGACAGTGCCCGCAGAACCTCGACGATGCCGTCAATCTCAAGAGCCATGATCCGGCCGAGCAGACCCACAAGGTGATGCAGAACATCAAGCAGCTGATCGAGGAAGCCGGCGGCACGATGGAGCATCTGGTGAAGGTCGTGGTCTACATCACCGACGTTCGCCACCGCGAGGCGGTCTATCGGACCATGGGCGAATACATCAAGGGCGTGCACCCGGTGTCGACCGGCCTGGTGGTCCAGGCGCTGGCCCGCCCCGAGTGGCTGGTGGAGATCGACGGGACGGCGGTTATTCCGGATTGATCCTCGTCAATGGGACCGCGGGCCTCCAGGCCCGCTCATGTTCTTTCAAGAGGCGGGCCTGGAGGCCCGCGGTCCCGGAAGACGACGCTAGCCCTTCAGCCGCCGCAGCTCGTACAGCATTTCAAGCGCCTGCTTCGGCGTGAGCTCGTCGGGATTGATCGCTTCGAGTGCCTTCTCGACCTCCGACGCCGCCGCCTTCGCCGTCCCGCTCGCGGGACGCGCCGGTGCGGCGGCAAATAGCGGGAGATCGTCGGCGAGCTTGCTCACCGCGCCGCCGGACTGCTCGCCCTTCTCCAGCGCCTGAAGCACTTCCTCGGCGCGGCTGACGACGGCTTGCGGCAGGCCGGCGAGCTGGGCCACGTGGATGCCGTAGCTGCGATCGGCGGCGCCGGGTGCCACCTCATGCAGGAACACGACCTGGTTCTGCCATTCCTTGACTCGCATTGTGTAGGGCGCGAGCGAGGCGAGGCGCTCCTTGAGCGCGCCCAGCTCGTGATAGTGCGTGGCGAACAGCGCGCGGCACTTGTTGACCTCGTGCAGGTGCTCGAGCGTGGCCCAGGCGATCGACAGGCCATCGAACGTGGCGGTGCCGCGGCCGATCTCGTCGAGGATGACGAGGCTGCGGTTCGTGGCCTGGTTGAGGATCGCGGCGGTCTCGACCATCTCGACCATGAAGGTCGAGCGGCCGCGCGCCAGGTCGTCGGAGGCGCCGACGCGGCTGAACAGGCGATCGATGATGCCGAGATGCGCGCTCTTCGCGGGCACGAACGAGCCCGCCTGCGCCATCACCGCGATCAACGCGTTCTGTCGCAGGAACGTCGACTTGCCGGCCATGTTGGGGCCGGTCAGCAGCCACAGCCGCCGTGCGTCGCCGAGATCGCAATCGTTGGGCACGAAGCCCGCGCCGCCCTGGCGCGAGAGTGCTGCTTCGACGACGGGATGGCGGCCGCCATCGAGCCTGAATTCCGTGTCGTCGCTCAGTATGGGCCGCGCATAGTTGCCGCTGGCCGCCAGCTCGGCCAGGGCGGCCGCGACGTCGAGCGCTGCGAGCGCGCGGCCGGCCGCGGCGACGGCGGTCGAGACCGCGGTCACTTCGCCCACCAGCACTTCGAAGATCGCGAGCTCCATCGCCAGCGCCTGGTCGGCGGCGCGGCCGATGCGCGTCTCGAGGTCTGCGAGCTCCGCCGTGCTGAAGCGCGTGGCGTTCGACATCGACTGCCGGCGCGTGAAGCCCAGCGTTGCCAGGTCGAGCTTGTCGGCGTGCGTCGCCGACACCTCGATGTGGTAGCCGATCATGTTGTTGTGGCGGATCTTGAGCGTCGCGACGCCGGTCGCAGTCCTGTACTTGGCCTCGAGCGCGGCCACGGTCTTGCGGCTATCGTCGCGAAGCGTGCGCTGCTCGTCGAGCTCGGCCTTGTAGCCGGTGCGGATGAAGCCGCCGTCCCGCGCAAACAGCGGCGGCTCGTCGGCCAGCGCGGCCGACAGCGACTGGATCAACGCGCGGTGCCCGGTCGCGGCCTTCACGATCTCACCCAAAGGCGCAGGCGGCGGCATCAGCGCCTCGGGCTCCGCGCCCAGCGTGGCCGACAGTGCCTCCGCCGAGTCCAGGCCGTCCCGCAAAGCTAAAAGATCGCGCGGGCCGCCGCGGCCGACCGACAGGCGCTGCAGCGCGCGCTCGACGTCGGGCGTGCGCTTCAAGGCGTCGCGCACTTTTTCGCGCAGGCCCGGCCGTTCGACGAAGAGCTGCACCAGGTCGAGGCGGCGTTCGATCTCGGCGCGATCGGTCAAAGGTGCGGCCAGCCGCTCGGCCAGCAGGCGCGCACCCGGACCCGTCAAGGTGCGATCGATAGTGGCCAAAAGACTGCCGTCGCGCTTGCCGTCGAGGCTGCGCACCAGCTCGAGATTGCGCCGCGTGGCAGGGTCGATCTCCATCGTGCCGTCGGCGCGCTCGCGGCGCGGCGGCGTCAGCGCGGGACGCTTGCCGGCCTGCGTGAGCTCGACGTAATCGAGCAGCGCGCCGCAGGCCGCGATCTCGCCGCGCGAGAAGGCGCCGAAGCTGTCGAGGGCGGCCACATTGAACGCCGCCTGCAGGCGCTTGGCGGCATTGTTCGAATCGAAACGCGCCGAGGGCAGCGGCGTCAGCACCGTGTTCCAGTCTTCCAGCGCGGCCTTGAGGTCGGCGCGCGCCAGCAGGCGATCGGGCACCAGCAGCTCACCGGGCGCCAGCCGCGCCAGGGCGGCGGCAAGCTG
>FTCZ01000458.1_pt1 | contig 29436 bp, 24 predicted proteins | sample 1658871 | NCBI WGS metagenome assembly FTCZ01 (sample SAMEA3914864, study PRJEB12502) | metagenome | biome: forest; material: soil | place: USA | collected 2012-03-12 | depth 0.3 m | reverse complement strand
TCGGTCCTGGTCGTGAAGCTCACCGAGAACCCGATCATCAATCGGGTGGCGTTCGAGGGAAACAAGAAGATCGATGACGACAAGCTGCGCGACGAAGTGCAGTCCAAGCCGCGCCTGGTGTTCACACGTGCGCGCGTACAGTCGGACGTCGAACGCATCCTCACGATCTATCGACGCGGCGGCCGCTACAATGCAGTGGTCGAACCCAAGATCATCAAGTTGGAGCAGGGTCGCGTCGATCTCGTGTTCGAGATCAACGAAGGCGACGTCACCGGCATCAAGCGCATCAGCTTCGTCGGCAATGAGCATTTCAGTGACGGCACGCTGCGCGGCAAGATCCGCACGGTGGAAAGCGCGTGGTATAGATTCCTCTCGTCGGACGATCGCTTCGATCCCGACCGCCTGAATCTCGACCGCGAATTGTTGCGCAAATACTATCTCTCCGAGGGCTACGCCGACTTCCGGGTCACCTCGGCGGTGGCCGAGCTTTCGCCGGACCGCGACGGCTTCTTCATCACCTTCACGATCAACGAGGGTGAGCGCTACAAGTTCGGCAAGGTCGAGATCTCGACGCGCTTCCAGGGACTCGATCCGGATACGCTGAAGAGCTACCTCACCATGAGCGAGGGCGACTGGTACGACGCCGACCAGGTCGAAAAGACGGTCTCGGCCATCACAGATGCCGTCGGTAACCTGGGCTACGCCTTCGTCGATGTGCGCCCCAATATCAGGCGCAACAAGGACGATCTCACGATCGACCTGACGTTCGACATCCAGGAAGGCCCGCGTGTCTATGTCGAGCGCATCAACATCTCGGGAAACACCCGAACGCTCGACAAGGTGATCCGCCGCGAATTCCGTCTTTCCGAAGGTGATGCCTTCAGTACGGCGAAGCTGCGCCGCAGCCAGCAGCGATTGAAGAACCTCGGCTTCTTCTCGAAAGTCGACGTCACGCCGCAACCGGGCTCGACTGCCGACAAGACCAATCTCGACGTGCAGGTGACGGAGCAGAGCACCGGCGAAATCTCCTTCGGCGCGGGCTATTCGACCACTGGCGGCATCCTGGGCGACATCTCGGTCCAGGAACGCAACTTGCTGGGCAAGGGCCAAAACCTTCGCCTCGGCCTGTCGCTCGGCACCTTGAGCACCTTGATCAACCTCAGCTTCACCGAGCCGTACTTCCTCGACCGGGCGGTGGCGGCGGGCTTCGACATCTTCCGGACGTCGAACGACCGGCAGAACATCGCGTCTTACAGCGACAGCAGCATCGGCTTCGCGCTGCGTGCCGGCTGGAACTATACGGAGCACACCTCGCAGCAGGTGCGCTATACGTTGAAGGAAGGCAATATCTACAACGTGCAGTTCTTTGCCTCACCGCTCATTCAATCGCAGGCGGGTGAGTTCGTGACGTCGGAAGTTTCCGAGACCCTGGCTTGGGATACGCGCGATCAGCGTCTCAACACGACCAAGGGCTGGTTGCTGCGCAACAACTGGTCGGTCGGTGGCCTGGGCGGCACCGAGTATTACGTCCGCTCGACCGTCGACGCCGTCATCTACCAGCAATTGGCGGAAGATTTCATCGTCTCGATCGGCGGTTCCGCGGGCTTTACCCAGCCGTACAACAACACAACGCTTCGCCTGACCAACCGGTTCTTCGTGGGCGGCGATAATTTGCGCGGCTTTGCGGCAGGCGGTATCGGCCCCCGTGACGGCAACACCGGCGACGCGCTCGGCGGCCGATATTTCTATACGGGCACCGCCGAGGCCAGTTTCCCGATAGGCCTGCCCAAAGAGATCGGCATCGTGGGCAAGGCTTTTGTCGACGTCGGGTCGCTGTGGGGAGCAGAGCCGAATAACGCCAACTTCACTACGAGCGTACTCGACGTCCCCTCCATGCGGATCGGCACAGGTGTCGGCATCCAATGGGTCTCGCCGTTCGGCCCGATCCGTGTAGACTATGCAATACCGGTTCAGCAGCAGTTCTTCGACAGGACCCAGAATCTGCGCTTCGGCTTCGGCACGCGGTTCTAGAGTGGGTGAGCCACTGACATGAATATGCAGACCGACAAGACGAGCGTTGCGCCTGCCGCGACGGTGGCAGACATCAAGCGCATCCTGCAGATGATCCCGCATCGCTATCCGATGCTGATGGTCGATCGGGTGATCGACATGCAACTCGACCACAGTGCGATCGGCATCAAGAACGTCAGCATCAACGAGCCGTTCTTCCAGGGCCACTTTCCGTCCGAGCCGGTCATGCCGGGCGTGCTGATCGTCGAGGCGATGGCGCAAACCGCCGCGGTGCTGGTCGTCTCGACCTACGGCCAGTCGTCGGAAGGGAAGCTCGTCTATTTCATGTCGATCGACGACGTGCGCTTTCGCCGTCCCGTGTTCCCGGGCGATCGGCTTGAATTGCACGTGGAAAAGGTCCAGAGCCGGGCGAGCGTCTGGAAATTTTCCGGCAAGGCGATCGTCGAAGGCAAGGTCATGGCCGAAGCGACCTTTGCCGCCATGATCCGCGACAAGCCGGCCGTCTAGGGAGAAGCAAGATGCCCGATACCGCTGCCAACTATCGCATGCTTCACACGATGATCCGCGTGAAGGACCTCGATAAGTCCATCGCCTTCTATACGGGGCCGATGGGCATGAAGATGCTGCGCAAGCGCGAAGTGCCGGACGGCAAATATACGCTGGCCTTCGTGGGCTACGGTGACGAGAGCGAGCATTGTGCCGTCGAACTGACGTACAACTGGGACCAGGCGACGCCTTACGATCTGGGAAGCGGCTTCGGCCATCTCGCCGTCGGCGTGCCGGATGTCTACGGCATGTGCGAAGAGGTCAAGAAGGCCGGCGGCAAGGTCACGCGGCCCGCCGGGCCGGTGAAGTTCGGCACGACCGTGATTGCCTTCGTGGAAGATCCGGACGGCTACAAGATCGAGTTGATCGAGCGGAAGTAGGCAAAGCCTACTTCTCGCGTCGAGCGCAAATAGCGCCCCTGGACGGCGGCTAGATCAGCCGCCATCCGTGCAAAGCCAGCAACGCGAACGCCGTCACCAAAACGATGACGGCGAGGCGCAGCCCCATTTTCGACTCGCGAAGATTGTCGTTGGCCGGGCGACCGAGCCGCACGACGCGCGGCACCGCCCTGGGCTTCTGGTCGACAGTCCAGGTCGTGGTCCGGCGCGATCCAAATGAGGACGATCTCGCCATGTCGTGCCGCCTTCCTTCCGGTTTCCCGGATCAGCCGCGCATGTGCATCGGCTTGTAGGGACGCTCGGTCTGGCCGTTGTAGAGCTGGCGCGGCCGGCCGATCTTCTGGTCCGGATCCTCGATCATCTCGTTCCACTGCGAAATCCAACCGACGGTCCGCGCGACCGCGAACAGCACGGTGAACATCGAGGTCGGGATGCCGATCGCCCGGAAGATGATGCCTGAGTAGAAATCGACGTTCGGATAGAGCTTCTTGGAGATGAAGTAATCGTCCTTGAGGGCGATTTGTTCCATCTCCATGGCAAGTTCGAGGAGCGGATCGTGCTCGATACCGAGCGAGGTCAGCACCTCGTGGCAGGTCTGGCGCATGACCTTGGCGCGCGGATCGTAGTTCTTGTAGACGCGGTGACCGAAGCCCATGAGGCGGGTGTGGTCGCCCTTATCCTTCACGCGGGACAGGAAGCCCGGGATGTTTTGCTTGCCGCCGATCTCATTCAGCATGCTGATGACGGCTTCGTTGGCGCCGCCATGGCTCGGTCCCCAGAGCGAGGCGATGCCGGCGGCGATGCAGGCGAACGGGTTGGCGCCCGACGAGCCGGCGAGGCGTACGGTCGAGGTCGACGCGTTCTGCTCATGATCGGCGTGGAGCATCAGGATGCGATCCATCGCCTTCTCGACGATCGGGTTGACCTCGTATTCCTCGGCCGGGACCGAGAACAGCATGCGAAGGAAGTTGCCCGAGTAGCTGAGGTCGTTCTGCGGATAAACGAAGGGCTGGCCGATCGAGTACTTGTAGGCCATGGCCGCAATCGTCGGCATCTTGGCGACCAGCCGGTAGGAAGCGACCATGCGCTGGCGCGGATCGTGGATGTCGAGCGAGTCGTGATAGAAGGCGGCCATCGCGCCGACCACGCCGCAGCACACCGCCATCGGATGGGCGTCGCGGCGGAAGCCGCGGTAGAAGGTGCTGAGCTGTTCGTGAACCATCGTGTGGTTCGTGATGTCCTTGACGAACTTTTCCTTCTGCACCTTGGACGGCAGTTCGCCCTTCATCAGGAGGTAGCAGGTCTCCATGAAGTCGCTCTGCTCGGCGAGCTCGGCGATGTTGTAACCGCGATAGAGAAGGACGCCCTCGTCACCGTCGATGTAGGTGATCTTGGAGCCGCAGGAGCCGGTCGAGGTGAAGCCCGGATCGTAGGTGAACATCCCGGAGTCGTTGTAGAGCTTGCGGATGTCGACCAGACGCGGCCCGACCGTGCCGTGGATGATCGGGTATTCGTACGATTTGCCGGTTTCATTGTCCGTAAACGTCGCGGTCGACTTGCCCATTTGAATACTCTTTCAGCTCGATTTGCGGGTTCGGCGGCACCCTAACAAGCCCGCCCAAAAGGCGCAATTGTGCAGCCGGGCCGCTATTTCGCGGGGCGCAGGAGTTTTCTCAGACGGCCGTCGATGACCGCCAAACCGACACCAATCAGCGCCATCCCCGCAAAATGCCGGGACGCCAGCCGTTCGCCCAGAAGAGCGGTGCCTAGCAGGATCGCCATGGGCGGTATCAGGAAGGTGACCAGCAGCAGGTTGGTGGCGCCAGCGGCTGCAAGAATTCGGAAATAAAGCACATATGCCAGCGCGGTCGACAAAAGCGCGAGGGCAGCCAGTGCGGCCCATACCGGCAGTGACGGAAATGCCGGAAGCGTCCACGGCCGGTCGACGATCAGCATGATCGGCAGAATCAACAATGTGCTGGCGGTGACCTGGCCGGTGGCTGCGTCCATGGGACCCACTCCCATGCTTCTGAAACGCCGGCCGTAGATGCCGGCGAAAGCATAGGAAAGCGCCGCCGCAAGGCAGGCCAGTTCGCCCCAGAGGCTTGCTCCGCTCTGCACAAGCATATCGGGCCCGACCAGGAGGACGACACCCGCCAGCCCGGCGAGGAGTGCGGCGATCTTGGCGCTGGTGAGGCGCTCGTCGGATGTCAGGAAGTGAGCGACGACGACGGTGAAGAGAGGGGTCGTGGCATTCAGGATCGAGGCAAGACCGACCGCGATGTGTGTCTGGCCCCAAAAGATCAGACTGAAGGGCACGAGATTGTTCAGCAGCCCCATCGCAAAGTAGGCTGCCCACGGCGTCGTTCGTCGGAAAAGGCTTCGGCGTGTGGCGATCAGGACGATGTTGAGTGCGAACGCGGCGAGCGCCACGCGTCCGAACACAACGCTCAGCGGTTGGAGTTCACCGGTCGCCACCTTGGCGAAGAAGAACGAGCCACCCCAAAGGACGGAAAGCGACAGCAGCCAGATCCAGACACGCAGCGACATCGCCTGACAGTGGCGATGCTTCCGACGGCAATCTATCCGGCAGCCGCCGTCAATCGCACTTTCGCTTCTGCCGGGCCGAGAATGGCGAGCACCTCGAAAATGCCGGGCGAGATCGTCGAGCCGGTGAGGGCAACGCGCAGCGGCTGGGCGACCTGCCCCAGTTTCACGCCTTGCGCCTCGGCAAAGCGCCGGATCGCATCCTCGACCTGCTTCTCGCCCCAGTTTGCCGCTTCCGCGTCGAGCGCATCGGCAAGCTTGGCCAGCAAGGCCTTGGCCTCAGGGGTGAGCTGCGCGCGAGCCTTGTCGTCCGCGGGCGCCTGGGGGCCGGAACGCGTGTAGAAGACGAGGCTGTCGACGACTTCGACCAGAGTGCGCGACCGCTGTTTCACACCATTCAAGCCGCGCGCGACGCGCTCCGTGACGATCGGGTCGAGCTTGACGCCGATCTTCGCCTCGAGGAGCGGCAGCACGATCGGCAGCAACTCCGCATCGGGCATCTCGCGCAGGTAGATCGCATTGAGATTGGTAAGCTTGGCGGTGTCGAAGCGCGACGCCGAACGGCCAACGTCCTTGAGGTCGAACCACTCGATGGCTTGTTCGGTCGAGATGATCTCGTCGTCGCCGTGGCCCCAGCCGAGGCGCAGGAGATAGTTGCGCAGCGCTGCGGGCAGGAAACCCATGTCGCGATAGGCATCGACGCCCAAGGCGCCGTGCCGCTTGCTGAGCTTGGCGCCGTCGGCGCCATGGATCAGCGGGATGTGGGCGTAGACCGGCTCCGGCCAGCCCATCGCCTTAATGATCTGGAGCTGGCGGAAGGCGTTGTTCAGATGATCGTCGCCGCGGATCACGTGCGTGACGTTCATGTCGAAGTCGTCGACGACGACGGCCAGCATATAGGTCGGCGTGCCGTCGGCGCGCAGCAGGATCATGTCGTCGAGCTGACTGTTTTCGACCGTGACCTCGCCCTGGACGGCGTCCTTGATCACCGTCTGGCCGGTCTGCGGCGCTTTCAGGCGGACGACCGGAGCGACGTCGGCAGGCGCGTCCTTCGGGTCGCGATCGCGCCAGCGGCCGTCATAGCGCATCGGCTTGCCCGCAGCCTTCTGGGCCGCGCGCATCTCGTCGAGTTCCTGGGGAGAGCAGTAGCAATGGTAGGCGTTGCCCTGGGCCAGCATCTGCTTGGCCACCTCGGCATGCCGGGCGGCGCGGGAGAACTGGTAGGTGACGTCGCCATCCCATTGCAGTCCGAGCCACGACAGGCCGTCGAGGATCGCGGCGATGGCCGGTTCCGTCGAGCGGGCGCGATCGGTGTCCTCGATGCGCAGCAGGAACTTGCCGCCGGTGTGTTTGGCATAGAGCCAGTTGAACAGGGCGGTGCGGGCGCCACCGATATGCAGGAAGCCGGTCGGCGAGGGGGCGAAGCGGGTAACGACGGTCATTACGTGAAACAGCTCTGATTTGGCCGCATTTCAGCCGGAAAAGCGCGCCGTAGGTAGGCGAGGGTCTGCTGGCTGTCAAACGGCGAGGGGGGAGGCAGCATAGTGGGCGCACGCGCCTGGATACTCCAGCAACTTGATGCCGAACGCGGCCGGTGGATGCTTTGGCTGCCGGTGGCGCTTGGGCTGGGGATCGCGATCTATTTCGAGCTGCCGAGCGAGCCGCCGATGTGGCTCGGACCGGCCTTGGCCGCAGGGGCGATCGCCTTGCTGTTTCTCGCGCCGGCTGGGGGACAGGCCCGCGCCCTGGGCATCGGCCTATTGGTGGCGGCCCTCGGTTTCGGTCTGGCCACCTGGCGCACGGCGGAGCTCGCGGCGCCGACGCTCTCGCGGCCCTTGTTCAGCATCAACGTCGAGGGCCGTATCGCCGACATCCAGCGGTTGCCGGAGAGCGTCCGTGTCGTGCTCGAAGCCGTCAGGCTGAAAGGCAATGGCGCGCCGCCGGCCGAGATGATGCCGGCGCGGGTGCGCGTGTCGCTCGGCAAGGGCGCGCCGCCGCTGTCGGTCGGCGACCGGCTGCTGGTGCTCGCTAACATCTCGCCCCCGGCGGGACCGGCGGCGCCCGGCGCCTTCGATTTCCAGCGGGTCGCCTGGTATCAGCAGATCGGTGGCGTGGGCTATGCGCTGGCGCCGGCGGCGCTGATCGAGCATGGCAAGCCGAATGGCCTGGTGCGCAGCATCGACGGGCTGCGCGCCGACATCACCGCCCGGATCCTAAAGGCGCTGCCCAATCCCGAGGGCGGCGTGGCCGCGGCATTGCTGACCGGCGAGCAGACGGCCGTGACGAAGGAAATCACACAGGCGATGCGCGACTCGGGCCTGGCGCACATCCTGTCGATCTCGGGCCTGCACATCGTCTTCGTCGTCGGCCTTGTGATGGGCTTCGTGCGCTACGGTATCGCGCTCATCCCGGCGCTGGCGCTCAGGGTCGACGCCAAGAAGATCGCCGCCGTGATCGCGCTGCTGGTGGCGCTATTCTACACTGCGCTCGCCGGCGCCCCGGTGCCTGCGCAGCGTTCGTGCGCGATGGCGGGCTTCGCGCTGCTCGCGATCCTGCTCGACCGCGCGGCGCTGTCGCTGCGGCTCGTAGCCTGGTCCGCCGTCATCGTGCTGATTGCGGCGCCCGAGGCGCTGACCGGTGCCTCGTTCCAGATGTCGTTCGCTGCCGTCATCGCGCTGATCGCGGCCTGGGAAATGGGGAGCGGCTGGCGCCGCCGCCTACACGATCGTGCCGAACTCTCCCGGCATCGCTGGCTATGGCGGCTGGCGGCAGGGGCGGGTGCCAGCCTCGGCACGACCCTGATCGCCTCGATCGCCACAGGCGCCTTCGCTGCCTATCACTTCAATCGCATCTCGCTGCTCGGCGTGGTCGCCAACATGTTGGGTGTGCCGTTGACCGGCTTCTGGATCATGCCGTTCGGGCTTCTCGCGATGCTGCTGATGCCCTTGGGCCTCGAGCATATTGCGTTGGTGCCGATGGGCTGGGGCGTGCAGGCCCTCGATGCGATCGCAGCCCACGTCGCCTCGTGGCCGCAGACCGCGGCCCTGGTCCCGTCGATGCCCGGCGTAAGCCTCTGGCTGCTAACGATCGGCGGTCTGTGGCTCTGCTTCTGGCGACGGCGTTGGCGCTTCGCCGGACTGCCCGTCGCCGTGGCGGGTTTGCTGCTCGGACCCGGCCCGCCACCGGACCTGTTGATGAGCGAGGATGGCCGCGTGCTCGGCCTGCGCGACCAGCAGGGATCGGTGCACATCGCCTCGGCGCGCACCGATCGCTTCATCAGCGACGCCTGGGCGCGACGCAGCGGACAGGACGGCGCCACGAAGTGGACGGTGAGCGCCGATCAGCAGGCTGCGGGCATCGGCTGCAACACCGGCCTGTGCAACTGGCGGAAGGGGCCGTGGAAGGTCGCGATGGTGAGCGACGACCGCCGTCTCGCCGAGGCCTGCGCGCGTGCCGATATCGTCCTGTCGACGGTCGACGCGAAGGGGATATGCCGCGGCCCGCGCCTTGTCCTCGACCGGCGCGATGCCTGGCGAGAGGGCGCGCTGGCTCTGTGGCTCGACGAGACCGGCGTGCGACGAGAAACCGCGAACGCCTGGCGCGGCGATCGCCCGTGGGTGCCGCACAGCTCTGCCCGCCAGGCGATATCGCTCAAGCCACCCGGTGCCTGATCTGGCGCATGATCCGTTTGGCCCGTGGTAGCCTTCGCAAAATGGAGGAAACCATGGCAGCCTTTCAGCCCTCGCGACGTCAGGCACTAAAGATCTTCGGCGCAGGCGCGATGGCGATGTCGGCGCCGGCCTGGGCGCAGACACCGCCACCGCCGCTGCTGATGGACGGCCATGTCCACGCGATCAACCGCGTCTATTGGGAGAAGGCCGATCTCTGGCAGGACGTCCCCGACGTCGGCTGGGACTTCAAGCGGGCGCGCGCCGCGGGCGTGAACTGCGTGATCGATAACCTCGGCACCTACGGCTACTGGAACTACAACTACACGCCCAAGCAGGCGCTGCGCCTGCTCGAGACGGCGAACCGCTATGCCGAGCAGCACGCCGACAAAATGGCGATCGCGACCAGCACGGCCCAGGCGCGGAGCATCGTCGCGAGCGGCCGGATGGCGGTCTTCCTCGGCAGCGAATCCGGCTGGGACCACGAAGGCGATCTCGATGTGCTGGGCGCCCTGTTCCGGCTCGGCCTGCGCACGATCCAGTTCGCCACCCAGTCGGGCTACAACGCTTTCTCCGATTCGGCTCTGGCCATGAGCCAGGGCGGCCAGAATCCGGACCACTATCACGGCATCAACGATCGCGGCCGGGCGCTCGTGGCGGAGATGAATCGCCTCGGCATCCTGATCGACCTCACGCACGGCACCGAGGCCGTGCACAAGCAGCTGATCGAAGCGAGCAAGGCGCCGGTGGTGGCAAGCCACGAGACGATCCGTGCCGTGTCGGGCGTCGGACTGTCCGACGACGTCGTGAAGGGAATTGCGGCCAAGGGCGGTCTTGTCGGCATCCACGGCAACGCCGCGGTGGTCAGCAAGCGCTTCCGCCAATGGATGGCCGATCACAAGGAGCAGGTCGCGGAGGCCGCCGGGAGCCTGCCCAACATGCTGGGCTACCGGCCGAGCTTCCCGCATCCGCCGGGCGATCACGGCGAATACATCGAGCGCTTCGACAGGGAGTTCCGCGAGACCTGGCTGGCCCGCGCCAAATGGAAGGAGATCCCGGAGCTCGTGCCGTTGATCCCGACGGCGGATGAATGGGCCGAGCACGTCGACTATGTGATCAAGCTGGTTGGCGCCGATCACGTGGCGATCGGCCTCGACATGGCCGGCGCGCGCAGCTCAGTCCCGAAGAACGCCGCGGGCTATGGCGAGATTGTCGCGGCGCTGAACAGGATCACGACGCCGGCCAACGTGAAGAAGATCACCGGCGAGAACTGGTTCCGAGTCCTGGACGCCGCGAAAGTCTAGCTGTAGCGGCGATAGAGGCCGGCCAACCGTCCCTGGATCTTGACGCGATCGGGACCGAAGATCCGGGTCTCGTAGGCGGCATTGGCGGGCTCGAGCGCGATGGAGGCGCCCTTCTTGCGAAGGCGCTTCAGCGTCGCCTCGCTGTCGTCAATGAGGGCCACGACGATTTCACCGGTCTCGGCGGTGTCGGAGCTCTTGATGATGGCGATGTCGCCGTTCTGGATGCCGGCCTCGACCATCGAGTCGCCCTGGACCTCGAGGCAGTAGTGAGCGCCGGAGCCGAGGAGGGAGACGGGCACATCGACCGTCGTCGAGTTGTCGCGCAGCGCCTCGATGGGCGTACCAGCGGCGATCCGGCCATACAACGGCAGGCTGAGCGCCTGGGCCTCGTTGGCGGCCTGGATGGCGCCGGCAAGCGGGACCTTCTCGCCGCGGACAATCTGCGGCACGAAACCTTCGCGCGCCTCAGCCATGCCGTTGCGGGCCAGCATCGGGGTCACGTTGGCGGCCGGCATCGCGGCCGCTTCGGGAAGCTTGAGAACCTGCAGCGCGCGCGCGCGATGGGGCAGGCGACGCAGGAAGCCGCGCTCCTCCAGCCCCGTGATCAGGCGGTGGATACCGGATTTGGACTTCAGGCGGAGGGCCTCTTTCATCTCGTCGAAAGAGGGCGAGACACCGCCATCGTTCAGCCGCTTGTTGATGAACAGCAGCAGTTCGTTTTGCTTGCGGGTTAACACCGTCTTCTCCCCAGGCCGACTACCAGATTTCGGAACAAATCCTGAAACCCGATACATGTTCTAGTTTAGTTCCCCTGAAATGTCAAACTTATCCCGAGCCTCCAGGGGATCGGCGGGGTTTTGCTCGCCTTGAATCGCGTCAGCGTGCAGAAGGAATGCGCAATGCTGCCGCTGTCGACCGTCGCCAAGAAGCTCCTGCCCAAGGCGGCAAAGCGCTTCATCCTGCTGGACCTGATGGGCGTGCGGCGGCGCTACAGGCCCCTCCGCTCCCATGCCAGCCGGATATTCCTCGAACGGGAGATTTTGCCGTGGCTCAGCCAGCGCTACGAGCGCGTCCTGTTCGTTGGCACCAGCGCCTATACCTACCAGTTCGAACGCCTATTCCGTCGGTCGGGTGAGCAGTACACGACGATCGATCCGGAGAGCGCGACGAGGGTGTGGGGCGCACGCAATCACCTGACCGCGCCGATCCAGGAGATCGGCCGCCACCGGCCCGATGGCTATTTCGACTGCATCGTGCTCAACGGCGTGTTCGGCTTCGGCATCAACGACCTCGAGGACCAGCGCGCGGCGATCAAGGTGCTGCACGCCGCGCTCGCGCCGCGCGGTCTGCTGCTGGTCGGCTGGAACACCAACCTGATGCCCGATCTCGAGAGGCTCGGCCTGTTCACGCCGTACTTCGTGGAGGCCGAGGGCCTGCCCTGGCCGCATCGCACGAGCTTCCCGTTGCCCGAGACGCACGTTTACGATTTCTACACGCGCAGGCCCGATCAATAGCCTCCGGGCAGCGCGGCAAGATCGATCACCTGGACGACGTCGCCGGCCTTGCGTGCGGGATCGTGCGGCGGGCGGATCATGAAGGCATCGCACCACGCCAGCACCGACAACATGGAGCTGTCCTGTATCTTGTGCGGCTCGACGATGAGATTGCCGTTCGCGCCGCGCGTCAGCTTGGAGCGGACGTAGTCCTCGCGCTGATCGTTTTCCTTCACGTCGACGGCGAGCGTCGCGGGCACGGTCGGCACGATGTCGCCCGACTGGCCCAGCATGCGGTCCATCGCGGGCTTCAGGAAAAGAAGCGAGCAGACCATCGTCGAGACCGGATTGCCCGGCAGGCCGAGCACCCGTGCGCGATCCTTGGCGGCGAACATCAGCGGCTTTCCGGGACGCATGGCGATGCGCCAGAAATCCATCGTGAAGCCCTGCGCCTTCAGCGCGTCCTGCACGAGGTCATGGTCGCCGACGGAAGCGCCCCCCAGGGTGATCAGGATATCGTGCTGTGCGCCGGCCGCGATGCGCTCCTGGATGAGCTGGGGATCGTCGCGCGCGATGTCGAACAGGGTGGGATCGCCGCCCCAGGCGCGCACTAGCGCCGCCACGGCGATGCCGGAGGAGGAGACGATCTGGTTGCGGCCCACCGGCTCGCCCGGCATCACCAGTTCGTCGCCGGTCGAGAGGATCGCCACCCTGGGTTTGCGATGCACCGAGAGCCACGGCAGGTTCATCGCCGCGGCCAGCGCCACGTCGCGCGTCGTGAGCGTGCGGCCAGCGGCAAACGGCGCGTCGCCGGCGCTGAAATCGAGGCCGGCCTTGCGGATGTGGCGACCGGGCCTCGGCGCATCGAGGATCGAGATCTTATTGCCCTCGGCCTTGGTGTCTTCCTGGATGACGATCGAATCGGCGCCCATCGGCAGCGGGCCGCCGGTGAAGATTCGGACGGCCTGGCCGGGCATCAGCGCGTGATCGTAAGAGCCTCCCGCCGGCGCCTGGCCCACCAGGTTGAGCGTCGCCGGCACAGCGGGGACGTCCTCGGCCCGCACGGCATAGCCGTCCATGGCGGAGAGATCGGCCGGCGGCTGCGTCAGCCGGGCTTTTGGCGCGACGGCTAGCGTGCGGCCGGCGGCTTCCGCCACCGACACCGTCTCGGCGGGCAATCTGTCGAAAGCCGCGATCACGCGCGCATGGGCGTCGCGGACGGCGAGCATCTTAGCGGGCATTGAACACTCCCGACTTGCCGCCCGACTTGTGCAGGAGCTTCACGTCCGAGATCACCATGCCTCGGTCGACCGCCTTGCACATGTCGTAGACGGTGAGGGCGGCCACGGAGGCCGCGGTGAGCGCTTCCATCTCGACGCCAGTCCGGCCTTTCAGCTTGCACGTGACTTCGATATCGACGGCGCGCCGTTTGGCATCGATCGAGAGCCTGAGATCGACCGAAGACAACGACAGGGGATGGCAGAGTGGGATCAGGTCGGCTGTTTTCTTGGCGGCCATGATGCCGGCAAGCTGTGCGACGGCCAACACGTCGCCTTTCTTGGCGGTCTTGGTCTGGATCAACTTGATCGTCGCGGCTTGCATGGTGACGGTCGCGCGCGCAACGGCCACGCGCTCGGTGATTTCCTTGGCGCCTACGTCGACCATGTGCGCGTTGCCGCGTTCGTCGAAATGGGTGAGGGCCTTCCTGCTCATGCGGCCTTCTTGACGAGGATCTCGCGCACGGCGGCCTCGACGTCGGGCTTGCGCATGAAGCTTTCGCCGATCAGGAACGCCGACGCCCCGACCTTGGCCATGCGCGCGAGGTCGGCCGGCGAGCCGAGGCCGCTTTCGGCCACCAGCACGCGATCCTTCGGCACCTTGGGGGCGAGCTGCTCGGTGGTCGTGAGGTCGACGGCCAGTGTCTTGAGGTTGCGGTTGTTGACGCCGATCAGGTCGCCGTCGATCGCGAGCGCGCGGTCGAGCTCTTCGGCGTTATGCACTTCGACCAGAACATCCATACCCCAGCGGTGCGCGAGCGTCGCCAGCTCGGCGGCAAGCTTGTCGTCGAGGCACGCCATGATCAGCAGCACGCAGTCGGCGCCGAGCGCGCGAGCTTCGACGATCTGGTAGGGATCGATCATGAAGTCCTTACGCAGCACCGGCAGCTTTGTCGCGGCGCGCGCCTGGACGAGGAATTCGTCTCGCCCCTGGAAGTACGGCTCATCTGTCAGGATGGAAAGGCACGTGGCGCCGCCACGCTCATAGGCGCGGGCGAGGGAGGGCGGATCGAAGTCCGGTCGGATAAGCCCCTTGCTCGGCGAGGCCTTCTTGATCTCGGCGATCAGCCCGTAGCGGCCGGCGGCGATCGTGGCCTTCAGGGCCTTGGCGAAACCGCGCGGCGCATCGGCCTTCTTCGCGGTGTCTTCAACGACGCCCAGCGGACGCGCGGCCTTGCACTTGGCCACATGCCTGGCCGTGTCGGCGGTGATCTTGGTCAGGGTGTCGCTCATGCGCAGAGCCTTTGCAGGGTGGCGAGTGCGGCGGCAGCCTTGCCGCTGTCGATCGAGTCGGCGGCAAGAGCGGCGCCTTGCTTGAGGTCCCGGGCCTTGCCCGCGACCATCAAGGCGGCCGCGCTATTCAGCACGACGATGTCGCGGAACGCGCCCTTGTCTCCGGCCAGCACCTGCTTGATCGCCTCGGCATTGTGCATGGCGTCGCCGCCCTTGAGCTGCTCGAGCGTGGCGCGCTTCACGCCGATGTCCTCGGGCGAGATTTCGATCTCGCTCACCTTGCCGTTCTCGAGCGAAGCCGCCCAGGTCTTGGTCGTCGTCGTGATCTCGTCCATGCCGTCCTGGCCATGCACGACCAGCGCCCGTTCGAGGCCGAGCTGGCCCAGCGCCTCGGCCACCGGCTTCAGCCAGCGGCGATCGAACACGCCGACCAGCTCGCGCTTCACGAAAGCGGGGTTGGAGAGGGGGCCCAGCAAATTGAAGATCGTGCGCGACGGCGCCAGCTCGGCGCGCGGGCCGCCGACATTGCGCATCGCATTATGATGACGCGGCGCCATCAGGAAGCAGACCTTGGCCTCGACCAGCGCCTTCTCCAGCGTCTCGATCGGCACTTCGAGGCCGATGCCGAGAGCCGACAGCACGTCGGCCGCGCCCGACTTCGACGTGAAGGCGCGGTTGCCGTGCTTGGCCACGGGCACGCCGGCACCGGCCACGACGAAAGCCGAGCAGGACGAGACGTTGTAAGTGCCATGGTGGTCGCCGCCGGTGCCGACGATGTCGATTGCCCCGTCGGGGGCCTTCACGCGCAGCACCTTCGCCCGGAGCGCGCGTGAGCCGCCGGCCAGTTCCTCGGCGGTCTCGCCACGGACCTTCAATCCCATCAGGAAGGCACCCATCTGGGCCGGGGTAGCGTCGCCGCTGGTCATGATGTCGAAGGCCCGTTCCGCCTCGTCGATGCCGAGCGCCGTGCCGTTGCCCACCTTGGCCAGGAGAACGCGAAAATCGTCGATGTCGCCGCTCAACGTCTAACTCCACTCAAGCTTTTGCCCCTTGCCGGCCGGGCCGGAGGGCGGGTAGCTATATCACATGGCTCAAGAACACATCCTCAAGGTCACCGGCATGGATTGCGACGGCTGCGTCAAGGCCGTCACCCGTGCCGCCACCGGCGCCGGCACCGCGCCGATCTCCGTCGATCTGAAGAGCGGCGAAATGCGGCTCCCGGAAGGCGCGGACCTGCCGGCCATCACCAAGGCCATCCAGCGCGCGGGCTTCGGCGTCGCGTCCTGAGCGGCTCCGTTAAACAAACGGGAAAATAACGGGCGCCTCGGTGGCACTTTATTGTCCGGAATTCCGGAATCCAGTCTTATCAAGGACTTGAGGCCGATTTCCGGAATTCCGGAACGTTCCGGAAATCGCCGCCCGCTGCGATAGGCGTGCTGTCCGTTTGTTGCGGATATATATAGCGATAAACGCAACAATTGTCAAGGGCCCTTCATCTCATCCTGAGGAGCGGCCCGTAGGGTCGCGTCTCGAAGGATGGGCAACAGACGCGGTGCGGGTACCCACGGCCGCGTCGGATTAAAGTGATCGGCGCGGTGTCGGCGGAGAGCCCGTTTGCTCCTGGGCCGCCAAGCCCGTTCCTGAGCTCGGCGCCTCCGCCGTCGATTTTGTGATCCCGAACGGTCGCCTGGCATCCTGAGGGACAAAAAGCCATGGGCTCCCGCTTGACCAACACGACGGTCGCTCAGGATGAGGTCGGGCGTTTCGATCCCTCACTCGATCTTCACGCCTGCGTCCTGGATGACCTTCCGCCATTTGACGATTTCCGCCGCGATGTAGGCCGAGAAGGCCTGCCGCGATTCGCCGGCCGGCACGAAGGACAGGGCTTTCAGTTTCTCGACGACGTCGGGCTCCTTGAGGATGCGTTGCATCTCGCTGTTGAGGCGGTCGAGGATCGGCTCCGGCACCTTGGCGGGCGCGGCCAATCCGATCCAGCCCACGGCGATCACGCCGGGCAACCCCTGCTCGGCGATGGTCGGCAGATCGGGCAGGTAGGGCGAGCGCTTGGTGTCGGCGATGCCGATCGCTTTCACTTTTCCCGAGTTCACGGGGCCGATCGCGCCGGGCACGGCGTCCGACAGGATCTGGATGTCGCCGCTCTGCAAGGCGAGCAGCGCATCGGCGTTGCCCTTGAACGGCACGTGCGTGAGCTTGAGGCCGGCGGCGTCGCGCAGCATCTCGACGGCGAGATGGCTGGCCGAGCCGTTGCCGGAGGAGCCGTAGTTCAATTCGCCGCCCTTGCCCTTGGCGATGAGGTCCTGGACCGAGGTGATGCCGCTCTTGAGGCTCGCCATCAGCACTTGTGGCGTCAGGCCGACATTGATGATCGGTGCGAAATCCTTCAGCGGATCGTACGGCAGCTTCGGGTACAGCCCCGGCGCGATGCCGTGCGTGGAGATCGTGACCATCAAAAGCGTGTAGCCGTCGGGTGCCGCCTTGGCCGCGGCGTCGGCGCCGATGCTGCCGCCCGCACCGGGGCGGTTCTCGACGATGACCTGCTGGCCCAGCGCCTTGGTGAGCTGGTCGGCGGTGACGCGGCCGAGGATGTCGGTCGACTGGCCGGCGGGATACGGCACGATGATCTTGACCGGCTTGGCGGGCCAGGGCGCCTGGGCGCGGGCCGGTGCCCCCAGCGTCGACAGGAGCGTGGACGCCAGCAGCACACGGCGGGACAGCATCAGGCGGCTTTCTTTTTCTGCTGCGTCGGATGCTCGCCCGCGATCTTGAGGAAATTCTCGAGGATCTTGTGACCGTGTTCCGAGGCGATGCTCTCGGGATGGAACTGCACGCCATGGATCGGCAGCGACTTGTGGCGCAAGCCCATGATGATGTCGCCGGTGCGGGCCGTGACCTCGAGATCGGCCGGGAAGCCCGCCTTGTCGACGATCAGCGAGTGATAGCGCGTCGCCTGGAAGGGCGAGGGCACATCCTCGAACACGCTCTGGCCCTTGTGCTCGACCCCGGAAAGCTTGCCGTGCATGGGCGTTGGCGCCCGCACCACCTTGCCGCCGAACACCTGACCGATCGCCTGGTGACCCAGGCAGACGCCGAACAAGGGAACCTGCGCCCTGGCTGCGGCTTTGATGAGGTCCATGCAGATACCGGCCTCGTTGGGCGTGCAGGGCCCGGGCGACAGCACGATCGCGTCGGGCTTCAGGGCCATTGCCTCGTCGACCGTGATCTGGTCGTTGCGATGAACGGCACAACGCGCCCCAAGATCGCCCAGAAAGTGGACGAGGTTGTAGGTGAAACTGTCATAGTTATCGATGAGAAGCAGCAAAAGGCACCTGTCACTGGTATGAAGCCAGTCAGGTCTATTTTCGCGGAATCGGCCGTCGAATGAAAGGGCCGATACGAAGGGAGCGCCGGCACTGATGCCGTTGGGATTTAGCACCATTGCAGGCGGATTCGCGGAAAAGGTCTCTGCGCGCGCCCGGGCCGCCCTCTGGGGGCAGACACGCCGCTGGTTCCGGATGCAGGGCCGGCTGCGCTCTAATGAGCCGACCCAGATCGTCGTCTGCGCCGCGATGGGCGCGGTGATCGGCGCGATGGTGGCCGGCCTGCACCGGCTGGTCGATCTCGGCCACGAGCTCGCCTTCAATATTTCCGGCGACCATACCCTCAGTACCGGCATCGGCATCGACATGGAGCGCGTGCTCTACGTGCCGGTGATTGGCGGGCTGCTGCTTGGCCTGTCGGCGGTGATCATGCGCTATTTCGGCGCCCGCGAGATCGTCGATCCCGTGGAGGCCAATGCCCTCCATGGTGGGCGGATGTCGATGCGCGACAGCACGCGGCTGGTCGTCGATACGTTCATCTCCAACGTGTCGGGTGTCGCCGTCGGCATGGAAGCCGGATACAGCCAGCTGGGCTCGGGCGTGCTTTCGAAGGTGGGCCAGTACTTCAAACTGCGTCGGACCGACCAGCGCATCTTCGTGGCTGCGGGGGCCGCCGCAGCCATCGCCGCGGCCTTCAATGCGCCTGTGGCGGGCGCGTTCTACGGTTTCGAATTGATCCTCGGCAGCTACGCTCTGCCCGCACTGGCGCCTGTCGCGGCGGCCACGCTCTGCGGCGTGATGATGGATCGCGCGCTCGCCCATCCGCAGTCGCTGTTCTTCGTCCAGCACATCTTCGACTTCAACCAATGGCTCTATGTGCTGTTCGCTCTGCTGGGGGTCTTCGCGGCAGGCTTCAGTATCCTTGCCATGCAGGCCGTGACCTGGGTCGAACGCGGGCTGCGGCGGCTGCCGTTGCCGCAATGGCTGCGGCCGGCGATCGGCGGCGTACTCGTAACGGCGCTTGCCTATCCGATCCCGCAGGTGCTGGGCAGTGGGCATGGCGCGATTCAGCTCGTGTTCGACCGCAATCCGGCACTCACGACCTTGGTGGTCCTCCTTTTCGCCAAGCTTGTCGCCTCCGCACTGTCGCTTGGAGCCGGCTATCGCGGCGGCATGTTCAGCACGTCGCTGTTCCTGGGGTGCCTCTTCGGTGCGACCTTCGCCGACATCGTGTCTTTCGTGGTGCCGGATCTCGCCATGCATCGTGCCGCGTTGATGATGGTCGGCATGGGATCGGTGGCCGCCGCCGTGATCGGCGCGCCGCTTACCATGGTGTTCTTGGTGCTCGAGGGCACCGGCAACTTTCCGATGACGGTCGGCGTGATGGTCGGCGTTCTGGTGTCTTCGACCATCGTGCGCATGACGTTCGGCTATTCCTTCTCGACGTGGCGCTTCCATCAACGGGGCATCGGCATCCGCGGCGCGCACGATGTCGGCTGGCTGGCCGATCTCACGGTCGGACGGCTGATGCGCGCCGATCCCAAGGTCGTGCAGGAAGGCATGTCGCTCCGCGAGGTGCGGGCCAAGTACCCGCCGGGAGCGGCTAAGCGCGTGTTCGTCGTGTCGAAGGAGGGGACGTTCCTGGGCCAGCTCGACATGGCCGAGATCCATGACGTGAAGCAGGACGAGGTGCTCGACGGCAAGTTCGCGCGGGACTTCGCCGCGCACGACGACCTCTACTTACTGGCGTACGAGAACGTCCGCACCGCGATCACGCGTTTCGAGGAAAAGGAGGTCGAGTCCCTGCCGGTGCTCGATTCCACGGTGGAAAAGGCCGTGGTCGGGTACATGACCGAGCACTACGCGCTCCGGCGCTACAACCAGGAGCTCGAGCGCCGCCGCAGCGCCGATCTGGGCGAGCGCGATCTCTTCTCCGTCTCGGAATCGCCGCGTTAGAGCGATTTCCGATTTGATGGAACCGCTCGCGGCTCCATCAAATCGGAAACGCGTATAGGCAAGGCCTTTTCAGGGCGCTCAATGTGGGCGAAAGTGTGCCCAATGACAAAGCTCCTGAGTTTCCTTGCGGCCTGGCTGCTCGCGGTGCCTGCCTTCGCCCAGGTCGACTGCAATGCCGGCATGGAGCCGATCGACACGGCTGCCGACTTTCAGTTGAGCGCGCGCGACTACATCAAGGTGATCGTCGCCAACGAGCGCAATTTCGTGAAGGCATTGGGCGGCTACGGCTATTCGGTCGACATCAAGGTGGAGACCTTGCAGGGCGGGACGGCGGACGGCGAGTTCCGCCGCGTCTCGGTCGTGGACTTCGACGCAAGCGGAGCGCGCCGGGAAACCGTCGCCGCGGGTGCCAAGAACACGCTCTCCCGCTTCAAGCTCTCGGACAAGGACATCAGCGTGCTGGGCGATCCGATGTCGTTCGCGCTCACGACCGAGAGCTTCGCCGACCGCGATATCGTCTATTCAGGACGCCAGAAGCTCGGCGAGTACAATCTCGCGATCTTCGATGTCTTGCCGCGCTCCGACAAGAATTCCGGAAGGGCATTTGGCGGACGCACGTGGGTACGCGGACGGGACGCCTCGATCGTCAAGACATGCGGCCGCAGCAATGACTATCCCGTCGGGGACATGCGGTTCGAGGTGGTGCGCGCCCAAGCGGCCGGTGAGGAGTATTTCCCCGTGCTCGCGCGCGCCGACGAGACTCTGCTGGTCGACGGCCAGCAGGTCAGGGTTCGGGTCACCGTGAAATACTCCGACTACAAGGCCAAGCGCTGAGGCGCCGGATCCTGAGCCGGGCCTATGGTCGTTGATCCGCTGATCGTGCTGCTGCTTCTGGCGGCGGCGCTGATGCACGCCAGCTGGAACGCGCTGCTGAAGGCCGACCGGTCCGATCGGCTCGCCACGTTCGGCGTCATCATGACGACCGGCACGCTGATGGGCGTCATCGCGGTGCCGTTCCTGCCGTCGATCGAGCCGGGTGCCTGGAAGTTCCTGGCGATCTCCGTGATCGTGCACGTCGCCTACTACACCTTTCTGCTCAAGGCCTACTCCTACGGCGACCTCAGCCATACCTATCCGATCGCGCGCGGACTGGGGCCGCTCTTGGTGGCGCTGGTGTCGGGGCAGCTGATCGGAGAGCACCTTCGCGCGCAGGATATCGCGGGCGTGCTGTTGTTGAGCGGCAGCCTGGTAGCGCTGGCCTTGCCGCTGAAAGGCGTCCTCCCGAAGCCCGGCGGCCGTCATGGCCTCGCAACGGTGTTTGCGGTCATGACCGGTTTCACGATCGCGTCGTACATCATCGCCGACGGCTTCGGCGTGCGTGCGGCCGGCCCCGACATGTCACACCGGCTGGCCTACATCGCCTGGCTCTGCGTTTTGGAAGGTCCGTGGCTGCTCGTGCTGGCGATCGTGCTTCGGCCTGAAACAGTGTGGGCACACCTGAAGCGCCACTGGTGGAAGGGCATGATCGGCGGCGTGATCGCCAATACCGGCTACGGCATCGCTATCTACGCGCTGGTGCTCGGGCCGATGGCACACGTTGCGGCCCTGCGCGAGACGTCCGTGCTGTTCGGCGCGCTCATGGGCACCCTGCTGCTCGGCGAGCCGTTCGGCCGCCGCCGGGTGGTCGCCGCGATCGTGATCGTCACAGGGCTCGCCCTGATGAACGGTCCCCAATTTTTCTAAAGGGGCGGCGCGGGATAGAGCTTGGCGGCATCGGCGTGCAGCCGCGCGCGCGAGACCGCACGGAGATACATCATGTGGCCGCCGGCATAGAGGTTGAAGCTCACTCTTCCGTCCGTCAGCGAAGACGGCAGGCGATCGAGCACGAAGCGGCTCGTCAGATAGGGCGTCACCAGATCGGTCATGCCGTGGGCCACGGTCACCTTGAGCCGGGGATTGTCGGCGAGCGCCTCGCGCAGGGAATCGGCTGCGCCGACATAGCCGCCGCCGCCCCGCATGCCGCTTCGCCAGTTCCATTGCCGCAGGAGCTCGCCGGTGCTGATGCGATAGGCTTGATCCGTCTTGATGCCGAGTGTGCCGGTGAAGTGATCCTGGACCGCGGCCGCGAGGACGGTGCGCAGCCCGTCATAGACCGGGTCGCTGCGCGTATTGGAGGATTCGGGGTACGGATCGAGGCCGGCAACCGAGGCGTCGTAGCGGCTGAGCACCTGCTTGTCGCTGATGCGCGCCTGCTTCGTGAACACGCCGGCCGGAATGCGGGAATCGTAGCGCGCGACGAGATCTTCGGGCAGCCCGGTATAGCGCGCGACGTCGGCATTGATCGATTTCGTCACAGCCGGATCGCGTGGCGTGGCGACAAGGGCTGCGAGATAGGGGCCGAGGGCAAAGCGCTCGACTTCGGCGAGGGCGACGGGCTCGAGGTGCCCGGTCCGCTCGATGCGGGCAGCCGCATAGGACGGAAGGCGGAGCGCGAAGGGCAGGGGCTCGAACTCGTTGCCGCTCAGCAGGCTGAATTCGATCACGGGTGAGATCAGAAAGACGCCCGCGATCGTGATGCTTCGTTCCTCGGCGAGCAGCCCGGGCAGTCGCGCGGCACGGAAGCCGCCATAGCTTTCGCCGACCAGATACTTGGGCGAGTTCATCCGATTGGTGCGCTTGAGATAGAGATTGATGAAGGCCGCGAGGGCCTCGAGGTCTTCGCGCACACCGTAGAACTTCTTGCCGGCGTCGTCGCTGGAGCCTGTTGGCTGGCTGTAGCCGGTGCCGACGGGGTCGACGAACACCAGGTCGGTGAGATCGAGCCAGCTGTCGGGGTTGTCGATCAGACGGACGGGCAGGGCGGGCGCCTGACCGTCGCTGCCGAATTCGACCACGCGCGGGCCGATTGCGCCGAGGTGAAGATAGGCCGAGCTCGCGCCCGGGCCGCCGTTGAAGACGAAGGTGAGGGGACGGGTGTCCCCGGCGGCCCCGTCACGCGTGTAGGCGACATAAAAGACGGATGCCTGCTGGCCGCCCTTGGTGCTGATGAGGGGCAATGTGCCCGCGGTCGCGGTAAACGCCGCCTCGGCGCCGCCGGCCTTGAAGCGATGATGGGTCACCTGGTCGGCCGGCACGTTGCTTGCGGGCTCCTGCGCGAGGACCGGCATTGCAACGGCAAGCGACAACAGCAGGACGACGGCGATGGCTCGGGCGATCATGAGGAAACCTCTCCGGACAGGAACCGCTCCGCGCTTGTTCGCGCCCGTGTTCGCTGTCATGCCTTCGCGGCAATTGTCGACGAGAGAGGAACGCCGTGTCCACCCGTAACCTGGACAAGCTGTTCGAGCCGAAATCCGTCGTCGCGATCGGCGCCAGCGCGCGCGCCGGGTCGGTCGGCGAGGCCGTCACGCGCAATCTGCTGGCGGGCGGCTTCAAGGGCGACATCCATCTGGTGAACACAAAGGGCGGCGAGATTGCGGGCCGTCCGGTGATGCGCAGCATCGCCGACATGCCCCGGCCGGCCGATCTTGCCGTGATCATGACGCCGCCGGAAACGGTGCCGGCGCTTCTGGGCAATCTCGGTGCGCGCGGGACCAAGGTCGCGGTCGTGCTGACTTCCGGCCCGGGCGGCGGGCCGCTTGCGCGCGTCGCCAATGCCACGTGGCGCGAGGAACTTCTCAAGGCCGCGCAGCCGCACCTGCTGCGCATCGTCGGCCCCAACTGCATCGGCTACGCGGTGCCACGGATCGGACTGAATGCGAGCTTCGGGCCCGGCAACCTGAAGGCGGGAAAGATCGCGGCGATCGCGCAGTCGGGCGCGGTGCTGGCGGCGCTGGCCGACTGGGGCAGCGCGCAGGGCATCGGCTTCTCGCATCTCTTCTCGATGGGCGACATGGCCGACGTCGATTTCGGCGACGTGCTCGACATGCTGGCGCGCGACTACGAAACGCGCGCCATCCTGATGTATGTCGAGGGCATCACCCAGGCCCGCAAGTTCATGTCGGCCGCACGCGGCATTGCCCGCGTGAAGCCGGTGATCGTGCTCAAGGCCGGCCGGCATGCAGCGGCCGCGGAGGCCGCCGCATCGCACTCCGGTTCGATGGCGGGGTCGGCTGCGGTCTACGATGCAGCGTTCGCGCGCGCGGGCCTCGTGCGGGTGGCAGGGCTCGGCGAGCTGTTCGACGCGGCCGAGACGCTGGGCCACAGCATCGTGCCGCGCAACGAGCGGCTGGCCATCCTGACCAATGGCGGCGGCGTCGGCATCGTGACGACCGACCTGCTGCTCGACGGCGGCGGCGAACTGGCGACGCTCTCGGACGAAACCATCGGGCAACTCGACAGGCTGTTGCCGCGGATCTGGTCGCGCGCCAATCCCGTCGATGTCGTGGGCGACGCCGATGGCGCGCGCTATGCCGCGGCGCTCGACACGCTGGCGGCGGACCGGGCGGTGGGCGCGGTGCTGGCGATCAACGTGCCGACGGCGCTGACCTCCGCCGAGGATGCGGCGCGCGCCATCGCCTCGGCGCTCGGGGCCAAGCGCGTCCCGGTGATCGGCTGCTGGATCGGCGGTCCGGAAGCCGAGGCCGGCCGGCGCATCCTGCACGACAGGCACATCCCGGCCTACGACACGCCGTTGCGCGCCGTGCGCGGCTTCATGCACATCGTCCAGTATCGCCGCGGCCAGCGCGCGCTCCAGCGCACGCCGCCCTCCATTCCCGACGTGCGCTCCGATACCGCGCGGGTGCGCGCGATCGTCAAAGGCGCGCTCGACGAGCGGCGCGAGCTGCTGACAGAGCCGGAGGCGCTGCAGGTGCTGGCGGCCTATGGCATTCCGGTCGTGCAGACCGAGGTGGTGGCCGACGGCGCCGAAGCCGCGGCGGCGGCCAGGAGGATCGGCTTCCCGGTCGTGGTGAAGGTCCTGTCGCGCGAGATCACGCACAAGTCGGACGTCGGCGGCGTGGCGCTCGACCTCAGCTCCGAGCAGGCCGTCATCGATACCGTGCGCGACATGACGGACAAGGCCTGCACCGCCGCGCCCGGCGCGAAGCTCGACGGGTTCGTCGTCCAGCCGATGGTCCGCCGGCCCCATGCGATCGAGATCATCCTGGGAGCCACCGAAGACCCGGTGTTCGGGCCGATCGTGATGGTGGGCCACGGCGGCGTTGCGACCGAGGTGATCGACGACAAGGCGCTTGCCTTGCCGCCGCTCGACGCGGTGCTCGCCGAGGAGGCGCTGAGCCGCACCCGGGTCGACCGGCTGTTGCGCGGCTATCGCGACCGGCCCCCCGCAGCGCGCGAGGCGGTGGGTGCGGCGATGATCCAGCTGTCGCAGCTGATCGCCGATGTCGACGAGGTGGCCGAAGTCGACATCAACCCGCTGCTCGTCGATGCCGGCGGTGTCGTCGTGGTCAATGCGCGCATCGTCGTGCGCCAGCCCGTCAACCACGAGCGCGGCGCGCGCTTTGCCATAAAGCCCTATCCGGTCGAGCTCGAGACCGAGGTCGAGCATCGCGGGGAGAGGCTGCGCATCCGGCCGATCCGGCCGCAGGACGAGAGCGCGCTCGGCGAGTTCGTGAAGCATATGTCGCGCGAGGACATCCGGCTGCGCTTCTTCGGTCCGATCCGCGAGCTGACGCATGAGATGGCCGCGCGCCTGACCCAGATCGACTATGACCGGGAGATGGCGTTCCTGTTACTGGACGGCGAGGAGCTGCTGGGCGTCGGGCGCCTCGCCGCCGAGCCCAACTTCGAGCAGGCGGAGTTTGCGCTGGTCGTCGCCACCGACCAGCAACGGCGTGGATATGGCGAATTGCTGCTGCGCCATGTCATTGCCTATGCCCGCAGCCGCGGGATCAAGCAGGTGATCGGCCATGTACTGCGCGAGAACGAGAAGATGCTCGCCTTGACCGAGCGACTTGGCTTCAAGAAGCAGAGCGGAACGAGTGGCGGATACGACTTGAACGTCCTGAAGTTGCTTTAGGGATTTGTATTGATTGTTTTGTCGGTGACTCTGAACTAAGGCAAAATAGTGGCGTGGCACCAAGGACTTGGAATCGATCCCTCAGATGGCGTCTAAGAAGAACAGAAGCGGGAAGGCGAACAGAAAGAGTCCGAAAAAGCCGGGGTCGGTTCGCGCATGGATGTCGACGCGCTACCGCACCGCCCTTGGCTGGATCGAAGCCCATCGCGGACACTCGATCGCGCTCGGCGTCGTCGTGCTTTTCTCCGGCAGTCTTGTCGGTGGCTACTGGATCGCACAGCGACTGTCGTTGCCCACGGCGCCGGCCCCCCGATCCTCGTCCCAATCCTCGCCCCAGTCCTCGCCCAAGTATGCGAGCATCAGCGAAATCCCGGGTCTGCCTCGGTACGAGGAAACCGACCAGCCCGTGCCGACGATCGAGGAGAAGCCGCGCCCCCATCCACCGGCTGCGCCGCAGGTCGCCGCAGCAACAAGCGCACCGGCGGCCTGGCGGCGCAACGCGGTGCCGTTCGCTGATCTCAATGCCAGGCCCTTGATCGCCATCGTGATCGACGATGTGGGCCTCGACCGCCCGCACTCCAAGCGGGCGTGGGAGCTGCCGGGACCGCTCACCATGTCGTTCCTGCCCTATGCCAAGGATCTGCGCGAGCAGGCCAAGGCGGCGCGCGCGCACGGGCAGGAGCTGATGCTGCATCTGCCGATGGAGCCGACCGGGCATGCCGATCCTGGGCCGGGCGCATTGCTGGTCTCGCTGAGCGAGACCGAATTGAAGCAGCGCGTGACCACCGCGCTCGACAGTTTCGAGGGCTATGTCGGCGTGAACAACCACATGGGCAGCCGCTTCACCGCCAACAAGCCGGGCATGGAAACCGCGCTGAAGCTCTTCAAGGCGCGCGGCCTGATGTTCCTCGACTCGCGCACGACGGCGCAGACGGTGGGCGAGCAGACGGCGCAGGAGCTCGGCGTGCCCGCCATGCCGCGCAACGTCTTCCTCGACGACGACGAGGCGATCGACGCCGTGCGCCGCAAGCTCGCCGAAACCGAGGCGATCGCGCGACGGCAGGGCTTCGTGGTCGCGATCGGCCATCCGCACGAGGCCACGTTGCAGGCGCTCGCCGAATGGCTGCCGGGTCTTGCGGCCAAGGGCTTCGTGCTGGCGCCGGCCACTGCGGTGTTGCGCAAGCGCAACGGCTGGGATTGAGTCGCGCCAACGAACAAGCAAGCGTTGGAGGAACCGACCATGCGCTATCACAGGCAGGCGATGATCGTGGCCCCGCAGCCCGAATCGACCGAAGCGGGCGCAGACGTGCTGCGCGAAGGCGGCAACGCCGTCGACGCCGGCATTGCCTGCGCGCTGGTCCAGGGCGTGGTCGACCCGCAGATGTGCGGCATCGCGGGCTTCGGCAGCTGCGGCATCTACATGCCGGGCAAGAAGTTCCACGGCTACATCGATGCGCACGCGCCGGCGCCGCTCGCGTCGCGGCCCGACATGTGGGCCAGCCTGATCGAGAGCGAGGCGCGCGACGGCTACGGCTTCATCCTGAAGGGCCGGGTGAACGACATCGGCTACCAGTCGATCTGCGCGCCGGCCAATCTCAAGATGTACTACGAGGCGCACAGGGAACACGGCTCGCTGCCGTGGTCGCGCATCGTCGAGCCCGCGATCCATTGGGCGGAGAGCGGCTGGACCGTGCGGCCGCACGTCCATTTCTGGTGGGCCGACGACGGCGCCTTCGGCCGCGCGCCGAACTTCGAACGGACCGGCTTCACGCCCGCGGCGCGCGCTCTCTACTGCCGGGTTGACGGCACGCCCAAGCGGGTGGGCGACGCGGTGATGAACCGCGACTACGGCCAGACCTTGCGCGCCATCGCCAGGGGCGGTGCGGACGTCTTCTATTACGGCGAGATCGCCCGCGCGATCGACGAGGACATGAAGAAGAACGACGCGCTGCTGTCGATCGAGGACCTCAGGGCCTGGCAGACCGCGCGCAATGCGCCGCTCTGGGGCAAGTATCGCGGCTACGACGTCTCGACCAACCAGCCGCCCGGCGGCGGCGTGATGCTGCTGGAGATGCTGAACATCCTCGAGAACTTCGACCTCGGCACCCTCGAACACAATTCGACGGAGTATCTGCGCCTCGTCTGCGAGGCGATGAAGCGTGCCACCATCGACAAGGACCTGAAGGTCGGCGACCCGAAGTTCGTGAACGTCCCCGTCGAGGAGCTGACCTCCAAAGACTATGCCAGGCCGATGGCCGACGAGATCGGCCGCGGCGTGAAGGCCTCCGTCACGCGTTTCAACTCGGGCGCGGTGTCGAAGGACACGACCCACATCTCGGCAATCGACAAGGACGGCAACTGCTTCACCATGACCCATTCGCTGGGCATGCCATCGGGCGTCGTCACCCCGGGCCTGGGCTTCATGTACAACGGCTGCATGGGCGTGTTCGATCCGCGCCCGGGCCGTGCGGGTTCGATCGCACCAGGCAAGGCGCGCTTCAGCTCCGTTGTGCCCTCGATCGTCTTCAAGGACGGCAAGCCGCACCTGATCATCGGCGCGCCCGGCGCCACGCAGATCGCCATGGGCGTGCTCCACGTGATCCTGAATGCCCTCGACTTCGACATGACCATGGTCGAGGCGGTGAGCGCGCCGCGTTTCTCGGCCACCTCCGATGCGATCGATATCTCCAACCGCATCCAGTTCAGGGTCGAGCGCGAATTGAAGGGGCAGGGCTATCAGGTGATACGCAGCCCCTACGGCTTCGGCTTCGCCGCCGTCCACGGCATCCGCGTCCATGACGACGGCCTCGATGGCGGCGCCGACCCCGGCCATGACGGCGTGGTCATCGCCGTGTAGCGGCGGCGGGCGATCGTCGAAAAAATCTTCGTCTCGCGAATCGCTCCCGAAAGAGACCAAAGAGCGGGGCGCTCCAAGGACTTGCGCGATTTTTCCCGAGCGATTCGCGACTGTCGCGAATCGCTCGGGAAATCCGGCGGCGAGCATCAAGCCATTGCTGCCTAAGCGCTTTTTGCATTCTCTCCCGAGCGCCTCGCGACTCGCTCCCGAGAGCGGCCCGATCGCACCCACACGCGCCATATCGCTCCCCAATGATTGCCGTCGCGGGTGGATATAGTGATTAACGCAACAAACCGCAATGTCTCATTGCGATATTTAGATGGGCCATGACGGTGTGGCCATCACAGTAACGGGCCTTACCCCAGCGCCCGCATCGCCGCGACGCCCTTGTCGAGCACGGGCAGGACCTTGTCCTTTGCCTCGGGCGGCACGCCGAACACGACACGGTCGACGCCGGCGTCGCGAGCGCGCTTGAGGGCGTCGCCGTCCATGCCGACGCCGAACAAGGTGACTGGAACATCCTCGGGCGTGCGGCCGGCTTCCTTCAGCATCTCGCGGAATGGCGGCAGCATGGCGAGCGTGTCGCCGCCGCGGCCGCCGATCGGCATCCAGCCGTTGGCGTAGGCGATGGCGCGACGCGCGCCGTGCGGGAAGCCGCCGCCAACGATGATCGGCGGGTGGGGCTTCTGCACCGGCTTGGGCCACTGCATCATCTCATCGAACTTCACAAGGTCGCCTGCGTACTTGGGCTTGGACTTGCCCCAGATCTCCTTCATCGCCTCGATGCGCTCGCGCATCAGCTTGAAGC
>FTCZ01000696.1_pt1 | contig 29468 bp, 27 predicted proteins | sample 1658871 | NCBI WGS metagenome assembly FTCZ01 (sample SAMEA3914864, study PRJEB12502) | metagenome | biome: forest; material: soil | place: USA | collected 2012-03-12 | depth 0.3 m | reverse complement strand
CGCCAGGCTTTCGGCAAGACGCTGATCGACCATGAGGGCGTGGGCTTCATGCTCGCGGAGAATCTGATCGATCTCCGGCAGGCCGGGCTGATGATCGACTGGTGCGCCGGCGTGCTCGACGAGGGCCATCTCGGCACGACGGAAAGCTCGATGACCAAGGTGGCGGTGTCCGAGGCGCTGATGCGGGTGGCGGATCGGTGCGTGCAGGTGATGGGCGGAACGGGCGTCACCAACGACACCATCGTCGAGCAGGTATTTCGCGAGGTCCGCGCCTTCCGCATCTACGACGGCCCGACCGAGGTCCACAAATGGAGCCTCGCCAAGACGATCAAGCGTGACTGGAAGGAGCGGCAGGCGTGAGCGTCGATGCCGCCGCCAATGCGGGCACGACGTCGGTGCGCGAGGGCTACCGCTTCGACGAGGCGGCGCTCGTGCGCTGGATGACGGAGCATGTCGAAGACTTCGAGGGGCCGCTGACGATCGAGCAGTTCAAGGGCGGCCAGTCCAACCCGACCTATAAGCTGGTGACGCCGCGTCGCGCCTATGTGCTGCGCCGCAAGCCGCCGGGGCAAATCCTAAAAGGGGCCCATGCGGTGGAACGCGAGGCACGCGTGCTGCAGGCATTGGGCAAGACGGGCTTCCCGGTTGCCCAGATCCACGGTCTCTGCACCGACGACAATGTGATCGGCAGCTGGTTCTTCGTCATGGAGATGGTGGAGGGCCGCATCTTCTGGGATGCGACCATGCCTGACGTCGGGCGGAACGAGCGCGCCCGCTACTTCGACGCGATGAACGAGACCATCGCGGCGCTGCACCGGCTCGATCCGGATGTGATCGGGCTCGGCGACTATGGGCGGCCGGGCAATTATTCCGAGCGCCAGATCGCGCGCTGGTCCAAGCAATATCGAGAGGATGCCGACGCCGGCCGCGATCCGGGCATGGACAGGCTGGTCGAATGGCTGTCCGCGCACATCCCGCCCAGCGACGAGACACGGGTCGTCCACGGCGATTTCCGCTGCGACAACATGATCTTCCACCCCACTGAGCCGCGCGTCGTCGCCGTGCTCGACTGGGAGCTCTCCACCCTCGGCCATCCGCTCGCCGACTTCGCCTATCATGCGATGATGTACCGAATGCCACCGGACATCGTGGCGGGCCTGGGCGGAGCCGACATCGCCGCGCTCGGCGTCCCCAACGAGGCCGAGTATCTGGATCGCTACTGCGAGCGCGTCGGCCGACCCCGCATCCCCGATGCCGATTACGCCTTCTACGTCGCGTTCAACTTTTTTCGGCTGGCGGCAATATTCCACGGCATCAAGGGGCGCGTGATCCGGGGCACCGCCGCCTCCGCTCACGCGCGCGAGCGGGCCGAAAGCCTGCCGCGGCTGATCGACCTCGCCATCCGCAGCATGGAGAATGTTCCATGAGCGGCGCCCCCGCCCTGCTCGATCTGCGCGACGGCATCGCGCGGGTGACGCTCAACCGGCCCGAAGCCGGCAATGCGATCAATCTCGCCATGGCACGCGCGCTCACCGAGATCGCCATCCGATGCGAGACCGATCGCTCGATCCGCTGCGTGGTGCTGACCGCTGCCGGGCGCATCTTCTGCGCGGGCGGCGATGTTGGCGATTTCGCGGCAGCGGGCGATCAGGTCGATACGCTGCTCAACGAACTGGCAGGCACGCTGCATGTGGCGATCACCCGTTTCGCGCGCATGGAAAAGCCCTTCCTGGTGCTCGTCAACGGGCCGGCAGCGGGCGCCGGGCTCAGCCTCGCGATCGGCGGCGATGTCGTGCTGTGCGGCCGGTCTGCGCATTTCACCGCCGCCTATGGCGCGCTCGGCCTGACGCCCGACGGCGGCATGAGCTGGCTCCTCCCACGTCTTGTCGGCTTGCGCAGGGCGCAGGAAATCATCCTCACCAACCGCCTGATCAAGGCGGAGGAAGCCGCCGCCATCGGCATGGTCACCCGTCTGGTCGAGGACGACGCGCTCGCCGACGAGGGCGACAAGGTCGCGACCAGTCTCTGCCGATCCGCCGTCGGAGCGCTCGGCGCCGCCCGCGCCCTCCTGCAAAAGAGCTTCAACAGCGGCTTCGAGACGCAGCTCGACCGCGAAGTTAGCTCCATCGTCAACGCGGGTGAAGCTGCCGAATGTCGCGAGGGGCTGAGTGCCTTTTTCGCGAAACGTCCCCCCGATTTCCAAGGAGTCTGACACATGGCCGAGGCCTATATCGTCGATGCCGTCCGCACCGCCGGCGGCAAGCGCAACGGCAAGCTGACAGGCTGGCACCCGGCCGACATGGCCGCGGAGGTACTCGACGCGCTGGTCGATCGAACCGGCATCGATCCGGCTGCGATCGAGGACGTCATCCTCGGCTGCGTCACCCAGGCGGGCGAGCAGTCCTTCGCGTTCGCCCGCAACGCCGTGCTCGCGTCGCGTCGCCTGCCGGAGAGCGTGCCGGCGGTCACCATAGATCGCCAGTGCGGCAGCTCGCAGCAGGCGGTCCAGTTCGCGGCACAGGCTGTCATGTCCGGAACGCAGGACGTCGTGATTGCCGCCGGCGCCGAGAGCATGAGCCGCGTGCCGATGTTCTCCAACTTGTCGTTCCACGCCAAAGAGGGGGTCGGGGTCGGGCCGGTCAGCGATCGCATCAAGGTCCGCTACGGCGTCGAGGCGTTCAGCCAGTTCGAGGGTGCCGAGATGATCGCGGCCAAATATGGCTTCGATCGCGAGACGATGGACCGCTTCGCACTCGACAGCCATCGCAAGGCGGCCGCCGCGACCGAGCGTGGCGATTTCCGCAACGAGATAGTGCCGCTCGCTATCGAGGGCGGGCTCCACGAGCAGGATGAAGGCATTCGCGCCGACGCGACGCTGGAGGGCATCGGCTCGGTGAAGCTGCTCAAGGAGGGTGGCGTCATCTCCGCCGCCAATGCCAGCCAGATCTGCGACGGCGCCTCCGGTGCACTGATTGTTTCGGAGCGTGCGCTCCGACAGCATGGCCTCACGCCGATCGCGCGTATCGTCGGCATGACGGTGACCGCGGGCGATCCCGTCATCATGCTCGAGGAGCCCATCCGCGCCACGAAGCGGGCGTTGGAACGCGCCGGCATGACGATCGATGAGATCGATCTCTACGAGGTCAACGAGGCCTTCGCGCCGGTGCCGCTCGCCTGGCTCCAGACGATCGGCGCCGACCCTGCGAAGCTGAATGTCAACGGCGGCGCCATCGCGCTCGGCCATCCGCTTGGCGCGAGCGGGACCAAGCTGATGGCGACGCTGATCCATGCCCTGAGGGCACGGGGCAAGCGCTACGGGCTCCAAACGATGTGCGAGGGCGGCGGCATCGCCAACGTCACCATCCTGGAGGCGCTGTGATGGCGCCAGGCTTCAGCGGGCAAGCGCGGGCGGCATGAGCTACGCCCATATCCTCGTCGATCGGGAAGAGCGGCTGACGATCATCACGATCAACCGTCCCGAAGCCCATAACGCACTCGATCCCCAGTCACAGCTGGAGTTGCAGGATGCCTTCGACCGATTCGCGCGAGACGATGACCAATGGGTTGCGATCCTGACAGGCGCCGGATTGAAGGCGTTCTGTGGCGGGATGGACCTAAAGGCCCATGCCGAGAGCGGCGATCTCTTCACGCCGGAGAGAGGATTCGGAGGCCTCACCGCCCGCTTCGATCTGACCAAGCCGGTGATTGGCGCCATCAACGGCATCGCCGTGGGAGGCGGCTTCGAGCTCGCCTTGGCCTGCGATATCCTGATCGCTGCCGAAACCGCCTTCTTTGCTCTTCCCGAACCGCGCGTCGGGCTGGCGGCTCTTGCGGGAGGCATGCAAAGGCTGCCGCGCGAGATCGGCCTCAAGCATGCCATGGGAATGATGCTCACTGGCCGTAGGGTGACGGCCCAGGAAGCCGCCGCGCTTGGGATCGTCAACGAAGTCGTCGGTGTCGGCGATCTGCTTGGCTCCGCAAGAGGGTGGGCCGGGGAGATACTGGCCTGCAGTCCGATGGCGGTGCGAGCGACGAAGGAAGCGGCGCTCCGAGGAATTTCCGGCTCGGTGGCCGATGGATTGAGCCAGCAATGGGAGTACCCGGCGATGAAGGCTATGCTGGCTTCCGCCGATGCAGTTGAAGGCCCGGCAGCGTTCGCCGCCAAGCGAACACCAGTTTGGAAAGGGCGATAGCGGCTGAAAAATCTATTGCCACGGGCGGTGAAAATTCGGGGATTGCTCCAGTGTAACCTCCGAACTCCGCCCGTTCATTCTGGGAACGGACGCGAAGCAGACAACACAGCTCAAACTCTCCCTCAGTCGAGTCCCATGCGTGTGAACCCTTCGGATATGCGCTTGCGCGTCAGGGCATCTTCGAAAGGAAAGCATCGAAAGAAATCCGCTTGGGTGAATCCTGGTGGGCGGCGGCGCACATTATCCGCCCAGAATTGGGCGCCCGTCAGATCGCCGCTCAGCGCGTGGCATGCGACCGCAATCGCGGCGACCATGATATGGGCTCCCGGAGATCTCGCCGCCTCGGCGCTCCAGCGCGCCGCCGGTGCGTCCTCGCCTCGCACGAGATGGGACAGGGCGCGTGTTGCCAGCATCGCGTAGTGCAGCGGGTCGATAGGGCTGAGCGCGATCGCGGCATCGGCGTGCCGCTGGGCCTCCTCACCCATGCCGAGCACGGTCTCTGCCCATGCGCGGGCGTAGATTCCTTGGGCGTAGTTGGGGCAAAGCGTGATCGCGCGATCGAGCCAGCCGAGACTTTCCCCGACCTGGCCAGTTAGCCACAGTGATCGCCCCAGCGTGAAGTTCGCGAAGGGATCGAGCGCGTCGATCTCGACCGCGTGCTCCGAACGGCGCAGCGCGGCCGCGGCTTCTCCCGCGACGTCCGGTGTGTAGCGGAGGAATGCGTTCTGGAAATGCACGAAGGACAGGCCGGCGTGGGCGCGAGAGAAACCGGGCTCCTTGGCGACGGCGCGTTCGAACAACAGCAAGGCGGCGGCGTTATCGGTCCGTGTGAAGCGGAACATGTGCTGCAGGCCCAGATGGTAAGCAGACCAAGCGTCGAGATTCTCGGGCTGCCTCAGCCGTGCGCGGTGGGCTTCGTGCAGCGGGATCTGAATTTCGAGCGCGGTGATGACGCTTGCGACGATTTGCGATCTCAGCTCATGGACGCCGTCAGCTTGTGCTGAATAGCGATCCCCCCAAAGCGTTTCGCAATCGCGCGTGTCGGCAAGTTCCACGGTGACGGTGATGCTGTTGCCAGTGGCCTCCACGCTGCCGCTGAGGCAGTAGCGGACCCCGAGGATCGCCCCGATGCGCTGGATGTCCGGATTGTCGGCGCGAAACCGGAACGATGATCCGCGGGCTATGACGAACAGCCAGCGTAAACGGCAAAGCTCCGCGATTACTTCATGCGGGAGCGCCTCCGCGAGCAGCGCATGTTGCCCGGCATCGCCGACAAATCGGAAGGGCAGGACGGCAATCGAAGGTCTCGCCCGTTCCTCGGGAACGCTGTCGATCGCCGTATTTTCGGATGGTGTCGGCTCGACTCGCACAGGGCTCGTCAGAGTTTCGACCGCGCCGACGAAGCGGAAGCCCTTGCCGTGGATCGTTCGGATCAGGTCCTGGTGTTGGCCATCGTCGAGGAGCGCGTGCCGCGCCGACTTGATGCGGCTGGTGATAGCCGAATCCGAGACGATCCGGCCTTTCCACACCGTTTCGATGATCTCGTCCTTGGTGACGAGACGATCACGGTTTTCGACCAGCAGCAGGAGAATAGAAAGCACCTGCGGCTCGACGGCGATCGCCGATCCAGCCCTTCGGAGCTCAAACCTGTTGGGGTCCAGCTCGAACTCGCCAAGCCGATACGCCATCCCGGAGACTTAACACATCCGGCAAATCTCCGGTAAATCTCCATGGCATCTCCAAGCATCACAATCCGAGGCCGGATAGGGTGATCGTTGCTGCTCGGCCAACAGAAGATCGTTTGGCTTCGATGAGGCCGAGACGATCGCGCTCGAAAATGAGCTTCCCTGGCTAACGGGTCTGGCTACGACAAACGAGAGAAGGATGCTTGTGATGAAGGACAAGATCGAAAAACTCTTCAGCGTGGTGACGTCTGCAACATGCTCGGTGTTGATTTCATCCCTTTTGGTCATCGCATCGTTCGGGCCGATTCAGCTTTGAGAGAGTCCAGGATAGATTAAGTGGCTTCCGGGCTACGCACGCGGTTGCGATGGGCTTGATATAATGAACGTGCGCGGCTGAAGACGGGGCTGGGGGCCTCTGGACGGCTCAGAAGGGGCTTGCATCCAGAGGCCCGATAGACGTGAGTAGGAGTGGCGTGTCGCGAGGGGGTGGTATGATCGATGGCTTTCTCGAAGCGAATGGCGTTCGACTCCACTATGTCGAGCAGGGGCGTGGCCCGCTCGTTCTTCTCTGCCATGGCTGGCCCGAGTCCTGGTACAGCTGGCGGCACCAGATCGCCGCGCTCGCAGCGGCTGGCTATCGCGTCGTCGCGCCCGATCAGCGCGGTTATGGCGCGAGCGACGCGCCGGGCGAGGTAGATGCTTACGACATTGCGCAACTAACCGCCGACATGGCCGGCCTCGTGTCTGCGCTCGGCGAGCAGCGCGCGGTGGTGATCGGGCATGACTGGGGGAGTGTCGTCGCCACCCACGCCGCGCTTCTGCGGCCGGATGTCTTCCATGCGCTCGGATTGCTCAGCGTTCCCTATGTACCGCGCCGGACGACACGGCCCGCCGTGCGTTTCGAAGGGGTCACGCGGGACCGCGAATTCTACCAGGCCTATTTCCAGCAACCCGACCGCATCGAGCGCGAGCTCGAGGGGGATGTCCGGCGCTCGCTGCTCGGCATCCTCTACACCGCCGGCGGCGACCGCGTGCGTGAGCGACCCGACGATCCGAGCTCCTTCGCCTTCTTCGCGAAGGGCACCCGCTTCATCGACAATCTCATCATTCCCGATGAGCTGCCGGGCTGGCTGTCGGCGGAGGATCTCGACGTCTATACGAGCCAATTCCGGCAGTCTGGCTTCCGGGGGCCGATCAACTGGTATCGCAATCTCGATCGCAACTGGGCGATCACGCCTTATCTCCAGGGTGCGCGCATCCAGCAGCCGACAATCTATATGGCCGGGTCAGCCGACGGCGTGCCGCGCATGCTGGCCGAAGATGTCGCCGCGATGGAGAAGATGATTCCGAATCTCAAAGGCAAGCATGTCATCGATGGCGCGGGGCACTGGACGCAGCAGGAGAAGCCGGAAGAGGTCAATCGGCTCCTTCTGCGTTTTCTCGCCAGCCTTGGCGGCTCGCTGGCCGGCTAAGCTGAGCCCGGTGGTGTGGTGCCACACTCCAGTTCCAGAAAGCGTGTTCGCCGAGGCCGGCTTCGTGTAGTTTGCATGGGGTCTGGAGGGAGGACGCGATGCAACCCGAAAATCAGACTGACCATATTGCCCTACTCGCGCTGATGATCGCCGGGGTCCTGATCAGACGGCTCGACCAGGTCGGGCAGCTCGATCAGGACACGTCGCGCCAGCTTCACAAGCTCGTCGCAGGCGTGCGGACTCATGCCAAGGGGCGCGGGCTCACCGACCTCGACGTGCTCTTCGACAACATCGATCGCTCGCTTGGTAGTAAGCTGCATAGCTCCGAGCACTCGTAAGACCTCTCCGTCCTGATGATCTGGATGAGGACGTAAACCGAAGGCTGCGCCGACAGGCTTAGTGCGCACCGTCCGAACGGCGGCCATGGCTGTTGACGCAGCCCTCTGGCCGCCAGGGCCTTCTATTCCATGCGTGCGACCTGGAAACCCGCGAAGGACTGGCTGACCGGCATGATTTCCAGCCGGTTGACGTTCAGATGCGGCGGCAGATCGGCCACCCAGAGCAAGGTGGCGGCGATGTCGTCACCGGTCATCGGATGCGCGCCCTTGTAAAGCGTGTCGGAGGCGGCCTGATCTCCGCCGGTACGGACCACGGTGAATTCGGTCTCGACCATGCCGGGCTCGATCGAGGTCACTCGCACGCCCTTGCCATGGAGATCCGAACGCAGGCCGAGCGTGAACTGCGAGACGAACGCCTTGGTCGCCGCATAGATATTGCCGCCGGTATAGGGATAGGTCGCCGCCACCGAGGAAAGATTGATGATCGCGCCCTTGCGCTCGATCAGGCCGGGCAGCAACTTGTGGGTGAGCGAGACCAGTGCCGAGACGTTCGTCGCGATCATCGTCTGCCATTGGGCGAGATCGGCATCCTGCGCCGGCTTGGTGCCGAGCGCCAGCCCGGCATTGTTGACCAGAAGGTCGATGCCTCGAAAGCCCTCGGGCAGCGCTGCGAGCGCGGCGTCGCGCGCGGCTTCGTCGCGCACGTCGAAGGCGGCGCCATGCACCTTGTCGCGGCCGAGTTCGCTCACCAGCGCGTTGAGCCGGTCGGCGCGCCGACCGGTCGCAATCACGCGCCAGCCGGCACCCACGAAGGCACGCACCGCCGCCTCGCCGATACCCGAGGTCCCGCCGGTGATGAGGGTCGTCTTTGTCAAGCTACGCTCCTATCCTGGATCGCCGCCCGCCGGGGCGGCACGCCACCGGTGATGTAGGCGGCAAGGAAGAGCATCGCGACCGTTATTGCACGGCGCGGCTGACGAAAATCTGGCGGAAGAGCTGCAGTTCACCCGGATCGATATCGGATACCGCCCAATATTCAAGGCCGCCCTTGGTCCACCGTACCAGGCTGTATCCGTCAAGTCGCTTGGTGATGCCGATCGGCAAGGACAGCGTTCCGGCGGGCCGGACGAACAGGTTGATCGTGTGAAGCCGGCGCCGATAGACGACCGCAGCAACAGTGTGATCATCGATATAATCGAGCCGTCCCCCGACTAGCGGAAAGCCCTCGTCGGCGAGTTCGGGCACCGGTGGCGCGAAATCGATCCTGCCGTTGAACCACGGTTTCACAACATGGCGGTTGGAGGTGGCGATGTCAGTCAGATGGCCGGCCATCAGTGAGCGCACGTGGCTGCCGACCAGCTGATCCTCCGTGCCGGTGTGAGTGAGCTGAGGCAGGGCGAGGATCAGCGCAAAGCTCGCCGCTATGCCGGTCAGCGCGCCCGATGCCCAGCGCCTGTTCCAGACATGGGAAGCGAGGGAGCCGGCGCTGTTGAACTGGGATCCGCGAGGGGCGGGCATCGCCGCAGCGGCCAAATCCAGCGCTGCGTCGATGCGGCCGTGCAGCCCTTGCGGTGCAGGATAGGCGAGCGTGCGCTTCGTCAGCATTGCCCGCATTGTCTCGATCTGTGCCAGCTCGGCGCGGCAATCCGCGCAGCCCTTCAGATGCGCTTCAACGGACAGCGTATTGGCGGCGTCGAGCTCGCCATCGGCGAGGCCGTGGAGGAGCAGGAGCTTGTCAGGGCAGGCGCTCATGACCGGGCCTCCCTGGGCGTTCCGACGTGGGGGAGCAGCAGCTCCGCGAGCATCTGCCGTGCTCGCGCCAGCCGCGACATGACGGTCCCGATCGGAACGTGGGTGATGGCCGCGATCTCCTTGTAGGAAAGCTCCTCCAACTCACGCAGGACGAGGGCTTCGCGGAAGGGCTCGGGCAGATTTTCGATCGTGTTGCGCAGCATGGCAGCCTCGCATCTGTCGGCCACGATCGCTTCGGGGGTTCGCTCGTCTACCGGGTCGGCGAGAGCGCTGGTCGCGCCGAGTGCGTCAATGTCGGCGGTGGCGACGGCCTTCTCGCGATGCGCGCCAACGGAGGTGAGGAAACAGTTGCGAACGATGGTCAGCAGCCACGCTTTCGGGGAGTCGCCGCGCCAGTCATCGAAGCCGCGATAGGCGCGCAGGAACGCATCCTGAACAATGTCTTCGGCGGTACTGGGATCGCGGGTGAGGTAGCGCGCGAGGTTATAGGCCGCGTCCATGTGGGGCAGTATGATCAGGCGGAACCGGTCGGCCCGTTCGCGGGCGCTTCGGGCCTCGTCCGGTTCGCCCATGCGGCGCGCGGAAAAGGCCAGATGCGGCCTGAAGAGGCCCCCTCGGTTCATCCGCCTGCCGTTCCAGCCGTCCGCATCTGTCTCAGCCCGCCTTGACGACGATCTTGCCCGTCATGTGCGGATGAAGCGAGCAGAAATAGGCATAGTCGCCAGGCTTGGTGAAGGTGAAGCTGTAGGTGTCGTCCGTGTCCAGCGCGGCCGAATGGAATGTCTTGTCGTTGGCGGTGATGGTGTGCGGATCTTCGTCGGTGTTGGTCCAGGTCACGGTGGTGCCGGGTGTGACGGTTATCACCTGTGGCACGAAAGCGAAGCTCTTGATCGCGACCGACTGGGCCCTCGCCGGTGCGGCCGCGACTGCCTTTGGGGAGGGCAGGGCGAGCGCCAGACTGGAGAGGCTGAGCAGCAGCGCCAGGCGATATGCGAGATGCGAGAAGGAGAGGGACATTAGGGCCTCCGATGCCAAGGGTGAGAGGCTCAGGCGAGCGAGGAGTCGATCAGTGCGATCGGCTCATGGCCTCGCACGAAGTTCGCCGTGCGAATGCCGAGCATCGAAGGAAGCTGCTCCGTCGGCACCTTAAGCGGCCCGGGCGACGGAGCAGCACCCGGCGCCGGCTGGGGGTAAGCCGTGGAGCGCGCCGAGTGGAAAGAGATGTTGCCCTCCACTTTCTGGATGATCTGGTGGATGTGGCCGTTGAGCACGGTCACCGAACCGAAGCGCCGCAAGTAGCTGAGCGCCTGCGCGCTGTCGTCGGTGCCCCAGCCCCAGGCTTCGTAGACGGTCCAGAGCGGGATGTGCCCGAACACGACGATCGGTGTGCTCGACGAGAGGCCTGCCAGATCCTTTTGCAGCCAAGCGAGTTGCTCGTCGCCGAGATGGGCCATGCCGCCGGGCTTGAGGTTGGCGACATTGTTCAGCGCGACGAAGTGCACGCCATCATGATTAAAGCTGTACCAGCCCGTGCCGAGCGTGTCCTTGCCGTAGCGAGCGAGGAAATTTTTGCCCTGGCCTTCGTCGAGGAAGTCGTGCTCGCCGGGCACGTAGAAAACCGGCGCACTAAGATCGCCGAGGATCGTCTTGGCATCGTCGAACTCCTCGTTCTTGGAAAGATGTGTTATGTCGCCGGTATGAATTATGAGATCGGGGGCCTGGGGTAGCGCCTTGATCTTGGCGACCGCTTCCAGCGTTGTCGCGCGCGCGTTGGGATTGGCGGGCTTGTCGAAGCCGAGATGCGTGTCGCTGATCTGGAGAAAGGTGAAGGGCTTGATCTTACCCTGGTCGGGCGTTGCTGCCAGCGCCGCGTCAAGGCTCACCGACGAGGCGACGCCGCCCGCGATCGTATAGAGCGCTGCCGTTCCCGCCCAACCGGCGCAGCGCATCAGCATTCCGCGCCGATTTACGCCAGAGCGGTCGCGCTCGTCCTTGTCCTGCCCGTCCATTGTGCCGTTCCCATTCCATGGTGTTCAGGACACAAGACCGGACGTCGACGCGAACTATTCCCAAGGCCGACAAATTATTTTGGAATGATGCGGGGGAGCGGCCGTCATAGGTGCACGCTCCCCGATTGCGCCGGCGTTTACGCCGCCCCGGCGTCGACAATCACCACGACCTTGCCGATCGCCTGGCGCGCGGCGAGGTGGCTGATCGCCTGACCGCCTTCGGCTAGCGGAAAGGTCCGGTCGATCCGTGGACGGATCTTGCCCTGCGCCCACCAGTCGAGCAGTTGCGCGACATTGGCGCGGTCGCGGGCCGGCTCGCGCATCGCGAAAGCGCCCCAGAACACGCCCCGCACGTCGCACGACTTGAGCAGCGTCAGGTTGAGCGGCAACTTGGGGATGCCCGCCGGGAAGCCGACAACCAGATAGCGGCCCTCCCAAGCGATCGAGCGGAGAGCCGGCTCGGCATAGTCGCCGCCGACCGGATCATAGATCACATGCGCGCCATCGCGGCCGACCGCCTCCTTGAAGGCGCTGGCGAGTTGCTTCGACGCTTCGGTGTCGAAGGGGGCACGGCCATAGACCAGCGTACGGTCAGCGCCGGCCTGCCGGGCGGCCTCGGCCTTCTCCGTGCTGGAGACGGCTGCGACCACGGTCGCACCGAGCGCCTTGCCGATCTCGACCGCGGCGAGTCCGACGCCGCCTGCAGCGCCCAATACCAGCAGCGTCTCGCCGGCCTTGAGGCCACCCCGGTCGACCAGCGCATGATAGGTAGTGGCATAGGTCATGAGCAGCGCCGCGCCTTCGATCGGGTCGCGCCCTTCGGGCAGGCGCACCGCACGCGCCGCCGGCACGATCACCGTCTCGGCGAGGCCGCCATGGCCGATCACCGCGATCAGCCGGTCACCTGCCTTCCAGTCCTCCACGCCCTCGCCAACCGTATCGACGACACCCGCAATCTCGCTGCCAGGCGCGAAGGGGCGAGGCGGCTTGAACTGATACCGATCCTCGATGATCAGCGTCTCGGGATAGTTGATACCGCAGGCAAGTACCTTGACGCGGATCTCGCCCGGCCCGGGCTCACGATCCGGCAGTTCGCCCATCTCCAACGTGTCGGGGCCGCCCGGCGCCCGCGAGATCAACGCCTTCATCTTTGCCTCTCCATCCTTGTCACCGCCTCGCCGGAGCAGGGCTTACAACACCTCGAATAGGCCCGCGGCGCCCATGCCGCCGCCGATGCACATCGTGACGACAACGTGGCGCACCCCCCGGCGCTTGCCCTCGATCAACGCGTGGCCGACCATGCGTGCGCCCGACATGCCGTAGGGGTGGCCGATCGCGATCGCGCCGCCATCGACGTTCAGCCGCTCATCGGGAATGCCCAGCTGCTCCTGGCAGTAGAGCACCTGCACCGCAAACGCCTCGTTGAGCTCCCACAGGCCGATATCGTCCATCGACAGCCCGAAGCGCTTCAGCAGCTTGGGCACCGCGAACACCGGGCCAATACCCATCTCGTCCGGCTCGGTGCCCGCCACCGCCATCCCCAGATAGCGGCCGAGCGGCGCGAGCCCGCGCCTGGCGGCAAGCTCCGCCTCCATCACCACGCAGGCGGACGCGCCGTCGGAAAGCTGGCTCGCATTGCCGGCGGTGATCACGCCGCCCTCAATGACGGTCTTGAGACCCGCCAGCCCGTCGGCGGTGGTGTCGGGACGGTTGCCCTCGTCCTTGCCCAGCGTTACTTCTTTCCTCGAGGTCTCGCCGGTGGCCTTGTCGGTCACCGCCATGATCGCGGTCACGGGGACGATTTCGGCGTCGAAGCGGCCGCTCGCTTGCGCCTCGGCGGTGCGCTGCTGCGAGCGCAGGCCATAGGCATCCTGCCGCTCGCGGCTGATGCCATAGCGCTTGGCGACCACCTCGGCGGTCTGCAGCATCGGCATGTAGATGTCCGGCACCATCGCGAGCAGCTCGCGATCGGGAGCGACGCGCATCTGCGGCGTCTGGACGAGCGAGATCGACTCGACGCCGCCGGCGACCACGATGTCCATGCGATCGACGATTACCTGTTTGGCGGCGGTCGCGATCGCCATCAGGCCCGACGAGCATTGCCGGTCGATCGTCATCCCGGCCACGCTGGTGGGGAGGCCCGCGCGCAGCGCCGCGGTGCGGCCGATGGTGTGCTGTACGCCCTGCGGCAACGCTGCGCCGATGATGGCGTCGTCGACCTCGGCGGGATCGATCCCGGAACGCTCGACGGCAGCCCGGATGGCGTGGGCTGCGAGCGTCGGGGACGGGGTGTCATTGAACGCGCCGCGATATGCGCGGCCGATCGGGGTGCGGGCGGTGGAGACTATGACGGCATCACGCATGGATTAGGCTCCCGAAATGATGTCAGAGAAAGAACTGGCCGAGCCAGGTGGCAACTAACGCGGGCTTGTCGTCGCCCTCGACTTCGACGCTGCAGGCGAGCGTCTGCTGGAACTGGCCGGGGCGCTTCTCCTCGATCGAGACGAGCGTAAACACACCGCGCACCCGACTACCCGAGCGCACCGGCGCGACGAAGCGGAGATGATCGAACCCGTAATTTACGCTCATCCGGATTCCCGTGATAGTCGGGCGCTGCGTCTCCGCGTAGAGGCGCGGCAGCAGCGACAGGGTCAGGAAACCGTGCGCGATGGTGCCCCCGAACGGGGTCGCCGCCGCGCGCTCGGGATCGACGTGGATGAACTGATGGTCGCCGGTCGCATCGGCGAAAGCGTCGATCATCGCCTGGTCGATCGCCAACCAATCCGAATGCCAGGTCTGGCCAACATGTGCGGTGATCTCGTCGAGAATCTCGGTTCTCATGCCCGTCATGCCTCCACTCCGCTCGGCTTTTTGGAGAGGTTGCGGCCGCTGGGCAAGTCAGAAATCAAAAATCGGGTATGGATATTATCGGTCCTGGTCGAACAGCCCCGCGGCGAGCGTCGATGCGTACATGGCCACCGCCTTGTCGCGCGGCAGGCGCTGTGCCCAGTGGCGGAGATCATAGGCGGCGTTGAGCGTGGCCATGATGATCTGGCTGGTGATCATCGGGTCGACCGGCCGGATCGATCCTTCGCTGATCCCGTCGACGAGCGTACCTGCGAAGCGCAGTGCCATCCGGTTAGAGCGTTCCACGACATCGGCGCGGACGTCCGTGGGCAGGGCGTGCAGAGCGGTGGTGCGCAGCAGCGGCCAGGTGTCGGCGAACTGAATGTCGAGCAGCGTCGCGATGGCGGTCGACAGGCGCTGCCAATGGCTGCCGCCCGCCTCGTCGGCGAGGTGCTGCGCCCGTGACACGCGCCGATACGAGCGACGGAAGCATTCGAGTACCAGATCGTCCTTGGCGTCGAGATGGTGGTAGAAGCTGCCTTTCGTGACATTAAGCTCCGCGACGATGCGGTCGACCGACGCGCCGCGATAGCCGAGGTCGTTGATCAGCCGGGTTGCTGCGCGCAGGAAGGCTCCGGGACCGGTGGCCTGCAGGTCAACGGAATCGTCGAGCGACACCGGCGCAGTCGGCGTCCAATGTCCGCCGGGGGGCGCGATGCCATGTGCCAGCAGCTCGAACAGCCGGGCCCGCACGCGCCCGAAATCGCTGATCGAATAATGGTTGATCCAGGCTGGCAGCCAGAAGGTGACCTCAGTCAGCATGTGCGCGCGGGCGGTGAGGAGGGCCTTGCGGTCGCCCTCGCCGATCTCGCCGAAGAAGCTGCGGATGCGCCGGAACAGCGCCTGATAATACTTCTCGAGCGGCTCCCGTGCGCTGTCCTCCAGTGAGCGGATATCGGACAGCGTGGCAATCGGGCGCTCCTCACCACGCAGCACGCGCGCGTGCAGGTCGAAGTAGAGTTCCAGATATTTGCCGACGCGTGCATGCGGATCCGGCTCGGCGCCCGCCTCGATCGCCATCCCCTCAATCCGCTTGAGCGAATGCTCGAAGACGGCGGCGGCAAGCTTTTCCTTCAGGCGGAAATAATAGGTGATGCTAGTGGTGTTGAGATCGACCGTCTGTGCCACTTCGGCGAAGGTCATGCCCTTGACGCCGCGTTCATTGATCAGGTCGGTCGCCGCATCCAGGATGCGCTCGCGCTTGCGTTCGAAGCGGCTTGGCTTTTTGGCGGGTGACGTCGGAAGAAGGGCGGGCTTGGTCGACATCTCGCGCTTATGCCGCACCGCTGGACGCGGCGCCACCGCCCTGCAGGAATGTTTCTTCCGAAGATAGGGTACGCATTTTGACCTCATCCTTCTAGCGAAAGATATAACAGTTTGGCTGTTTACTGAATAGACGGTATCGGATAGCCAATCGTCATAGGACGGGCCACGCGCTCAAGGAGAGGGATATGACGGACAGCGCGCCGGATGGGCGACGCACCGAGGATGGGGTCGATCTCGAACGGCTGGAACGCTGGCTTGTTCACCATGTTCCCGGTTTCCGGGCGCCCTTTGGCATGAAGAAGTTTCCCGGTGGCCAGTCCAACCCCACTTATCGGCTGGATGCCGCAAGCGGCCACTATGTGTTGCGCCGCAAACCGTTCGGGCCGACGCTACCGTCAGCGCACGCGGTCGATCGCGAATATCGCTTGATCGCCGCGCTGCACCCGACCGGCTTCCCGGTCGCCCGGCCGGATGCGCTGTGCGAGGACGGGGAGGTGATCGGCGCCGCCTTTTACGTGATGGAGATGGTTGAGGGGCGCACCTTCTGGGAGGGCGCGTTGCCCGAACAGCAACCCGTCGAACGCGACGCAATCTATCGATCGATGATCGCCACACTGGCGCGGCTGCACAGCATCGATCCGGCCTCGGTCGGGCTTGGCGACTATGGCGCGCCGGGCAGTTATTTCGAACGCCAGGTGGCGCGCTGGACCAAGCAGTATCGCGCCGCGCAGACCGACGACGTGCCTGAGGTGGAGAAGCTGATCGCCTGGCTGCCCGCGACGCTGCCGCCGCAGGAGCGGGTGTCGATCATCCACGGCGATTATCGCATCGACAACATCATCTTCGCACCCGATCGCGACGCGGTGAGCGCGGTGCTCGACTGGGAGCTGTCGACGTTGGGTGATCCGCTGGCGGACTTCGCCTATCTCGCTATGAACTGGGCGATGCCGGCGGGCCAGCATCCTGCGACGCTGGGCGGGCTCGACCTCGTCGCGCTCGGCATTCCGACGCTGGAGGAGGCGGTCGCGCTCTATTGCGAGGCGACCGGCCGGGCAGGCGTGCCCGATCTCAACTGGTACTTCGCCTACAACCTGTTCCGGCTGGTGGGCATTGTCCAAGGTATCAAGAAGCGCTTCCTCGAAGGCTCGGCATCCAGCGCGAGCGCCGAGGAGGCGGGGTCGCGCGTGCCGATGCTGGCGGCGCGTGCCTGGGAATTCGCGCGCCGCGCCGGCGCCCGCAACTGACGAGAGGAAAGGCCATGTCATTGTTCGATCTGACGGGTAAAGTCGCGATCGTCACCGGATCGTCGCGCGGCATCGGCCGCGCGATCGCCGAGGAATATGCCGCGCACGGCGCGCGCGTCGTCATCTCTAGCCGCCGTCTGGACGTGTGCGAGGAGGTCGCCGCCGCGATCAATGCCCGTCACGGCGAAGGCACCGCGATCGCGATTGCCGCCAGCATCTCCTCCAAGCCCGATCTGGAGGCGCTGGTCGAGCGCACGCGGGCGGCGTTCGGGCGCATCGACGTGCTGGTCTGCAATGCCGCCAGCAACCCCTATTATGGCTCGATGAACGGCATCGCCGACGAACAGTTCCGCAAGATCCTCGACAACAACATCCTCTCCAACCACTGGCTGATCCAGCTCGTGCTGCCCGAAATGGTCGAGCGGCGCGGCGGTGCGATTATCGTCGTCTCGTCGATCGGCGGACTGCAGGGATCGCGCGTGATCGGCGCCTACAATGTCTCCAAGGCGGCCGATCTCCAGCTGGTGCGCAACTATGCGGTGGAGATCGGCGACCATAATGTGCGGATCAACGCGATCGCGCCGGGGCTTATCCGCACCGATTTCGCGCGCGCTCTCTGGGAGAATCCGGAGGCGGAGAAGCGCGTGAACGCGCAGACGCCGCTGCACCGGCTCGGCGAGCCGCGCGACATCGCCGGCGCCGCCGTGTTCCTCGCGTCGGACGCCAGCGCCTATGTCACCGGCCAAGCGATCATCGTCGATGGCGGCGTGACCATCGGGGGGATGACGATATGAGCGGCGTGCTCGACGGCAAGGTCGCGATCGTCACCGGCGCGGCATCGGGGATCGGCCGCGCGTCGGCGCAGTTGTTCGCGCGCGAAGGGGCGGCGGTGGTCGCCGCCGATCTCGCGCCGGCGCTCGACGAGACGGTCGCCGCCATCATCGAGGCCGGCGGTCGCGCGGTGGCGGTACGCGCCGATGCGGGCCGCGAAGCCGATGTCGAGGCACTGGTCGCGCGCGCGCTTTCCGAATTCGGCGGGCTCGACATCTTCTTCGCCAATGCCGGCATCACCGGCGGCGTGTTCGGCGGCTATTTCGACGCCACGCCCGAGGTCTGGATGGAGACGCTGCGCGTCAATCTGGTCGGCCCGTTTCTCGCGGTGAAGCATGGCGCGCCGGCGATCAAGCAGCGCGGCGGCGGGGCGATCATCTGCACGGCCTCGGTCGCCGGGATACGCGCGGGGGCGGGGCCGGCGCCCTATTCGGCGTCGAAGGCGGGCGTCATCAACCTGGTCCAGACCGCCGCGCAGGAATTGGCCGGGACCGGCGTGCGCGTCAACGCGATCTGCCCCGGGCTGATCGAGACGGGCATGACCAGCTTCGCCTATGAGCGCGCCCGCGCGATCGGCAAGGCAGACCAGATCGGCCAGCTCAACCCGATGCTGCGCGGTGGCGAGCCCGATGAGATCGCCTCGGCGGCGCTGTTCCTCGCCTCGTCGGCGGCCAGCTATGTCAACGGCCATGCGCTCGTCGTCGACGGCGGGCTGTCGACCTCGCACCCCACTGCCAAGCCGCCGGGGCAGCGCAAGCCGGGCCAGACCACATGGTGAGCCTGGGCGCTGCGTTCAGCGGTGCGCGGCGCGAGCCGGGCGCGCTGTCGGTCGCGATCCCGGACGAGTGGCTGCAAGGCCGCACCAGCTATGGCGGGCTCAGCACCGCGCTCGCCTTCGAAGCGGCGCGGGGGCTGGCCGACGACCTGCCGCCGCTGCGCTCCGCGACGGTGTCGTTTGTGCGCCCCCTCTCGGGCACCGTTACGGCGCAGGCGGTGCCGGTGCGGCGCGGCCGCTCGACCGCCTTCGTAGATGCCGAGGTGGCGGGCGAGGACGGCGTCGGGCTCAAGGCGGGCTTCGTGTTCGTCGCCGAGCGCGAGTCCGCGATCCGCCACGACGACAATCCGGCCCCGGCGCTGCCTGATCCAGCAACGGCGGTGGAGGCGTTCCGCAAGGGTGGCCCCGGCTTCGCGGGCAATTTCGAGTGGCGCCATGCCTGGCCCGAGCCGCGGCGGGGCGTGCCCGATCTGCTGTTCTGGCTGCGGCTGCGTGACCGCGAAGGGCTCGATCCGGTCACCGAGCTGCTGCTCGTCGCCGATGCGCTGCCGCCCGGCGCGATGCCGCTGATGACCGAGCCGCGCCCGATCAGCAGCATCACCTGGATGATCAACCTGCTCGCGCCACATCCCACGACCATTGACGGCTGGTGGCTGCTCCGCTCCGCCGCGCATCACGCGGCGGGCGGCTTCTCGAGCCAGCAGATGACGATGTGGAACCGCGACGGCACCTGCGTCGCACAAGGCATGCAGAGCGTCGCGATTTTCTAGGTCCGGTCAGGCGATGCCGGCGATCTCGCGCAGCGCCTTCTCGAAGACCTCGGGTGGCTGGCCACCGGAGATGAGAAATTTATCATTGATGATCAGCGACGGCACGCTGCTGATCCCCCTGCTTTGCCAGAGGCGCTGCTCCTCGCGGACCTCGTCGGCATAGCGACCAGACGTCAGGACCTCTCGCGCCGCCTGAGCATCGAGACCGGCCCGCTCGGCCGCTGCGACGAGCACGTCGTGGTTGCCGGGATCCTGCTGTTCGGTGAAGTTCGCGGTAAACAGGCTGCGCTTGAGCTCGATCTGCTGGCCCTGCTCCTTCGCCCAGGCGAGAAGGCGATGCGCGTCGAACGTGTTGTAGATGCGGCTCGCATCCGACGTTCCCATGTCGAAGCCCAGTTCGGCCGCACGCGTGCGGATCCTCTCGCGATTGACGCGGGCTTGGTCGGGTGTCGAGCCATATTTCTGGCCGACATGCTCGATCATGTTCTGGCCGCCGGCCGGCATCGTCGGATTGAGCTCGAAGGGGTGGAAGGTGATGTCGGCCTCGATCTCGCCCTTTGTGCGTTCCAGCGCCTGATCGAGCCCTTTCAGGCCGATGATGCACCAGGGGCAGGCAACGTCCGAAACAAAGTCGATCTTCAAGGCTTTGGTCATGGGGCACACCGTCTTGTTGGCAAGTCTCCGCAACATGAGTGCTCCCGTTGCGCATTCCATCCCCCCACGGCCCGGCAGACTGACTTCCGAGCGGCGTGCGTTTTGGCGCCGGTCAGCCGCTCGTTCAGGACGCTCGTTCAGGCTGGGAGTTCGCGTCCGCCGCTTGGTCCTCGAACAATCGGTGCAGTTCCTTCTTAAGGATCTTGCCGTTGGCGTTGCGCGGCAACGTCTGGGGGCAGAAGCGCACATGGGCCGGAACCTTGAACGCGGCGAGGCGGGCGTGCACCCAGTCTTTGAGCTCCGCCTCGGTGGCGGCGGTGCCGGGCGCCAGATGCACGACGGCCGCTGGCTCCTCGCCCAGTGTGCGGTGGGGGAGGCCGATCACCGCGGCATCGATCACCGCGGGATGCGCGTAGAGGACATTCTCCACCTCGATCGAGTAGATGTTCTCGCCGCCGCGGATCACCACGTCCTTGGCGCGATCGACGATATAGCAGAAGCCCTCGTCGTCGAGCCGCGCGATGTCTCCGGTCCGCACCCAGCCGTCGACGAAGGTCTGCGCGGTCGCCTCGGGGTCGTTCCAGTAGCCATTCACGATCTGGGGGCCCGCCGCCCACAGTTCGCCGACTTCGCCCGTCGCCAGCTCGCGCGAGCCGTCCTCGCTCATGATCCTGATGTCCGAGACGGGGAGCGGCGGGCCGCAGCTGTCCGGGCGGAACAGATAGTCCTCGGCGCTGTGGCTGGTGACGGTCGCGGAGGTTTCGGTCATGCCCCAGCCGTTGCTCGGCGCGGCGCCGAGATCCTGCTGGATGCGACGCACCAGCTCGGGCGCGGACGGCGCGCCGCCATAGGCGATCGCCTCCAGCGAGCTCAGGTCATAGCGTTCGCGATCGGGATGATCGAGGATCTGCCACGCGATGGTGGGCACGCCGCCGGTCATGTTGATGCGCTCGCGCTCGATCAGCGCGAGCGCGTTGGTCGCGTCCCAGCGGCGCATGAAGACCAGCTTGTGGCCCGCCGCCAGCACCCCCATCAGCAAGGCGTTGCACGCGGTGACGTGGAACATCGGCACGACGATGAGGACCGTCTTGGGCGTGGGCTCGGGCGGTAGTTCGCCACGGCGCAGGCAGCTCCGGACCCCGGGATAGGCCGCCGACAGCGCGCAGGTGAGGATGTTGCGGTGGGTGCCGAGCGCGCCCTTGGGCCGGCCGGTGGTGCCGCTGGTATAGAAGATCGTGGCGTCGTCGTCGGGCGCAATGGGCATCGCTGGCAGGTCGATGTCGGGCAGCGTGGCGTAGGTGGCGGTGGTGCCGATCCGCGATTCGAGCGCGACCGCCGGGGCGGCGAGATCGCCCTCCGCGCGGGCCACCAGCACATGCTCGAGGTCGGGTAGCTCCGGCATTTCGGGGCGGATCCGCTCCCATCGCTTGGCGTCGCAGATCAGCACGCGGCTGCCCGAATGCGCCAGGCCATAGCGGAGCTCGGCGTTCGTCCACCAGCCATTGAGCGGCACGATGATCGCGCCGAGGCTGGTCGCGGCGAAGAAGGCGACGGGCCATTCGGGCAGGTTGCACATCGCCAGCGCGATGCGATCGCCGCGGCCGATGCCCAGCCGCTGGAGCTCGGCGGCAAGCGTGGCGGTGGCGCGGAACCAAGCCTCGTAGCTGACGCGTTCGTCTTCATAGACGACGAAGGTGCGCGATCCGTAGGCCGCGCGGGCCATCCGGGCGAGCGCGGCCAGCGAGGGCGGCTGGTTTTTCCAAGTGCGCGTCGGCACGCCCCGGATCGTCACCGTCTCCATTTCGAAGACTTCGCCGGGCGCGCACAGCCGTGCCTCGATCTCGGCGAGCGAGGCCGCGGGCCAGACCGCAGCCGTGCCGGAGGCGGGGTTCGGAATCGGGGTTTGCTCAGCCGGCATGCTGCTCCAATCCTAAACGCGGTTTGTCCGCACGATCATTTTTTCGAATGCATATTCTTGATCCATCCGCCGTACAAGCTGTAAGAACCGGCCTGCGACGTAGTACGATAGATACCGCGCATCGAACGAGAGGTATGGAATGGCGGCGAGTCGGACATCGGCCGGAAACCATGATCCGCGACGAACGTCCCGACCGCACTATCCCCCTCTCGGCCGACGTGTCGGCTCATTTTGGGGAGATGTCCTTTGACCGCCATCACGACCCGCAGCGAGGGCGACGTGCTCGTCGTCGTTTCCGACAATCCTCCGGTGAACGCGCTCGGCGCCGAGGTCCGGCGCGGACTCGCCGATGCGATCCGGCAGGCTGCGGACGATCCGGCGATCAGGGCTGTGGTGATCCGCGGTGCGGGCCGGACCTTCTTCGCCGGCGCCGACATTACCGAATTCGGCAAGCCGATGCAGGAGCCGGCCCTGCCCGAGGTGGTCAACCTGATAGAGGCGAGCCCAAAGCCGGTGGTCGCCGCGATTCATGGCACTGCGCTCGGCGGCGGGCTCGAGGTCGCGCTCGCCTGCCATTACCGCGTGGCGGTGCCGTCAGCGAAACTCGGCCTGCCCGAGGTCAAGCTCGGCATCCTGCCAGGCGCGGGGGGCACGCAACGGCTGCCGCGCGTGGTCGGCGTCGAGGCGGCGCTGCCGATGATCGTGTCGGGCGATCCGATCGCGGCGAAAAAGGCGGAAGCGATCGGCCTCGTCGACCGCATCGTCGGCGAGGACAGCCTGGAAGCCGATGCCGTTGCCTTCGCGCGCGAGGTGGCGGCGAAGAGCAGCCACCCCGTCGCCAGCCGGAAGACGGCGCAGGCCGAACCCGGCATGTTCGACCATTTTCGCAAGGAGAATGCGCGTCGGCTCAAAGGCTTCGAGGCGCCGGAGGCCTGCATCCAGGCGGTCGAGGCGGCAACGACCCTGCCGTTCGCGCAGGGTATCGCCAAGGAGCAGGAGCTGTTCATGAAGCTCGTCACCGGCGATCAGTCGAAGGCACTGCGCCACCTCTTCTTCGCCGAGCGCGCGGCCTCCAAGATCGACGGAGTCAGCGCCGATACGCCGCTGATCCCAATCGCCAGGGTCGGCATCCTGGGCGCGGGCACGATGGGCGGCGGCATCGCGATGAACTTCCTGTCGGCCGGGATTCCGGTGACGATCGTCGAACGCGAACAGGCCGCGCTCGATCGCGGCATCTCGATCATCCGCAAGAATTATGAGGCGACCGCGAAAAAGGGCCGGATGACGGCCGAGCAGGTCGAGAAGGCGATGGGGCTGCTCACGCCAACACTGAGCTACGACGATCTCTCCGACTGCGATCTGGTGATCGAGGCGGTGTTCGAGCTGATGGCCATCAAGAAGGACGTCTTCACTCGGCTTGACGGCATCGTGAAACAGGGCGCGATCCTCGCCTCCAACACCTCCTATCTCGATGTCGACGAGATCGCCTCGGTCACCAAGCGGCCCGAATATGTGATTGGCCTGCACTTCTTCTCGCCGGCCAATGTGATGCGGCTGCTGGAGATCGTGCGCGGCGCCAAGACCAGCGACTCCGTGCTGGCGACGGCGATGGCGCTCTCCAAGAAGATCCGGAAGGTGGCGGTCATCGCCGGCGTCTGCCATGGCTTCATCGGCAACCGCATGCTGGAGCCGCGCCAGCGCCAGGCCAATGCGCTGATCCTCGAAGGGGCGAAGCCATCCGACGTCGATCAGGTTCTGCTCGACTTCGGCTTCCCGATGGGACCGTTCCAGATGGCCGATCTCGCCGGCCTCGACATCGGCTGGGATCCCGACAAGTCCAACGGCGCCGAAAATCTGCGCGACATGCTGTGCGAGGCGGGGCTGCGCGGCCAGAAGAATGGCCACGGCTTCTATGACTATGACGAGAAGCGCAATCGCACGCCGTCCGCCGCGGTCGAACAGATGCTGCGCGATTTCGCCGCGAAGAAGGGCGTCGCACAGCGCAGCATCGACAACCAGGAGATCCTCGAGCGGCTGCTCTACCCGATGGTCAACGAGGGCGCGTTGATCCTCGAGGAGGGCAAGGCGCAGCGCGCGTCCGACATCGATATCGTCTGGCTCAACGGCTATGGCTGGCCGGCCTGGACCGGCGGGCCGATGTTCTGGGCGGATACGATCGGGCTCGACCGGGTCGTCGCGGGGCTGGAGAAGCACGCCGCCCGGATGGAGGGCTTCCGCCTGTCCCCGATGCTCCGCGACAAGGCGGCGAACGGCGGAAGGTTCACAGCATGAGCGAAGATGTGGAGGCGTTCCGCGCCGAAGCCCGTGCGTGGCTGGAGGAAAATTGCCCCGAGGACATGCGCACGCCGCTGCGCTCCGAGGCGGATGTGTGCTGGGGCGGGCGCCACTTCCAGTTCGCGAGCGAGGCGCAGAAACTCTGGCTGGAGCGCATGGCCGCGCGCGGCTGGACGGTGCCCGACTGGCCCAAGGACTATGGTGGTGGCGGTCTCTCGTCCGCCGAGGCCAAGGTGCTGCGCGAGGAGATGGCGCGCCTCGGCTGCCGGCCGCCGCTCAACTCGTTTGGCATCTCTATGCTCGGGCCGGCGCTCCTCAAATATGGCAGCGAGGCGCAGAAGCTGGAGCATCTCCCCCCGATCGCGCGTGGCGAGATCCGCTGGTGCCAGGGTTATTCGGAGCCCAATGCCGGTTCCGACCTCGCCAGCCTCGCCACCCGCGCGGAGGATCAGGGCGATCATTTCCTGGTCAATGGCCAGAAGGTGTGGACCAGCTATGCCGACAAGCCAGACTGGATCTTCTGCCTCGTCCGCACCAACCCAGCCGACAAGCATAACGGCATCTCGTTCGTGTTGTTCGACATGGAGTCGCCCGGCGTCTCGACCAGGCCGATCCTGCTGATCTCAGGCTATTCGCCCTTCTGCGAGACCTTCTTCGACGATGTAAAGGTGCCCAAGGCCAACCTCATCGGAGAGCTCAACAAAGGCTGGGACGTCGCCAAATATCTGTTGGGGCATGAGCGCGAGATGATCTCGGGCATGGGGCTGGGCGGGGGAGACCAGTCGCTCGGCGCGCTGGCGCTCGGCGCCTGCGGGGCGGAGACGGATGGGCGGCTCGATGCCCCCGTGCTGCGCGCGCGGATCGCTTTGTTCGAAGTGCGCGCAGCTGCCTTCCGCGCGATGTCGGAGAAGTTTCTCGATGAACTGAAGGCGCGCCGAGCGCATCCGGCACAGCCCTCGATGATGAAATATTACGGCACCGAGTTGAACAAGCAGCGTCACGAGCTCGCCATGGCGGCGGGCGGATCGGACGCACTCGAATGGGAAAGCGAGCGCTCGCGCGGCGGAGCCGCGGCACGCACTTGGCTTCGCACCAAGGCCAACTCGATCGAGGGCGGGACGTCCGAGGTCCAGCTCAATATCGTCGCTAAGCGTATTCTCGAACTGCCGGGGGCCTGACCATGCCGCTCTTCCACACCGATGAGCAGGCGATGCTGCTCGACTCCGTGCGGCCCTTCCTGGCCGAACAGGCGCCGGTCAGCCACATGCGGGCGCTCCGCGACACGAAGGATGCGACCGGCTATGCGCCGGAACTGTGGCGACGCTTCGGCGAGATGGGCTTCACCGGCATACTGATCGACGAGGCCGATGGCGGGCTGGGGCTCGGCGCAGTCGAGGCGGGTATCGTGCTGGAGGAGGCCGGCCGCAACCTGACGCCATCACCCTTCCTCTCGACAGCGGTGGGTGCCGTCACTGCGCTCAAGAGCGGCAGCGCGGCGCAGCGGGCCACCTGGCTGCCGCGCATTCTGTCGGGCGAGGCGGTCGCCGCGCTTGCGGTCGACGAGGGGCCGCACCATCGCCCGGCGCGCACCGCGCTGCGCGCCGAGCGTTCGGGCAACGGCTTCCGGCTGACGGGCACCAAGAGCTTCGTCCAGCATGGCCATGTCGCCGACCTGCTGATCGTCGCGGCGCGCAACGCGGGCGATCCCGGCGACGAGGAGGGGATCACCCTGTTCGCGGTCGAGTGTGGCGCCGACGGGCTTCACGCCACGCCCGAGCGGCTCGCCGACGCCAGCCTCGCCTCACGGATTTCGTTCGACGGCGTGGCGGTCGATGCTGACGCGGTGATCGGCGAGGTTGGCACCGGCTGGGCGCCCTTGTCGCGTATGCTCGACGCGGCGCGGACGGGCGCTGCGTCCGAGCTGCTCGGCGTCGGCGCCGGTGCGATGGATCTCACCATCGGCTATCTCAAGGAGCGCAAGCAGTTCGGCGTCCCGATCGGCAGCTTCCAGGCGTTGCAGCACCGTGCCGCGCACCTCTACGCCGAGCTGGAGGTCGCGCGTGCCGCGACGCTCAAAGCGCAGCAATTGCTCGACGCGAACGACGAGGGTGCCGAGCGTGCGGTGATGGTCGCCAAGTCGATGGCCGGGCTCGCCGCGCAGCTCGCCGTGCAGGAGGGCGTGCAGATGCATGGGGGCATCGGCATGACCGACGAGCACAATATCGGCCTCTACATGAAGCGCCACCGGGTGCTCGCCGAGCTGTTCGGCGACGCCGACTTCCATGCCGACCGCCTCGCGCGGCTCGCGGGATACTGAGAGGGGGCACGCGCCGCAGATTGCCAGAGTCGGACAACGAGGATCGCCGCCATGCTTGCTGCCGAGATGTTCGCCGAGGATTTCGTTCCCTTTCCCGACTTTCTCCGCGCTCATGCGGCCGAGCGCCCGCACGAAGAGGCGATCGCCGACGGGCGCGAGCGTCTCGACTGGCGGGCGTTTGACGATCGGATCGATCGTGTCGCCGCGCGGCTTCAAGCCGAGGGCATCGGGCGGGGCGACGCGGTAGCAATCGCGGGCGCCAATGCGATCGGCTATGGCTTGGCCTTCATCGCGGCGGTGCGCATCGGGGCGGCGGCGGCACCACTCACAGCCTCGGCCACCCCACAGGCGATCGCCGCGATGGTCGCGGATTGTGGCGCCCGCCATCTGTTCCTCGACACTGCGATGGCAGAGAAGCTCGCCGGCACCGAATTGCCGCCGGGCCTTGTCCTGATCACCTATGACGATGGGGCGGCGGGGAAGCCGCTGTCGCGCTGGATGGCGGCCGAGGGCGCGCGGCCCCAACCCGTCGCGATCGATCCCGCCGATCCGTTCAACATCATCTATTCCTCCGGCACCACCGGCACCCCCAAGGGCATCGTCCAGAGCCACCGGATGCGGATGGGGCATATCCAGCACAGCCGTGCCTGGGGCTATGACGAGACCGCGCGGACGATCATCTCGACCCCGCTCTATTCCAACACGACGCTGGTGAGCTTCCTGCCAGCGCTGGCGGGCGGCGGGCGCGTGGTGCTGATGGAGCGGTTCGATGCCCACCGCTTCTGCGAGATTGCCGAAGCTGAGCGGACCACCCACGCGATGCTGGTGCCGGTGCAGTATCGCCGCATCATGGCGCTGCCCGACTTCGATCGTTTCGACCTGTCGAGCTTCCGGCTCAAGACCTGCACCTCAGCGCCGTTTTCGGCCGAGCTCAAGGCCGAAGTGCTCGCGCGCTGGCCGGGCGGGCTGGTTGACATCTACGGTATGACCGAGGGCGGCGGTACCTGCCTGCTGTTCGCGCACCAGCATCCCGACAAGCTGCACACCGTCGGCATACCGGCCCCCGGGCAGGACATCCGCCTGATAGACGAGGATGGACGTGAGGTGCCGCAAGGCGAGGTTGGCGAAGTGGTCGGTCGCTCGGGCATGATGATGACCGGCTATCGCGGCCTGACGGCCAGGACACGCGAGGCCGAGTGGTACGATTCCGAAGGGCGGAGGTACATCCGCCACGGCGACGTCGGTCGCTTCGACGAGGACGGGTTCCTGGTCCTGATGGATCGGACCAAGGATCTCATCATCTCGGGCGGGTTCAACATCTATCCGTCCGACCTCGAGGCAGAGCTGATGAAGAACCCTGCGGTCGCCGAGGCAGCGGTGGTCGGCGTGCCGTCGGAGCAGTGGGGCGAGACCCCGGTCGCCTTCGTCGTGCTGCGGGATCTTGCGCCCGACCCTTTGGCGATCCTTGAGGACGCCAACGCCAGGCTCGGCCGCACCCAGCACATTTCCGCGATCCGCGTGGTCGACGAGCTGCCGCGCAACCCGATCGGCAAGGTTCTCAAGCGCGAGCTGCGCGAACTGGTGTGATCCGCCACCCCCTCTCTCGCGACAGCGGGAAAGGGGGTGGCTCCAGCCTACCGAGCCGGCCGCTCGGCCTTCCACTCGCCATACTTGCCGAACTCCTCGCGCGCGATTGCGCGGGCGTGGACCTCGTCCGGACCGTCGGCGAAGCGCAGCGTCCTGAGCGCCGCCCATTGGTGCGCGAGCTCGAAATCTCCCGACACGCCGCCGCCGCCATGCGCCTGGATCGCGTCGTCGAGGATTTTGAGCGCCATGGTGGGCGCCTGCACCTTGATCATCGCGATCTCGAGCTTGGCGGATTTGTTGCCCGCCCGGTCCATCATGTCGGCAGCCTTGAGGCAGAGCAGCCGGCTCATCTCAATGTCGATCCGCGCGCGAGCGATCCGCTCTTCCCACACGCTGTGGTCGGCGATGCGCTTGCCGAAGGCGACGCGGCTGAGCAACCGCTTGGCCATCGCCTCGATCGCGGTTTCAGCAACCCCGATCGTGCGCATGCAATGGTGGATGCGGCCCGGCCCAAGCCGCCCCTGCGCGATCTCGAAGCCGCGTCCTTCACCGAACAGCATGTTCTCCGCCGGCACGCGGACATTGGTGAGCGATACCTCGCCATGGCCGTGGGGCGCATGGTCATAGCCATAGACGGAGAGCATCCGTTCGACCTTCACGCCCGGCGCGTCGAGCGGCACCAGGATCATGCTCTGGCTGGCATGGCGGCCACTCTCGGGATCGGACTTGCCCATTACGATCGCGATTCTGCATCGTGGATCGCCTGTGCCCGACGACCACCATTTGCGGCCGTTGATTACATAGTCGTCGCCGTCGCGGACGATCGAGCACTGGATGTTGGTGGCGTCGGACGAGGCGACGTCGGGCTCGGTCATCAGGAAGGCGGAGCGGATTTCGCCGTTCATAAGCGGCTTGAGCCAGCGATCCTTCTGGGAGCGGGTGCCGTAGCGATGCAGCACCTCCATATTGCCCGTGTCTGGCGCCGAGCAGTTGAACACCTCCGACGCCCACTCGATACGGCCCATCTCCTCGGCGCACAGCGCATATTCGAGGTTGGAGAGCTGGGTGCCCTCGAAGGTGAAGCTGTCGTCGACCGGCGGCTGGCCCGAATGTGGCGGCATGAACAGATTCCACAGACCCTGCGATCGAGCGAGCGGCTTCAGTTCTTCGATGACCGGGATCGGCTTCCACCGATCGCCCTCGTGCGACTGGGCGCGGTAGTCCGCCTGTCGCGGGCGGATATGCTCGTCGATGAAGCGGCGTACGGCGTCGCGAAAATGGGCTTCGCGGTCGGATAGCGTGAAATCCAAGGTCCTGCCTCCCCCGGGGTGAGTCGGGTTGTCATGTCTCGTTGCCCATACTGTATATTCCGATTTCCGACACGCCGTCTACTGTCCCAGTTTTTTGAGGTGTCGAAGAGTAGCGGATAAAAAAATTATCTTATGTTATTACAAT
>FTCZ01007267.1_pt1 | contig 29630 bp, 28 predicted proteins | sample 1658871 | NCBI WGS metagenome assembly FTCZ01 (sample SAMEA3914864, study PRJEB12502) | metagenome | biome: forest; material: soil | place: USA | collected 2012-03-12 | depth 0.3 m | reverse complement strand
TGGGCGTGGCTGGCGCAGCATTTGTGGAAGCGATGCGCCTCGGAGATGCCGGCCTTCATCTCCTCGGCCGAATAATGCGCGTCCTCGGGATTGACGCCCGGCGTCATCACGCCACCGGTCGCCATGATCTTGATCAGGTCCGAGCCGGCATGGACCTGCTCGCGCACCGCCTTCACCACCTCGTCGGTGCCGTCGGCGATGCGCCCGGTGCGGTTGCCGTGGCCGCCGGTCATGCAGATCATGCGGCCGGCGCAGCGCATCGTCGGTCCGAGGAAGCGGCCGGCATTGAAGGCGTCGCGCAGCGCGAATTCGATGTAGTCCTTGCCGCCGCAGTCGCGCACGGCAGTGACGCCGCCTTCCAGCGTGTTGCGCATGAACTCCATGCCCCGCACGGTGAGTTGGGCGGCACTCATGCGGTCCTGGATCGCGCCCGGATTACCCTCGGCGCCCGACAGCGAATGGACGTGGCAGTCGATGATGCCGGGGATCAGCGTGCCGCCCGTCGTGTCGACCTTCTCGCCCGAAAAGCCCGTAAACTCGGCCGCCGAAGCGATCTTCTTGATCTTGCCGCCCTCTTCGAGCACGGCCTGACCGTCGATCGCCTTCTCGCCGTCGAACATGCGGCCGCCGACATACAACGTCGCCATTGACTGAAACTCCCTCATGAAAAACATCAGCTGAAAATCCGTCAGCGTACTATCGGCTTGCCGTCCGCTGTCCGCAACCCAGCGGATCGTCCGACGGCTCCCCGCCCATCGCCTTCAGCCGCTCGATCTCTTCATCCAGGCCGACGATGTGCGGGTTGTATTTTTTGGCAAGCTGGAATGCAGCCACTGCACGGCCGGGCTCGTTCATCTGCGCGCGGATCATGCCGAGCCCGGAATAGGCGCCGAAGTGGCGCGGCTCACGCTTGATCGTCTCGCAGATGTCGGCGATCGAGGCGCTGAAGTTGCCGAGCAGCCACTGAACGGTCGCGCGCTTGTTCCAGGGCTCCGAGAGCTCGGGCGCCGTTTCGATCAGCTTGGTGAAGGTCGACACCGCGCTCTGCAGCTCCTCCTGCCGCATCTCGGCGATGCCGCGCATCATGAGCTGACGTTCCGTGTCACCGGGGACCATGGTCCATTGCTCCCAGATCGCGGCCTCGAGTGACTGGATGGCGAAGGGATCGGTGGCGGTCTGCAGCTTGGCGAACAGGGTATCGAGCATGGTGCCGCTCCCATTGTTCTGTGCGTTAACGCTTGCCGTGAGGATCAGGCCAGCGAAGGCTGCGAGGCAAGCACGAAGTACGGTCATTGCAAAAGAGAAGGCGGCCTGGGCCCGCCGGTCGCCCAGTCGAGCAGCTCGACCGTGTGGGCCACCGGAATGCCCGTGCCACCCGCGATATTGCCGTTGCAGCCGAAATTACCTGACGCGATCACGTCGGGCTTCACGCTTTCGATGTTCGCCACCTTCGCGGCGCGCAGGCGGCGCGACAGCACCGGCTGGAGGACCTGATACGTGCCCGCCCAGCCACAGCACAGGTGGCCATCCGGCACGTCCTTCACCGTGAAGCCTGCCTCGCGCAGGAGCTTCTTGGGCGGTTCGATCAGCTTCTGGCCGTGCTGCATGGAACAGGCGGCATGATAGGCGACGGTGAGGTTCTTCGGGCTCACGTTCGCGAGACCGACGTCCGCCATCACCTCGCTGACGTCCTTGGCGAGCTTCGCCACACGCTCGGCCCTGGGCTTCCACACCGGATCGTCGGCCAGCATGTGGCCGTAATCCTTCACCGTCGTGCCGCAGCCCGAGGCATTGATCACGATCGCGTCGAGCCCTGCCCCATCGGCTTCCCTCAGCCAGGCATCGATATTGGCCTTGGCGAGTTCGACCGCACGCTCGTTCTCGCCGATATGCTGCACCGACGAGCCGCAGCAACCCGAGCCCTCGACATTCACGACCTCGACGCCATGGCGCGTCAGCAGCCGAACGGTCGCCTCATTGACTTCCGGCGCCAGCACCTGCTGGCCGCAGCCCGGCATCAGTGCGACGCGCTTCTTGCGCTCGCCCGCGGCGAGGAAGGTCTGCGGATGGTCGACCGAAGACGGTCCCGGCACGACCGCCGGCACCGCCTCGATCATCGCCTTCAGGCGCCGCAGGAAGGTGGCACCGCCCGGATCGCTGCTCCTCGACGGCAGCAGCGCCGCCAGCGGCTTGGCGAGCCAGCCCAGCACCATGGCCCAGCGGAAGAGATGCGGTCGCGGCATCAGCACGGCCAGCAACCCGCGCATGAAGCGGTCGGGCAAGGTCCGCGTATAGGTCTCTTCGATGTGATGCCGGCCGTGATCGACCAGGTGCATGTAGTTCACGCCGGACGGACAGGTCGTCATGCAGGACAGGCACGACAGGCAGCGATCGACATGGCGCACCTCCTGGTGCGTCGGCGCCCGATCGCCCTCGAGCATCGCCTTGATGAAGTAGATGCGTCCGCGCGGACTGTCGCGCTCGTCGCCCAGCAGCACGAAGGTCGGACAGGTCGCGGTACAGAAGCCGCAATGCACGCACTTGCGCAGGATCTGCTCGGACCGCGCGTTGTCCGGATCGGCGAGCTGGGCCAGGGTGAAGTTGGTTTGCATCGCTAACCCATCCTCCCCGGATTAAAGAGACCTTTCGGGTCGAAGCTTTCCTTCACCCGGGCGACGAGCGCGCTGAGCGCAGACGACTGGGGATGGAACACCGGAACCGCCGTGCGCACGGCCTCCGGCGCACGCACCAGCGTGGCATGGCCACCGGTCGCGCCTATGGCTCCGCGCACAAGCGTGTAGTCGGCATCGGCCGACGCAGGCAAGGCGAGCCAGACCAGGCCACCCGACCAGTCGTAGAAACACTGCGCCGCCGGACGCTTCGCCTTGATGCGCGCCACGATCGCGGGACCTTCGGTCGGCGGGCAGGAGATACGCCAGACGACGGCGTCCTTGGCGGCCTTCAGTGGCGCCACGTCGCGCACCTCACGCCAGAAGGCGCGCGATTCCAGCGTGCCAAGTTCCTCCATCCTGGCACCCGAGGCGGCGAGCAACTCGCGAAGGCCCTTCAGGCGCGCCTCGACCGACGGCGCGACGCCTTCGATGCGGATCGCGGTCCGGCCCGGCACGTGAGCCGCGCCCGAGACATCGTGCGGGCTGCCCATCGCGGCGCACATCATCTTCACCGCCGACACATCGTCGAGACCGAGCAACACGAGCGTCCGCGTCTGGTCCGGCGCGGGCAGGGTCTTGACCGACACCTCGTCGAGCACGGCGAGCGTGCCCCAGGAGCCCGCGATCACCTTGGAAAGATCGTAGCCGGTGACGTTCTTCATCACCCGGCCACCCGACTTGAAGGCCTCGCCGCGGCCATTGACGCCGCTGAAGCCCAGCAGATGGTCACGCGCCGCGCCGGCGGAGAGACGCCGCGGGCCCGCGAAATTTCCGGAGAGCGTGCCGACCAGCGTTCCCTCGCCCGGCTCGTGGCCGAGCAGCGGGCCGAGATCGGGCGGCTCGAAGGCCAGCATTTGGTTGCGCTGGGCGAGCAGCGCCTCGACGTCGCGCAAGGGGGTGCCGGCACGCAAGGTGATGACCAGTTCCTCCGGCGCGTAGTCGACGACGCCGCTCAGGCCCGAAAGGTCCAGAACCTGGTCGCAGCGCATCGGCCGGCCGAGTGAAATTTTACTGGAGGTGCCGCGCACGTCGAGCGTCGCGCCCTCGTTGAGCGCCCATTCGACGGCCTGCTGCAATTCCCTGGGATCGCGCGGCTTGATCGTGCCGCTCATGCCCGCCGCGCCGTTAAACAAACGGGAAAATAACGGGACAGTGTCCCGAGTGGCTGGCGATGCAGAGGGTATATATAGACCATGTTTGCTAAAAACGCAAGTCCTTATTGCGGCCCAACTGGCCGGAACGGCTAGAACCGGGGGATGTCCGGGAACGGCAGCCGGTTGTCGTGCACGATGACGCGGCCCAGCTCCGCGCAGCGGCGCAGTTTCGGGAAAACCTTGCCCGGATTGAGCAGATGGTCGGGGTCGAAGGCGCACTTCACGCGCATCTGCTGGTCGAGGTCGATCTCGGTGAACTGCACGCCCATCAGGTCGCGCTTCTCGATGCCCACGCCGTGCTCGCCGGTCAGCACGCCGCCCACCCGCACGCAGAGCTTCAGGATGTCGGCGCCGAACTCCTCGGCACGCCGCAGCTCGTCGGGGTCGTTGGCGTCGAACAGGATCAGCGGATGGAGATTGCCGTCGCCGGCATGGAACACGTTCACGACCCTGAGGCGATGCACCTTGGACATCTGGCGCATCTCGCCCAGCACCTCGACCAGGCGGCCGCGCGGCACCGAGCCGTCGAGGCACATGTAATCGGGCGTGATCTGGCCGACGGCGGGGAACGCAGCCTTCCGGCCAGCCCAGAACAGCACCCTCTCCTGCTCGTCGCGACTGACGCGGCAGGTCGTGGCGCCGCGCTCGCGCGCGATCTCCTCGACCCGCTTTGTCAGGTGATCGACCTCGACCTCGGGCCCGTCGAGCTCGACGATCAGCAGCGCCTCGGCATCCAGCGGATAGCCTGCGCCGACATAGTTCTCGGCGCACTGGATGGCGTCCTTGTCCATCATCTCCATGCCGCCTGGGATGATGCCCGAGGCGATGACGGCGGCGACGCATTCGGCGGCGCCCGCTTCGGTCGGGAAGCCCAGCAGCACGGCGCGCGCCGTCGAGGGCTTGCGCAGTAGACGCACCGTCACTTCGGTGACGACGCCCAGCAATCCCTCGGAGCCGGTCATCAGCCCCATCAGGTCGTAGCCTTCGGAATCGAGATGCTTGCCGCCCAGCCGGACCACTTCACCGTTCATCAGCACCATCTCGATGCCTAAAAGGTTGTTGGTGGTGAGGCCGTACTTCAGGCAATGCACGCCGCCCGAATTCTCCGCGACATTGCCGCCGATCGAGCAGGCGATCTGCGAGCTGGGGTCGGGCGCGTAATAGAAGCCCTCGTGCTCGACCGCCTTGGTGACGCCGAGGTTGGTGACGCCGGGCTGCACGCGAGCGCACCGGTTGGCGTAGTCGATCTCCAGCACGCGGTTGAACTTCGACAGGCCGAGCAGGATCGCATCGCCGACCGGCATCGAACCGCCCGACAGCGACGTGCCTGCGCCGCGCGGCACGACTTTGACCTTGTGGTCCTGGCAATAGCGCAGGATCGCCGCCACCTGCTCCACGCTCTCCGGCAGCACGACCACCAGCGGCATCTGGCGATAGGCCGACAGCGCGTCGCATTCGTAGGGCCGCATGCCGTCGAGATCGTCGATCACGCCCTCGCCCGGGACGATGGCCTTGAGGGCAGCGACGATGTCGGCGCGGCGGCCGAGGATGTCAGGATCGAGGGCGGGCATCTGCATGGCCAGATCATTACTCCAAAATGGCATTACGCCAATCCGGCCAATAAAAAAGCGGCGGGAGCCCGAGCTTCCGCCGCTTTGTTCACTATCCTGCGATAGCGCTCAGCCGGGACTTAGCCCTGGCGGCACTTATAGCGCGGGTTGGTCTTGTTGATGATGTAGACGCGGCCCTTGCGGCGCACGATGCGGCAATCCTTGTGGCGCAGCTTCACGGACTTGAGCGAGTGACGGATCTTCATGTTTCTTACTCAACAAAAAGCCCCGGCCGAGCCGGGGTGAATTCGAATGCGGGCGGAAAATAGGGACGGAACACCCCTGCGTCAACCCCTCTTCTCACCCGGTTTTCCCAATGATTTAAGCAGCTTGGGAGCGTTTTACGGCCAGCTTGAGGTCTTTGACCAGCCCGGAATAGGCTTTCCGGCGCCCTGCGGGGTCCGGCACCCGAAGAATGGCGGACGGATGGAGGGTCACCATGCCGCGCGAGCCCGCGCCAAAGACGAGCTCCTTGCCACGTTCGCGAGACAGGGTAATCGCCTTTCCCGCCAGAGCCACGGCGGCCGTGACGCCCATGGCGACGATCAGGCGGGGCCGCACCAAAGCGATCTCCTGGGTCAGCCAGACCTTGCAGACCTCGACCTCGTAGCGGTTCGGCTGCTTGTGCAGCCGTTTCTTGCCGCGGGGCTCGTTCTTGAAGTGCTTCACAGCGTTGGTGACGTAGACCTGGCCGCGATCGATGCCGGCGTCGGCCAGCGCGCGGTCAAGGATTTTCCCGGCCGGCCCGACGAACGGCTTGCCGGCCAGGTCCTCCTGGTCGCCCGGCTGCTCACCGACCAACATGATCGTGGCCTTCGCGGGCCCCTCGCCGAACACCGTCTGCGTGGCGTTGCGATAGAGCGGGCAACGCGTGCAGGCCTTCGCCTCCTTCGCGACTTCGGCGAGTTTCGTCATCTCACGCCTGCCCCAGCCGCCGCATCAGCGACAGCGCGTCACGAGGCGCCTGCAGCTTGTCGGTGTTGTCGAAATAGAGATAGACGTCGCGCTTCACGCGCTTTGCCGCGACGGAGCTGGCGAACGCGCCGTCGGTCATCGGCTTGCCGTCGCGCCACGCCTCGATCCGTGCCGCCCACCGCCGGAGCGCGGCCGGACTGTAGGCGCTGCGATAGAGTTCCGCGGAACCATGCAAGCGCACGTAGACGAAGTCCGAGGTGAGATCCATCAACAGCGGCCACTCGACCGTGTCGGCGCAGACAAGTGCCACATCATGCTTGCGCAGGAGCGCGATGAACGCGGGATCGCGAAAGCTTTCGTGCCGCACCTCCATCGCGTGACGGATCGGACGCCGCCGATCGGTCTTCAGCCAGGCGCGCCCCTTGAGACGGCCGTCGTGCCGCCGTCCGCAATTGACCGCCGCCTCGGTGTCGCGCGGCAGCAGGTCGAAGAACGTTTCGAGCTTGTCCGCGTTGAAGCGGAAGCTCGGCGGAAACTGCCACAGGATCGGCCCGAGCTTGGCGCCCAGGCGCAGCACGCCCGAGGCGAAGAAATTGCCGAGCGGCGCCTGCGCATTGTTGAGCTTCAGCATGTGCGTGAGATAGCGCGGTCCCTTGACGGCGAACACGAAGTCAGCGGGCGTCTCGTCGGCCCAGTGCGCGAAGCTCTCGGAGCGCTGCATCGAATAGAAGGTGCCGTTGATCTCGATCGAGCGAAAGAGGGAGGCGGCATGGGCCAGCTCCTTCTTCTGCGGCAATCCCTTCGGATAGAACCGCCCCCGCCAGGGCGTATAGGTCCAGCCCGAGATGCCGATGCGCACGTCGGAGGTCATGCAGAGCCAACGTGCGCTCGCAAATACCGGTTCCATGTCTTCTGGAGCGCGGGCATCCTGCGCGCTCATGAGCGCGCAAGATGCGCGCGGTCCAATGAGGAGTTCCGATGTCCAAGCTCACGCTCGCGCAGGCCAACAAGATCATCGAAGCCGCGCTCGCCAATGCACGGCAGCTGAAGATCAAACCGCTGGCCGTCGCCGTCCTCGACGACGGCGGGCACATCAAGTCGGTGCAGCGCGAGGATGACGCCACCATGTTCCGAGTGGATGTGGCGATCGGCAAGGCGTGGGCGTCCGTGAGCATGGGCGCGGCGAGCCGCGTGCTGCTGGGCCGCGCCAAGGAAAATCCGCAGTTCTTCGGCGCCCTGTCGGCCACGGCCAAGGGCAAGTTCCTGCCGCAGACGGGCGCCGTGCTGATCAAGGACAAGGACGGCAACGTCCTGGGCGCCGCGGGCGCGTCCGGCGGCACCGGCGATGAGGACGAAGCCGTCTGCATCGCGGGCATCGCCGCCGCCGGCCTCGTTCACGGCTAGGCAACTCCGGCCTCCGCGCACTCGTTCTCCTCTGCAGGAGGACGCACATGCAAATTCGCAAAGGCACCATCGGCTTCATGCTGGCCCATGAGCAATTCCCCGTGCCGGAGTTGCGCGAGATCGGCACGACGGCGGCCCGGTGCGGTTTCGAGCTGCTGGCGACCAGCGATCACTTCCAGCCCTGGCAGGCGAACGAAGGCCATTCGGGCGCCGCGTGGGTCACGCTGGGCGCACTCGGCGATCGCGCACCGCATGCCTGGATGGGCACCACCGTCACCTGCCCCACCCTGCGCTATCACCCGGCCATCGTGGCCGAAGCCTTCGCCTCGCTGGCGCTCCTCAATCCCGGCCGCATCTTCCTGGGCGTGGGCTCCGGCGAGGCGCTGAACGAGCAGGCCGCGACAGGCGACTGGCCGGGCTGGGAGGAGCGCTGGGAGAAACTGATAGAGGCGCTCGAGGTGATCCGCGCACTCTGGTCGGGCAAGGACGTGAAGCACAGGGGCAAGCACTACCAGGTCGAGGGCAGGCTCTACGATCCGCCGCCGCAGCCGATCCCGATCCTCACCGCGGCCAACGGCCCCAAGGCGATGAAGCTCGCGGGCCGGCATGGCGACGGCCTCATCACCGATCCGCAGACATGGAAGCAGCACAAGGCCGAGTGGCAAGCCGGCGCCAAGGCTGCGGGCAAGAACACCGCCGAGATGCCGGTCCTGATCGAGCAGTTCGTGGCGGTGGGCGACAAGAGCGTGGCCGAGCAGGCCGCCGAGCTCTGGCGGTTCATTCCCAAGGCGTTCAAGGGCTACCACAAGATCGCGGACCCGGCCGAGATCCAGCGCCGGGCGGAGCAGGAAGTCCCGCTCGGCAAGGTCATGGCCGACTGGCCGATCGGCACCGATCCCAAGCCGCATATCGAGACCATCGAGAAGCTGTTCGAGAGCGGCGCTACCATCGTGAACATCCATGCGGGCCAGGCCGACCAGAAAAGGGCGATCGAGTTCTACGGGACGGAAGTCCTGCCGCATTTCCAGAAGCAGGCGGCCTAGGACGGGTTGCTAAGGGTCCCGGGCGGGCGTAATCGTCGCGCGCCACCTCCGAAAGGGATCCATGTTCGAGCCTGCCGAGCGACTGAAAAGCGTCAAGGTTTCCGCCTCCTCCGCCATGACCCGCAAGGTGCGCGAGCTGCGCGCCCAGGGGGTCAAGATCGTGGGGCTTTCCTCCGGTGAGCCGGACTTCCTGTCGCCGCGGCACGCCATCGAGGCGGGCTACAAGGCGGCCCTCGCGGGCGATACCAAGTATCCGCCGCAGGACGGCACCAAGGCCCTCAAGGAGGCCGTGCAGCGCAAATTCAAGCGCGAGAACAATCTCGACTACGCGATGGACGAGATCATGGTCTCCAACGGCTCCAAGCAGATCATGTTCGGCGCCACCATGGCGTCGGTGAACCCCGGCGACGAGGTGATCGTGCCCTCCCCCGGCTGGATCAGCTATGCCGACCAGATCAAGCTCTGTGGCGGCGTGCCCGTCTCGGTGTCGTGCCCGGAGAACAACCAGTTCAAGCTCCGGCCCGCCGATCTCGACGCGGCGATCACCGGGAAGACCAAGTGGGTCGTGCTCAACTTCCCGAACAATCCGACTGGCGCGGTGATCACGCGCGAAGAGACCAAGGCGCTGGCTGAGGTCCTGCTGAAGCACCCCAAGGTGCTGATCATGGCCGACGAGATCTACGAGCACTTGACCTATGACGGTCGCAAGCATTGCTCGATCGCCGAGGTCGAGCCCCGGTTGAAGGATCGCACGCTCACGGTGAACGGCGCGTCGAAGGCCTATGCCATGACCGGCTGGCGCGTGGGCTATGCCGGCGGGCCGAAGGCGATGATCGCGGCCATGATGAACATGCAGGGCCAGGCGACCGCCGGCGTATCGACAGTGGGCCAGGCCGCCGTTGCCGCCGCCCTCGATGGGCCGCAGGACATCATCGCGAGCCACGTCGCGGACTACCAGGACCGCCGCGACCAGGTGGTGGGCTGGCTGCGCGAGGCCAAGGGCATCACCTGCCACAAGCCCGAGGGCGCGTTCTACGTGTTCCCCAACATCGCGGGCTGCATCGGCAAGACGACGCCCAAGGGCAAGAAGATCGAGAACGACACCGACTTCGTGACGGCGCTGCTCGAGGAGAGCCACGTCGCCACCGTGCAGGGCGCGGCCTACGGCATGAGCCCCTACTTCCGCATCTCCTACGCGACGGACATCGAGAGCCTGCGCGAAGGTTGCAAGCGCATCAAGGAGTTCTGCACGGGGCTTAAGTAGAGATCCCTCGCTTAAGCGCGGGTATTACCCCGCGCGACTCGGGATGACGGCCACGGGCCGTCATTCTTCCGGCTCAGTCGAGAAAGCCAGCGGGAAGCCGTTGCTGTGGCCGAGGTCGGTAGCCTCCTTGGCCTTGCTCTCGGCGATGTCGCGCGTGTAGGTCGACACGACGCAGACGCCCTTCTGGTGCGCCGTCATCATGATGCGATAGGCCTGGTCCTCGGTGGTGCGGAACACCGCCTTCAGCACCTCGACTACGAACTCGCGCGGCGTGAAGTCGTCGTTCAGCAGCAGCACCTTGTAGAGCTTCGGCTGCTCGGTCTTCGGCTTCAGGACCGTGTCGGGTTTCAGGACGTCGATGTCGCTCATCGGCCGCTCCCACAACGCTTATGAAACGGGAAGCGCAATCCTAACGAGATCGTCGAGCTCGCGGTAGTCCGGCAAGGTTGTGTCGATCGCGCGGCCGTTTCGAATGACGACACGGTCGGCCTGGAAGCGCGACAGCATTTCGCCATAGTCGCGCGCCTTCAGCACGATCAGGTCGGCCGAGCGGCCGGCGCCGATGCGGCCGTACTTGCCGTCGAGCTGCATGATCGCCGCCGGGATCGAGGTGGCCGCCGTGATCCAGTCGCCATAGGGATGGTCGAGATGGGCGATCTTCACGGCCTGTGAAAAGCTCTCCAGCATGTCGTGATCGCCATAGGCGTAGAAGGGATCGCGCACGTTGTCGCCGCCGATCGCCACCTTCAGCCCGTGCGCCTTCAGCTCGTGCAGGAGCGTGACGCCGCGCCAGTGCGGTGTCTTGCGCGTGCTGCCGCGTGCCTGGAGATAGAGGTTCACCGCAGGCAGGCTCACGACGTCGATGCCCGCATCCTTGCAGGCGTCCATCGTCTCTTGAATGTATTCGTCGGTTTGCAGCGCCAGCGCGCAACAGTGACCGGCCAGGATGCGGCCCTTGAAGCCGCGCTTCACCGCCATGCGTGCGATGAGAATGAGCGTGCGCGCCTCGGGGTCGCTCGATTCGTCGACATGCATGTCGAGGTTCAAGCCGCGCTCCTCGGCGAGCCCGAAGATGTTCTCCATCGCCTGATCGAATTCGGGCGGCACCAGCGACGAGACAGGCGCCACGAAGCGCGTGCCGCTGCCGAGATTGCCGTTCAGCGCGGCGACGCGGTCGGCCAGCTCACGGCCCTGATCCGTCAGGAAGATGTCGATCGGGCAGATGGTCGAGGGCTGGATGTCGACCCGCCCCGCCCACTCCTCGCGCAGCTTCATCAGCACCGGGAAGGTGATCGAGGGCTGTGGCGCCAGCGAATCGAGATGCGTGCGGATTGCCACGACGCCCTTGGCGTACGCGGTGCGGATGCCGAACTCCAGGCGCCGGCGCACGTCCTCGGCCTGCCACCGGGTCGAGCGGTCGGGACCCGAGGCCGCGGCGGCGCCGGTCAGGTCACCGGTCATGTTGCGCGCGCGATAGACGATGTGGCCCTTGTCGAGATGGGCGTGGGCATCGAGCATGCCCGGCAGCACCAGCGACTCGTCGAGATCGGGGCCGAGCGATGCATCGAGCGAACCGGCGGGCGCCACCTCGGCGATCTTCCCGTTGTCGATCAGCAGATCGCAGAGCACGAGGTCATCGTGACCGGCCGGACCCGGCGGCGCTGCCACCAGCAGGCTCTTCGGCACGTGTGCGCGGCGCAGCGCGTAGCGCGACGCCTGCGGCGGCGTAAAGAAGCCGGTGACCGGCATGTCAGCTCTCCTCCCTCACCTCGCTCTCGTGCCAGCGCCGCAGAACGAGGTGCGACAGCAGGCTGAGCGCGAGAAACAGCAGGATGCCCGAAAGCGAAATCAGTGCCAAAGCCGCGAACATGCGCGGCACCTTCAGCTGGTAGCCCGATTCCAGGATGCGATAGGCAAGGCCCGACGCCGCGCCGCCGGTGCCGGCAACGAACTCCGCCACGACCGCGCCGATCAGCGACAGGCCGCCGGAGATCTTCAGGCCCGCGAGGAAGTACGGCATGGCGGCCGGCAGCTTGAGATGCACGAGACGCTGCCAGCCGCTCGCGCGATAGAGCTTGAAAAGATCGACCAGGTTGCGGTCGGCCGAGTTCAGCCCGAGCGTCGTGTTCGACAGGATCGGGAAGAAGGCCACGATCCAGGCGCAGATCAGCAGCGACAGGCGGGTGTCGTTGACCCACACGATGATCAGCGGCGCAATCGCCACGATCGGCGTGACCTGCAGGATCACCGCGTAGGGAAAGAACGAGCGCTCGACCCACTTCGAGGCAGAGAACAGCACGGCGAGGCCGACGCCCAGCACCACCGCGGCGGCCAGCGCTGCCAGCGCGATCGACAGCGTGATCCACCACGACTCCGCCAGCGTCTGCCAATCGGTCACCAGGGTGCGTACGATCGCGACCGGACCGGGCAGCAGATAGGGCGCGATGCCGAAGATTCGAACGGCTGCCTCCCAGCCGCCCAGCAGCAAGAGCCCCAGGATCAGCGGCGGCAGGACCTTACGCATGCACCATCGCACCTTCGAGCGAGGCCGACACATTGCGGCAATGCTCGTTGTAGAGCGGCGAGGTGCGATAGTGCGCATCGCGCGGATAGGGCGCGGCCACGGCGATCTCGGTCTGCACGCGGCCCGGCCGCGCGGTCATCACGGCGATGCGCTGCGACAGGAACACGCTCTCGAACACCGAGTGCGTCACGAACACGGCCGTGAAACGGTCGCGCTGCCACAGCTCCAGCAGGTCGTTGTTGAGCTTGAAGCGCGTGATCTCGTCGAGCGCGGCGAACGGCTCGTCCATCAGCAGTACCTTGGGCCGGGTGACCAGCGCCCGCGCGATCGACACGCGCATCTTCATGCCGCCCGACAATTCGCGCGGATAGGACTTCTCGAAACCCGCCAGTCCGACCGACGCGAGCGCCTCGGCCGCGCGCGCCTCGCCTTCGCTCCGGGCGACATGCGCGAGCTTCAGCGGCAGGGTCACGTTGGCCAGCGCCGTCGCCCACGGCATCAGGGTCGGCTCCTGGAACACGAACGACAGGCCCGCACGCCCCTCTTCCCAATCGATCGTGCCCGTGCTCGGTTCGGCGAGCCCCGCGATCAGGCGCAGCAAAGTGCTCTTGCCGCAGCCCGAGGGGCCAAGCAGCGCCAAAAACTCGTTTTCCCGGACATCGAGGCTTGCGCCCACGAGTGCCACGGTGCCGTTGGCGAAACGCTTGGAGAGACCGCGGCAGGAGACGACAGAGCGCATGCAGCCGTCAGTATGGCTCTTTCAGGAATCTGTCGACCAGCCGGTCGGCGCGGCTGCGGTCCGTGAAGACGAGATGACGCGCCAGGTTGCGCGCCGACGAGGCGAGATAGAAGCGCTCGTACTGCTCGTTGCGGCTGGCCAGTGCCGAGCCTGCGAAATCCCACGCCAGGCGAAAAGTGCGGATGCGCTCCTCCGCCGGCATGCCCTTGGCGCCCGGCAGGTAGCGGTCGATCAGCCCGCGCAGGTCGGGATTTTCCATCTGCGCCTTGCTGGGCGTGGCGAACACGTTGTGCGAACCGATCAGGCGGAGGATCTCGGCGACCCGCGGAAACCAGATCGGCAAGGTGGCGCGCAGCGCATGCAGCGGCGCGGCGGCCGCCGTCCACATCCCGCCCGGCCATTCGCGCGCCTCCGCCTCGGCAGCGACAACGGCTGAGCGCGTGAACTCGGCATAGCTCCAGATCTCCCCGATCATCCGGTTGGTCTCGGGATCGACGGCATTGATCGCGGCCGCCATGCGCAGCGCCAGCCCCCAGGCAAAGTCGAGTTTCACCGAGGCGCGCACCATGGTCTGCTGTTGGACGTTGGGCGGCCAGCTGGTGGTCATCACGCTGTTGTAGGAGGCGAGATTGCAGTCGATGAACAGGCGATCGCGCGGCACCTCGACGTCGTCGAAGATCACGAAGGCGTCCTGCTCGTCGAAGCGGCTCGACAGCGGATGGTCGAAACGGTTGGTGCCGGCCGAGACGCTGTCGCGGCACAGGAATTTCAGGCCCGGCGTGCTCATCGGGATGCAGAACGACAAGGCATAGTCGTCGGAACCCTTGGGCAGCGGCAGTGCCGGATAGATCGCGATTTCATCGGCGAAGGGGGCGAGCGTCGCCAGCACGCGCGCGCCGCGCACGACGATGCCGGTCGCGGTCTCGCCCACCTTGCGCAGCGCGTGCGCGTTGCCGGGCTGCGGCGCGTCGCCCAGCGCCTTGTCGACGGTCGGCTGCACGATCGTATGCGTGAGGGAGATGTCGCCGCGGCGCAGGAACTTCTGATAGGCGACCAGCCGCTCGTAACCCGCCTCATTGCCATGTGCTGACCATTCGACCGGGCTGCCGGCAAAGCCCGCGTAGGTCACGTTCATGTAGTCGGGCGTGCGGCCCATCAACCCCACGGAATACTCCGCGACGGCGCGCAGGGCCTTGTGGCGGCGGGCGAGGTCCGCGCGGCTCCTCGGCGCGAGATGGCTGACGGCGATCGGCTCGCCGGTCTCCGGATCGGGCGCCAGGCAAAGATCGGCCTGCTTGTGCTGGAGGTCGTAGACCTCGGCCAGGGCGTGCGCGGCCCCCGTGAGCCTGGGATGGTCGACGACGTCGGCCACCCTCTCGCCATCGACCCAGACCTCGCGAGCCCCGCGAAGACCTTTCAGGAACTGCTCGCCCGTCCGTGCCGGCATGCCTCAGCCTCCGCCCGTCAGATAGTCGCAGGCCGCCAATGCGTGGGTGCGCATGACGTGCCTGAACTCCGCGATGCTGACGGCCTCGTCGATGCCGCCCATGCCCGCGGGCGAGCAACCATAGACGAAACACGGCACGCCAGCCCTTCGCCAGAAGCGCGTGTCGGTGCCGCCCAGGCTCACGATCGGCTGCGGCGCATAACCGAGTTTTGCCGCGGCATTGCGCGTCAGGTGGCCCATCATCTCGTGCGTCGGATCGGACCAGGTCGATTCCGGATTGCCGGCCAGCATCTCCTCGACCGTCACCATCGGATAGCGCGCGACGATCGCTGCGACCCTGGCCAGCACTGATGCGCGCGTGATCCCGACCGGCGGCCGGAAGTCGACCTCGAGCACACACTCGGCCGGCAGCATGTTGATCTTCACGCCGCCCTGCAGCGTGCCGATGTTGACCGAGACCCGCCGCATCACCGCGGCGCCGCCCTGCCCCAGTGACCGGTCGGCCGCCTCCATGACTTCGCCGCGCTGCAGGGTCCGGCGCACGACGTCGGGTTCGTCGGGCACCATCTCCTCGATCGTCTCGAGATCCTTGATCAGAGACGCCGCGATCTTATTGGCGCTCGGGCTGGTGTGCGGATAGGCGCTGTGGCCGCCCGGCACGCCGATGCGAAAGCGCACCCACAGCATCGATTTTTCGCCAAAGCGCACGGTGTGGATGCCGCTCGGCTCGGTGTTGAGCACGCAGTCGCCCAGCACCTCCTCCGCGCAGTTGCGGACCAGCCAGTCGGCGCCCCACTTGCCACCGGTCTCCTCGTCGGACACCACCGTCAAGGTAACCTTGCCCGGCAGCTCTTCGCGCAGGCGATGGAGGTAGGCATGGACGAACAGCAGTGCGGTCGTCCCACACTTCATGTCGACCGTGCCGCGGCCGTAGACCCTGTCGTCAACGATATCGCCCGACAGAGGATCGTGCTTCCACACCGAGCGATCGCCGATCGGGAATACGTCGAGGTGGCCGTTCAGCACCAGATGATGTCCGGGCGCCGCACCGGCAAAGCTGCTGATCAGGTTGGGCATCGCCGCCTGCGGCGCCTCGGTGCGATGCTGAAGGCCCTCCTCGTCGAGGAAGCGCCGGAAGAGATCGGCCGCCTCGGTCGTGTCGCCCGGCGGATTGCAGGTGTCGATGCGCGTGAAGGCTTGCAGGAATGCAAGCTGCCGGTCGCTCTCCGTGTCCAACCAGTGCAGCAGCTTTTCGCGCGGGTTCATGCGCGACCGAATGTTGGCGCCGGCGCTTCGTGGACCACGACGCCGTTCTTCACGACACCGAGGCAGGGCGCGCCGCCGATCGGATAGCAGATGCCGCGCGGATCGGACGTATCCCAGACGGCGAGGTCGGCCGCGCGGCCGACGACAATGCGGCCGGCCGTATCGGAGAGGCCCAGCGCGCGCGCACCGTTCACGGTGAAGCCGCGCAGCGCCTCTTCCGGCGTCAGGCGGAACAGGTAACACGCGAGATGCATCTGCGACGCGGGCGACACGGTGGGTGAACTCACCGGATTGGAGTTGGTCGCGAGCGCGATCGGCACGCCGAACTCGCGGAACATCTCGACCGGCGGCTTGCGCGTCTCGTGCAGGGTGAGATGGGCGCCCGCGAGCAGGGTCGCGACGGTGCCCGCCTCGGCCATCGCCCGCACCGAGGCGAGCGAAGCGAATTCCAGGTGATCGGCCGACAGGCCGCCGTGCCGCGCGACCAGCGCGCCCACGCCGAAGTCCGTGTACTGGTCGGCATGGGCCTTCACCGGCAGCCCGTAGGACTTGGCCTTGGCATAGAGGCGGCCCATCTGCTCGTGGGTGAAGCCCACCTTGTCGCAAAAGCCGTCGACCTGGTCGAGCAGCCCCTGCTTCACCGCCTCGGGGATCACGTCGTTGCACATGAAGTCGACATAGTCGTCGCGCCGTCCGGCGAATTCCGGCGCGAGACCGTGCGCGCCGAGGAACGTCGAGACAACGGTCACCGGCAGGTCGCGTCCCAGCGCGCGCGACACGCGCATCAGCATGAGCTCGCCGTCCTTGTCCAGGGTCGAGCCCGACTTGCTCTCGACCGTGGTGACGCCGTTGGCGATCAGTCGGCTCATGCGCGCGCGGCTCGCCTCGTACAGCACTTCTTCCGTCAGCAGCCGCGTGCGCTTCACCATCGCGCCCACACCTCCGCCGCGCGGCTCGAGATCCCAGCGCTGGCCGCCCTGCGACAGGACCTCGAAGTCGATCAGCCCTTCCTCGCCGTAGACGATATGGGTGTGCGGATCGACCAGTCCCGGCGTCACGACCTTGCCGCCGAGATCCCAGACCCGCCCCGCGCCACCCGCCGGCACGTCGGCGGCGCGGCCGATCCAGGCGATCTTGCCGCCCGTGATCCCAATCGCACCACCCGCCACCAGACCGAACGGCGCGTCGCCCTCCATCGTGGCGACGGCACCGTTGGTCAGCAGCAGGTCGAACGTCACGGCCTAGGCGACCGGCATGGTCTCGGCCAGCGGCGGCAGCTTCACCACCTTGGCGTACCAGGCCTCGAGCTTGGGATGGCCCGGACGCCACGGCTCGTTGCCGTAGCGGAAGTCGAGATAGCCCAGCGCGCAGCCGATGGTGATCTCGCCGATGGTGGTCAGCATGCCGAGCGACTCGGCCTGCTTCTCGAGCACGGCGAGCGCGTCCTTCACCTTCTTCTGCTGCAACGCGATGTAGCTCTTGCGGCCCTCGTCCTGCGGCAGCGGAATCTCGCGGCGCCGCGGCTGCGTGGCATCGAGGATGCCGTCGCCCAGCGACTCCTGCGTGAGCGCCTTCCAGCGCGCAGGGCCGGACGCCGGGATCAGCTTCGGCGCCGTGCCGATCGAATCGAGATACTCGCAGATCACCGGGCTGTCGTAGATCGTCGAGCCATCGTCGAGGATCAGCGTCGGCACCTTCGACAGCGGATTGTGCGGCAGCAGCGCCGGATCGGTCGTGCCGATCTTCATGCGCTCGACCTTGTCGTTGATGCCGCGGGCGATGGCGCAGGCGGTGACCTTGCGCACATAGGGGCTGGCGGCTGAGTAAGCGAGTTTCATTGACGGTTCCTTCATCGTTGTCGCCCGGAGCGTAGCGAGGGATCCGGGCTTTTGCGACTGAAAGATCCTTCGCTACGCTCAGGATGACAAGGATTTCACCCGTCGGTGCGGAACGGCTTCCGCCAGACCCCGATCATGCGGAACAGCGGCGGTAGCAGCAGCAGCGCAAATCCGACCACCACCAACGTCGTCACCAGCTTGCTGCCGACGAAGATGCCGAGCGAACCCTGGGACATCAGCATGGACTGGCGGAAGGCATCCTCGGCCTTGTCGCCGATCACGATGGCGAGCACGAGCGGCGCCAGCGGGTAGTCGAGCTTCTTGAACAGGTAGCCCAGCACACCGAAGCCCATCATCAGCATGATGTCGAGGTAGGAGTTCGACACCGAATAGGCGCCGACGACGCAGACGATGAAGATCAGCGGCGCCAGGATGAAGAACGGCAGGCGCATGAGGGCCGCGAAGATCGGCACCGTCAGCAGCACCAGGATCACCGCCACGATGTTGCCGAGATACATCGAGGCGATCAGGCCCCAGACGAAATCCTTCTGCTCGATGAACAGCGCCGGGCCCGGATTGAGGCCCCAGATCATCAGCCCGCCCATCATGACCGCAGCCGTCGCCGAGCCCGGGATGCCGAGCGAGAGCATGGGCAGCAGCGCGCTGGTGCCGGCGGCATGGTCTGCCGTCTCGGGCGAGACGATGCCCTCGGGCTCGCCTTTTCCGAAGTTCGCACGCCGCGGCGACACGCGCTTGGCGATGCCGTAGCTCATGAACGACGCTGCCGTCGGACCGCCCGGCGTGATGCCCATCCAGCAGCCGATCGCGGCACTGCGCAGCAACGCCACCCAGTGCTTCGGCAGGCCGGCCAGCGTGCGGAACAGCACACGCCATTCGATCTTCGAGGAGACGGGCTTGGCGTGCAGTTCCTCCTCGACCGCGATCAGCAGCTCGCCGATGCCGAACAGGCCCATCACCGCGACCACGAAGTTGATACCCTTCACCAGCTCGTCGACGCCCATGGTGAGGCGGACGCTGCCGGAGACGGTGTCCATGCCGATCGCCGCGATCGCGAAGCCGATCGCCAGCGACACCACGGTCTTCATCGGCGGCGCGCCACCCACGCCGATGAAGCTCGAGAAGGCCAGGAAATAGACGGCGAAATATTCGGCCGGGCCGAACTCGAGCGCCGCGTCCGCGATCCACGACGCGAGGCACGTGATCAGCACCACGCCAACCAGCGCACCGAACGCCGCCGAGCCGAACGCCGTCGCCAACGCCTCGGTCGCCCGCCCGTCGCGCGCCATCGGATAGCCGTCGAAGGTCGTGGCGACCGACGATGGCTCGCCCGGAATGTTGAACAGGATCGACGTCACCGAGCCACCGAACAGCGCGCCCCAATAGATGCTCGACAGCAGGATGATCGCCGACACCGGCGCCATGCCGAAGGTGAGCGGCAGCAGCAGCGACACGCCGTTGGGTGCACCCAAACCCGGCAGCACACCGACCAGGATGCCCAGCAGCACGCCGCCGATCATCAACGCGACGTGGTTCACCGAGATGGCGATCGAAAAGCCATGCATCAGCGCTTCGAAATTTTCCATTGCCTAGAGATCCAGCACGGCGCCGAGCCAGCCGTGCGGCAGCGACACCTGGAACAGGCGCTCGAACACCATGTAAAGCGCGACCGACGCCACGACGGCGATGATCGCGGAACGGACCACCGAGAGCCTGCTTTGGAATCGCAGGGTGCCGAACAGATAGAGTGCCGACGCGACGTACATGCCGATCAACGGGATGAGCGCCACGAAGAGCACGGCCGGCAGGAACAGCGCCGCGGTGCGCCGCAGGCCATCGCGCGTCGCCACGACGCCCGTGCCCCGCATCCAGCCGCGCACGAGATTGTAGAGGCTGGCTACCACGACGATGGTGCCGGTGATGAACGGGAAGGTTCCGGACTCGACGCCGGACTCCGACCAGTCGATGCCGTTGCCGAGGCTCGACACGATGACCGCCACGCCGAACGCGCCGGTCAGGATCGCCGTCGCTACCTCAAGCGCGCGCCGCGAGAGCATGCCGCGAAACTCCGGCTACTTGACCAGCCAACCCTCGTCGGTCACCACCTTGCGCCACTGATCGAGATCCTGGGCCATGTATTTGGTGAAGGCGTCACCGGCCAGGAACGTGTTCGTCTGCGACGACTTCTCGATGAAGTCCTTCCACTCCGGCGTGGCCTGCACCTTCTTCATCAGGTCTACATAGAAGGCCTGCTGCTCGGGCGTGACCTTGAGCGGCAGCCAGACCGTGCGCGGCTGCTGGAACAGCGCGATATTCAGGCCCTGCTCCTGGCAGGTCGGGATGTCTTGCCAGCCCTGCGTCGCCGTCACCTTCCCGGTGTCCGGCAGGCGCTTCGTGTTGAACACGCAAATCGGCCGCTGCGTGCCGCCCTTCCACTGGCCGACGCTCTCGCTCGGATTGTTGACGTGGCTGTCGACATGGCCGCCGGCCAGTTGCACCGCGGCCTCGGCGCCGCTCTTGAAGGGAACGTAGATGAACTTGATGCCGGCTGCCTTGCCGATCAGGCGCGTCAGCGTCTCGTCGGTGTCCTTGGACTGCGCGCCCGCCATCTTCGCGGAGTTGCCCTTGGCCTGCATCGCCTTGAGATAGTCCTGCACGTTCTGGTAGGGCGCGTCCTGCTTCACCCACAGCAGGAACTCGTCCTGCACCATGGCCGCGACCGGCGTGAAGTCGGTGTAGTTGAACGCTACCTTGGAGACCAGGGGCTGGGACCAGGCGTTCGAGGTGCCGAACACGAGATGGTACGGATCGCCCGTCAGCGCCTTGGTGTAGGTGAAGCCTTCCGCGCCGCTGCCGCCCGGCTTGTTCACGACAACGATCGGCTGGTCGACCAGCTTGTTCTTCACGATCGCGGCCTGTACGGCGCGGGTGAAGTTGTCGGTGCCGCCGCCGGGACCGGCCGTGGCGATGAACTCGATCGGCTTGGTCGGCGTCCAGGCCGACGCGGGCGAGACGAACAGGGCAGCGGAGACGCCAACGACCATGGTCGCCGCGCATTTCACAGTAAGAGACACAGTTTCCTCCAGAGCAGGCTTCTTTTTCTTCGTGGCGGCAGTCTGCACTGCCGGGAGCGCTTTATCTAGTGGGACAGGCCCGCCAGAACCGCCCTGAGACGTGGTGCCGCGAAATCGAGGAAGGCACGCAGCTTCAGCGGCAAGAGGCCGCCGCCGGCGTGAACCAGATGCACCGGCGACGGTGCGGGCTCGAACGCCTCCAACACCAGCTCGACCTTCTTCGCCGCGTGCGCGGCGGCCATCTGATAGGAGAACACACGCGTCAATCCGACGCCTGCGACGGCTGCATCGACCGCGGCCTCGGCGGTATTGACCACCAGCCGCGAATGGATCGGCACCGACTGCGCCCCCTTCTTCGCCGGAAACAGCCAGGCCGCCGGCGACTGCAGGCCTTCGAAGGTGATGCAGTGGTGGTTCTCGAGATCGGCGGGCCTCTCCGGGCGGCCGTGCGCCTTGAAGTATGCAGGGCTGCCGCAGACCACGCGCCGGATCTCGCCCACCCTGATCGCCGTCATGCTGCTGTCGGCCAAGGCGCCGATGCGCAGCGTGCCATCGACATGCTCCTCGACCAGGTTGACCGCGCGGTCGGCGAGCGCGAGGCGCACGTCGATCTCGGGATAGGCTTCGAGGAATGCCGTGACGATCGGCAGGAGATGCAGGCGGCCGAACACGATCGGGGCGCCCAGCACGAGGTGGCCGCGCGGCGCGATGAACTCGCCCGATGCGGCGCGCTCGGCCTCGCCCACTTCCTCGACGATGCGGCGGCAGGCCGCGACGTAGTCGCGGCCTGCGTCGGTCAGGGTTAGCTTGCGGCTCGAGCGGTTGAGCAGCCGCGTCTTGAGATGCGCTTCGAGGTCGGAGACCTTGCGGCTCACCGTCGTGAGCGGTGTACCCAACCGCCGGGCGGCCGCCGACAGGCTGCCGGCATCGACGGCCGCGATCAGGACAGACATGGAGTCGAATCGGTCCATTTCCACTTTCCGGAAGGATGAATGCCAATCTTAATATCTTCTCATTCGATCTGGAAGGTATCACTTTCCGCATGTTCAAGGAGAAGCCCATGAGCCGCCCGCCGCTGCCGCCCTTTACCGCCGAGACCGCCGCGCAAAAGGTCCGTCTTGCCGAAGACGCCTGGAACACGCGCGATCCCGGTCGCGTGTCGGGCGCCTATACGCCCGACAGCGTCTGGCGCAATCGCGCGGAGTTCCTCCAGGGCCGCCCTGCGATCGAGGCCTTCCTCGGCCGCAAATGGCAGCGCGAGCTCGACTACCGCCTCATCAAGGAGCTGTGGGCGTTCCATGACGATCGCATCGCCGTGCGCTTCGCCTACGAATGGCACGACGACAGCGGCAACTGGTTCCGCAGCTACGGTAACGAGAACTGGGAGTTCGACGGCGAAGGGCTGATGCGCCGCCGCATCGCCAGCATCAACGATCTCCGGATCAACGAAAGCGACCGCAAGTTTCATTGGCCGCTCGGCCGACGTCCGGACGATCACGCCGGACTGAGCGACCTCGGCCTGTAGGAGACTGTCATGGACAGCATTGTCCCCTTCGTCCCATCGAGCGACGTTGCTTTCACGCCCACCGTGAAGGCACTGCAGACGCGCAAGGGCTCGCGCGACAGGTACGCCGCCGTGGAAGCCAGGGGCGGCTGGCGCACCGCGATCACGCCCGACCTCCAGCAGTTCATCGCGGCGCAGAACAGCGTCTATCTCGCCACGGTCAATGCCGAGGGCCAGCCCTACATCCAGCATCGCGGCGGCCCGCCCGGCTTCCTGCACGTGGTCGACGACAGGACGATCGCCTTTGCCGATTTCTCCGGCAACAGGCAGTTCATCACGCAAGGCAACCTGTCGGATAATCCGAAAGCGTATCTGTTCCTGATGGACTACGCCCACCGCCGGAGGGTCAAGATCTGGGGCACTGCGCGCGTGGTCGAAGATGCCGAGGTTACGAAGAATCTGATGCCGGAGGGCTACGCCGCCAAACCGGAGCAGACCATCTTGTTCACGATCGCGGCCTGGGACACGAATTGCCCGCAGCACATCCCGCAGAAGTTCGATGCGGCCGATGTGGCCGCGGCGCTGGAACAGCGCGACAAGAAGATCGCCGCGCTCGAGGCGGAGATCGCGGAACTCAGGAAGGCGAAGGGCTGACGGACGAAACGTGGGCGGCCACAAGCATTTGAGGCCTTCATTCTACCTCGCGAAGCGCCTATCTTATCGACATGACGAAGCTTCTCGAAAAAGCCCTCGAAGCCGTGCGGCATCTTCCCCCTGATAGACAGGATGAGATCGCTCTTGCGATGTTGACGTTGAGTGGGAGCGAAGAGGAAACCGAAGAAGTCGACGCCGCACACCTTCCAGCTGTCTTGGAAGGGCTTGCTCAAGCCAAGCGCCGGGAGTTTGCAGCAGACGACGAGATCGAAGCAGCGTTCCGCCGCTTCGATAGATGAAGCTTCGCTTCACGCGTCGAGCGATACAGGATCTCAGCAACATCGCCGACTACGTCTATCAGCGAAACCCGCAAGCGGCCCGTCGCGTCCGAGATTCGATCATCGAATCTCTCCAGACTCTTATTCTCTTCCCGCGCGTCGGAAGGCAACAGGCGGTGAAATCCGTCCGGAAACTCGTTACACGGCGCTATCCGTACCTTGTCTATTATTCCGTCGACGAGGCCTCGGAAGAAATCATCGTCATCACCATCCAACACCCGGCACGCCGACGCGAGCACACTGACGCCTAGTCGCGGTACGGCGCCCGCTCCGTCACGTAGCCCGCGGCCTTGTCGGCAGCGAGCGCCGCGTCCGGGCGTTGCTTGGGATCGCCGTGGCCGCCGCCGCCCGGCGTGCCAAGGGCCACGGTGTCGCCCTTGAGCAACACGTACTGCTTCTTCGGATCGGTCTTCTTGCCGTTGATGTGCAGCTCACCCGGTGCACCGTCCCGTCCGCCCTCGATGCCGAAGGCCGGGAAGATCGTGCGCTCGGCGAGGAAGGAGACGGCAATCGGCGTCTCGCTGCGGCTTTCGATCAGGATCTCCTGGCCGAGGCCGCCGCGCAGCTTGCCGGGGCCGCCACTGTCGGGCCGCAGCTTCTTGTGATGGAAACGCAGCGGCGCGATGTGCTCGCTGATCTCGATCGAGGTCGAGGACACGTTCGACGGCCAGCTGAGGCAGGTGATACCGTCGCGTTGCGAGTTGCCGCCCATGCCGCCGTTGTAGAAGAACATGTTGGCGTAAGGCTTGCCGCCGCCCTTACCGTCGGGCCGCACGCCGGACTGGTTCATGCCCCACATCGGGCTGCCGCACGCCGCCATCACGCGCTCGGGGACGATCTGGCCGAGGCACCCGAACACCAGCATCGGCACATAGTGGCCGATCAGCATGCGCGAGCCGCCGGGTGCGGGAAACTGCGGATTGACGATGCAGCCCGGCGGCGCACTGAGCGTGATCGGCCGGAACGCGCCTTCGTTGTTGGGCAGGTTGGGGCTGGTGCAGACCTTGACCCCGTACATCGCCATCGCCGACGTGTAGCAAAGCGCGCAGTTGATCGCGCGATCGACCTGGGCGTCGGTGCCCGCGAAATCCATCGCGATGGTGTCGCCCTTGATCGTGAGCTCGAGCTTCATGGTGATCGGCGTTTCCATGATGCCGTCGGTCTTGAGTTCGCTGCGATAGGTGCCATCGGGCAATTCGCGGATCGCCGCCCGCATCGCCGTCTCGCAGCGGCCCTGGATCTCGCGCGCGAGATCGGTGAGGTCGTCGAGCGCATAGGCGTCCATCAGCACGCGCAGCCGGTCTTCCATCACGTCGAGCGCCACGATCTGGGCGTAGAGATCGCCCATCGTCTGGTCGGGCGTGCGCACGTTCTTGCGGATGATCGCGACCAGCGTCTCGTCGGTCTTGCCCGCCGCGATCATCTTCATCGGCGGGATCTGCAGCCCCTCCTCGAAGACCTCGCGCGGCTCGGGGCTGCGGATCTTGCCGCCGATGTCGGGCGCGTGGGCTGTTGTTGCGCTGAAGGCAATGAGCTTGCCGTCCTTGAAGATCGGCTTGGCGAGCGTGATGTCCGGCAGATGGCCGGTGCCGAGCCAGATGTCGTTGGTGATCAGCACGTCGCCCGGAGAGAGCTTGTCGGGCGGGAAGAAGCGCAGGAAGTGCTTCACCGTCTCCGGCAAGGTGCCGATGAAGCTCGGGATGCTCTCGGAGGCCTGGACCAGCGACTGGCCCGTCTCGTCGGTGATCACGCAGGAGAAGTCGTAGCTCTCGCGCACCAGGGTCGAGAAGCTGGTGCGCACCATGGCGACCGCGGCTTCGTCGACGGCGGAGATCAGGCGCCGCCACAGGAGTTCGAGTTCGATGGGATCAAACGTGCGGGCCATTTACTTTGCCTCCGCCAGAATGGAACCGTCGGTTAGCAGACGCGCCGTCGAGTTCGGTCCGACAATGAAGGTGCTCTCGTCTTCCTCGAACACGGCGGGTCCCTCGATGACGATACCGGCCTTCAGCGCGTAGCGATCCCACACTTTGGTCTGCACCGTCTTGCCTTCGTCGGGAAAGAAGACCGGACGCGTGCCCTTCTCGGCCGAGGCACCGGCATGACGCGTCAGCTCGAGCTTGCCGCCGGTGCCCGGCATCGGCGCGGTGACCGACAGGCGCAGCGCCACGAACTGGATCGCCGCCCCCGGCGGCACGCGCGCGAACAGCGCCTTGTAGGCCGCCTCGTATTCGGTGCGCACGCCTGCTTCGCCGAGCGGCGACGGCATGGTGACCGTGATCTCGCTGCCCTGACCGATATAGCGCATATCGGCCAGACGCTTCACGGTGCGCGCCTCGACGTCGGCTCCGGTCAGGCGCAGCACATCGAGCGATTCCTTTTCGAGTGCTGCAAAGACCTTCTCGACCGACGTCATGTCGGCGCCGGCCAGCGCGTCGGTGAAGCTCTGCACGCGATCGACGCGCGCCGGCGCCATCAGCATGCCGATGGTGCTGCCTGCCCCCGCGCCCGGCGGACAGACGACACGCGTCACGCCCAGCTTGCGCGCGACGTGCCAGGCATGCACCGGCCCCGCGCCGCCGGTCGCCAGCAACGCATATTCGGACGGCACCCTGCCGCGCTCGGCGATCGCCACCCGCGCGGCGCCGGCCATGTTCTCGTTCACCACGTCGTGCACGCCGAAGGCGGCGCGCCCTGGCTCGACCTTGAGCGACGATGCCAGGGTTCCGAATGCCTTGTCGGTCGCCGCCTTGTCGATCTTCATCGCGCCGCCCAGGAAGAAGTCGGCGTTGAGGTAGCCCAAGGTCAGGTCGGCATCGGTCACGGTGGCGTTGGTGCCGCCGCGGCCGTAGCAGGCCGGGCCCGGCTGGGCACCACTGCTTTCCGGGCCGACATTGAGCGTGCCGAGGTCGGACTTGTGTGCGATCGAGCCGCCGCCGGCGCCGATTTCGATCAGCTCGACGGTCGCGATCTGCATCGGCAAGCCCGAACCGCGCAGGAAGCGCTTCTCGCGCGCCGCTTCGAAGCCGTAGGCAACCAGCGGCTCGCCGTCGTCGACCAGCGCGAGCTTGGCGGTTGTCCCGCCCATGTCGAACGCGAGTACGCGCTCGAGGCCCGCATTGCGCCCGAACCACGCGCCCGCGAGGGCGCCGGCGGCGGGACCGCTCTCCAGCAACTGCACCGGCACGCGCTTGGCTTCGCTCACATGGGTGAGGCCGCCGTTCGACAGCATGAGGAAGAGACCGCCCGGAATGCCTTCGGCGCGCAGCGCGTTCTCGAGGCGCTCGAGATAGATCTCGGCGAGCGGCCGGATGTAGGCGTTCGCCACCGTCGTCGAGGCGCGGAGATATTCGCGGATCTCGGGCGAGACGTCGGACGACAGCGAGATCGAGAGATTCTGGAACCGCTCGGCGACGGCGGCGCCGATGATGCGCTCGTGCTCGGGATTGGCGTAGGAATGCAGGAAGCAGATGGCGAGACTCTCGACGCCCTGCTCGACCAGCTCCGCCACCTCGGCCAGCGCCGCCTTCACATCGAGCTTCTTCTCGACCGAGCCGTCGGCCGCCAGCCGCTCCATCGCCTCGCGCCGCCACGGCCGCGGCACCAGCGGCTTGGGCATCTCGATGAAGAGATCGTAGAGCTCGTATTTGCGCTCGCGGGCGATCTCCAGCACGTCGCGGAAGCCCGCCGTGGTCAGCAGGCCTGTCTTGGCGCCCTTGCGCTCGATCAGGGCGTTGGTGAACAGCGTCGTGGCATGCACCACGCGGCCGATCTGCTCGGGCTTCGCGCCCGCCTTCTCGAGCACCCGCCGCGTGCCTTCGAGCGCACCGCGCGAGGGATCGTCGGGCGTCGTGCTCTCCTTCCAGATGACGGCGCGGCCGTCGCGCGGATCGTGGATCACGACGTCGGTGAAAGTTCCCCCGATGTCGATGCCGAGGGACAGAGGCGCGCTCATTCTTGTTCCTTAATTGTTGTCGGCGCGGATATTGCCCTGCTTCACCACCTTCGCCCAGCGCTCACGGTCCTTCATGATCTGCGCCTGGAATGTTGGCCCGTCCTGCGGAATGCCGACGAGGCCACGCGAGTCCATGATGGGCTTGGTCGCCGGATCGGTGATCGCGTCGAGGAACATCTTGCTGAGCGACGCGGCAACGTCTGCCGGCAGGCCGTGCGGCCCGACCAGACCGAACCAGTTGTTGATCTCGACCGTGGGCATGTCCTTGGTCAGCAACGGCAGGTCCGGCGCCATCGGATTGGGCTTCAGCGACGCAATGCCCAGCGCGTGCACCTGGCCGCTCGAGATCTGGCCGATGATCTCCGAGATATTGGCGAAGAAGATGTCGATCTGGCCTGCCGCGACGTCGGCCACCGCCGGTGCGCCGCCGCGATACGGCACGTGCAGCAGCTTGAGACCACCCGCCTCCGCCGCGAACAGTTCGGCGCCGAGCTGGTTGGTCGAGCCCGCACCGGTCGAGCCGTAACTCACCTTGCCGGGATTGGCCTTGGCGTAGGCGATCAGCTCGGCGACGGTCTTGTAGGGGGCCGTCGGCCGAACGATCAGCGCCATCGGCACGCCCACCAGATTGCAAAGCGGCTTCAGTTCCTTGTCGAGGTCGAGCGGGATCTGCGTGCCCGGCACCACCGGCCCGACCGCGAGCGAGCCCATGATGCCGATGCCCACGGTGTAACCGTCCGGAGGTGCCACGCCCACGGCCTTGAGCGCGATATAGCCCAGGGCGCCGGTCTTGCTGTCGACGACGATCGTATGGCCGGTCTTCTTCTGGATCGCTTCGGCCGCGATGCGGGCGGCGATATCGGCCGTACCGCCCGGCGCAAAGCCCACGATCACGTGGATCGGCTGCTTCGGCACCCAATCGGCCGCCCGGACCGACGAAGCGGCAAGAATCATCGGCGCGGCCAGCATTGTTCGACGCAGCATGTTCGATACTCCCAATCCCCGGTGACGAAGGTCGAGCAAGTGGCGTGCCGGGTCAACGTGGTTGCGCTAGATTACGCCAACATGCCGCTAGAGCATCCCGCCGCCGACGTTTGGACTCTCCTCGCCGATTGGGCCGAGTACGCGCCCGATGCGCCGGCCTTCATCCACGGCGAGCGCACGATCGGTTTCGCCGAGTTGCTCGAGATTTCGCTGCGCGCCGCGCAAGGCCTGAAGGATCTCGGCGTCGGGCCGGGCGACCGGGTGGCGCTGTGGCTGCCGAACGTGCCCGCCTATCCGATCCTCTATCTCGCCTGCGTCAGGCTGGGGGCCGTCGCGGTGGCCGTGAACACGCGCTATCGCGCCGTCGAAGTCGCCGACATCGTCGGCCGCTCCGGCGCCAAGGTGCTGGCCTGCGCGCCGGGCTTCCGCCGCATCGACTTCCTGTCGATCCTGGCCGACATCGATCCGGCCGCGCTCGACAAGCTTGCCGCCATCGTCACGGTCGGCGAGGAGCCTGCGTCGGTACCGCCCGCCATCGAACACCTGGGGCGCGTGCCCTTCGACCGGCTGCGGTCGCGGCCGCGCTTCGGCACCAACCATGCCAAGGCAAACGCGCCCTGCAACATCTTCACGACCTCGGGCACGACCAGCGCGCCCAAATTCGTGCTGCACCGGCAGGGCGCGATCGCGGGCCATAGCCAGCAGGTCGCCAGGGTATTCGGCTTCCCCGCATCAGACACCCTGTCGCTCGCGATCCTCCCTCTGTGCGGTGTGTTCGGCTTCAACCAGACCATGGCGACCCTCGCCGCAGGCAAGCCCAGCGTCCTGGTCGAGTCCTACGAGATCGAGGAGATCGCCCGCCTGATCGGACATCATCGCCCGACCACGCTGTTCGGCAGCGACGACATGTATGCGCGCCTGCTCGAGCTCGTGCCGGGCGAGCGCCCGTTCCCGTCGATCAAGTTTGCCGGCTATGGCAATTTCAATGCAGCGCTCGCCGGTATCGCCGAGCAGGCCGAGGCACGCGGTCTCAAACTCTGCGGCCTCTACGGCATGAGCGAAGTGCAGGCGCTCTATTCGTTGCAGCCGCCCGACTCCCCGCTGGCACAGCGCCGGCTGGGTGGCGGCCAGCCGACCTCGCCGCTCGGCCATGTCCGCGTGCGCGATCCCGAGACGGGCGAATTGCTGGGCCCGGGCCGTCCCGGTGCCCTGGAATGCGCGGGGCCG
>FTCZ01000940.1_pt1 | contig 29834 bp, 31 predicted proteins | sample 1658871 | NCBI WGS metagenome assembly FTCZ01 (sample SAMEA3914864, study PRJEB12502) | metagenome | biome: forest; material: soil | place: USA | collected 2012-03-12 | depth 0.3 m | reverse complement strand
TGGAGCCTGGTGAAGATGGGCACCACCGCCGCGCAGAAGAAGCTGTTCTTCAACCTGCGCCGGATGAAGTCGAAGCTCGACGCGTTCGACGATGGTGACCTCAGCCCCGAGAATCTCGCCAAGATCGCCAAGGATCTGGGTGTGACCGAGGAGGAAGTCACCTCGATGAACCGCCGCATGGCGATGGGCGGCGACACGTCGCTCAACGTCTCGATGCGCGAGGATGGCGAGGGCCAGTGGCAGGATTGGCTGCAGGACGACGCCCCGCTGCAGGACAGCGTCGTCGCCGAAGCGCAGGAAGCGGACGTGCGTCACGACCTGCTGATGGAAGCGATGGACGGCCTCAACGAGCGCGAGAAGCACATCCTGACCGAGCGCCGCCTGACCGATGATCCCAAGACGCTCGAGGAACTGAGCCAGGTCTATGGCGTCAGCCGTGAGCGCGTCCGCCAGATCGAGGTTCGTGCGTTCGAGAAGCTGCAGAAGGTGATGATGCGGCTGGCCGGCGAGAAGCGGCTGATCGCCGCCTGATCGGCGATCGATAGACAGTAAGGGGCCGGCGCGATAACCCTTCGCGCCGGCCCTTTTCTTTGGGGCCGCCAGCGGGACAGCGATCATGTGGCGTTACGTCAAGTTTCCGAAGATCGTCGCCCTGCTCGCTTTCTTCCTGCCATGGATGACGGTGTCATGCTCGAACCAGCGTCTGGCGAGCGGCACCGGCTGGCAGCTCGTGACCGGCGACCTGAGGATTTCGTCGACCCTCGATGTCGCCAAGACACCGCAGCCCGGGATCAACTGGCTGCTCGTCCTGGCACTCGTGGTACTCGTCGCCGGACTGGTCGTCGCCTGCCTGAACGTGGTCCGCGCTCGGACGACGATCGCTACCTCGATCGGCGCGCTGATCCTGATCATTGCCGGCACTTCGCGCTACTCGGAAGACGCGATCACCCGCGCGGCCGAGGCGCACCGCAAGGGCGGTTTGCTCGACATCGGGTCCGCCTTTGCCGGGACGATCCGGGTCGACTGGCAATGGGGGTATTGGGTGGCGCTGATCGCTTTGGGGCTTGCCGCCTTCGCTTCCTGGGCAGCGTGGAGCGAGCGGGCGCGGACCCCGCCGGGCAACCCGTAACAGGATGAGCCGGACGGTCGTCATCGGCGGTGGCGCCGCGGGAATCGCGGCGGCGCGGCGACTCCATGAGGGCGGCGCGGACGTCCTGCTGCTCGAGGCGAGCGGCCGGCTCGGCGGGCGGGCGCATACCGTCCAGGTCGGGCAGCAGGCGCTCGATCTCGGCTGTACCTGGCTCCATTCGGCCGACCGCAATCCGTGGACACGGATCGCGCTGGTGGAAGGGTTCCAGATCGACCGGTCGGCGCCGTTGTGGCGCGAGCAATGGCGCAACCTTGGCTTTTCCAAGGCCGACCAGGAAGCCTATCGCGCGGCTTATGCCCGTTTCCATGACCGCGCCGAGGCGTTCGTGTCGGGACCCGACCGGCCATTGTCGGACTTCATCCCGGCGGACGATCCGTGGCGGCCGCTGATCGACGCGGTGTCGGGCTATGCCAATGGCGCCAATCTCGATCGGGTCTCGCTCCACGACTGGGCGGCGTATGAGAATGCCGCGGGCGACGACAATTGGCGGTTGCAGGAAGGTTATGGCACGCTGATCGCGGCCTATGGCAAGAAGCTCCCCGTCCGGTTCAATTCACCGGTCTCGCTAATCGACCATCGCGGACCACGACTCCGGCTGACCACGCCCAACGGCCTGGTCGACGCCGATCGCGTGATCGTCGCGGTCCCGACCCCGATCATCGCCGATGGCGACCTCCGCTTCGATCCGCCGCTGGAGGCCAAGCGCGATGCCGCGGCGGCACTCCCCTTGGGGCTGGCCGACAAGATTTTCCTCGGCATTCGCGGTGGCGATTATCCGCGCGACGCGCACCTGATCGGCAATCCGCATTCATCCTGCACCGCGAGCTACCAGATGGGCTGGCTCGGCCGCCCGGTGATCGAGGCATTCTTTGGTGGCGATTGCGCCGAGGCGCTGGAGCATCAGGACGATCGCGCCGCGGCCGACTTCGCGATCGGCGAGCTGGCCGGCCTGCTCGGCAACGACTGGCGGCTGCGGCTCCAGCCGCTTGCGCGGACGCGCTGGCGGGCGGAGCCATGGATTCGCGGCAGCTATTCGCATGCCCAGGTCGGTCGCGCGGGCGCGCGCCAGATCCTGGCCGCCGCGCATGACGATCGCCTGTTCTTCGCCGGCGAGGCCTGCTCGCCGACCGATTTCTCGACCGCGCACGGCGCCTATGAAAGCGGGATCGCCGCCGCCGAGGAGGCGCTTGCCGCCGAGCGCCGTCCGCGGATAGTGGCGAGCATGCCGTTGATGACGGCGCCCGCCGATCCCGATACCGTCAGCACCGCCCAAGCCGATTCCGACGACATGCCTGCAAAACCCGCCAAACCCCGCCGTCCCTTCCTGCGCCGCCTGTTTGGCTGGATCTGGAAAAGCGTGCTCGCCTTCATCGTGCTGAGCATCCTTTGGGTCGGCGCGCTTCGCTTCATCAATCCGCCGATCACCTTCACGATGATGGGTGACGCCTTGTCGGGCAATGGCGTCACCAAGCAATGGATGTCGCTCGACCAGATGGACGCCAACATGGCGCGCGCCGCGATCGCCGGCGAGGACGCGCGCTTCTGCCTGCACGACGGATTCGATTTCGGGGCGCTCAAACAGGCCTATGAGCGCAACCAGAAAGGCGGGCGCATCCGCGGCGGGTCGACGATCAGCCAGCAGACCGCCAAGAATGTCTTCCTGATCCAGGGCGGCGGCTATGTCCGAAAGGGCTTCGAAGTGTGGTTCACTTTCCTGATCGAGCACCTCTGGGGCAAGCGCCGGATCATGGAGGTCTATCTCAACGTCGCCGAGACCGGGATCGGTACCTATGGCGCCAATGCCGGGTCAATCCGCTATTTCGGGCATGACGCGTCGCATCTGTCGCCGACCGAGGCGGGGCGCATCGCCGCGGTGCTGCCCTTGCCCAAGAAGCGCGCCGCGATCGACCCGCAGGGCTTCGTTCGCCGGCATGGCAATGCGCTGGCGCGCTATGTGAATGTCGTGCGGGTGGATGGGCTGGATGGGTGTTTGCGCTGACCCTTAACCCCCGCCGTCATCCCGGCCTTGTGCCGGGATGACGAATAGGGTGAGTCGAGGCGCCTAGTCGCCCACCTTGTCGGCCGCCTTCTCCGCCGAATCGCCGACCTTCTTGGCGCTGTCGCCGACCTTGTCCGCGGCCTTCTCGATCGCGTCGGTCTTGCGCGTCTCGTTGGCATTGTAATTCATCATGAAATACGCGCCGATCAGTACGGCGGCGAGCAGCACGATCGCGAGCACGATCATGCCCATGCCGCTACCGCCGCTGCGTTCTACCACCACCGTCTGGGGTGTTCCGTCGTCTGCCATGTCGTCCTCCTGAAGCTCAGGCGGACATAACGAGTGCGTAACGGCGAGGGTTCCGGATCAGAAGGGCAGCTTGAAGCCCGGCGGCAGCGGCAGGCCCTGCGTCATCTTCGACATTTCGGCGTTCGACGCGGCATCCGCCTTGGCGCGCGCATCGTTGAACGCCGCTACGATCAGGTCCTCGAGCATCTGCTTTTCGGACGGCTGGAGCAGCGAATCGTCGATATCGACGCTGATGATCCGGCCCTTGGCCGACGCCTTGACCTTGACCAACCCGCCGCCCGACGCGCCCTCGACCTCGATCTGGTCGAGCCCGTCCTGCGCCTTGGCGAGTTCGGCCTGGACGTTCTGTGCCATGGCCATGATGTCTTCGAGGCTCTTCACGACTGTGCTTCCTTGTTGATGCGTTCGAGTGTTGCGTCGGGGAATGCCTCCAACGCGGCTTTCACGATAGGGGTTTCCATGACCGCCGCGCGTTCGGCCTCTTCCTCGGCCTTGCGGCGTTCGGCAAGCGTCGCTTCGCCATCGGCGTCCTCGGTCGTGATCTTCCAGCGTTGGCCGGTGAGCTCGAACAGCCGGCCGGCCAAGGTGCCCGGGAGATCCGCAGGAAGCGGCCGCGAGGTGCTGAGCACGAGCTCGGGCGCTTCGTAGCGAACCACGCGGGCATTGGCCGTCAGGTGCGAGAGCAATGCACCGCCACCCTGCGATCGGATCAGCTCGACCATCGCCTCGAACGTCGCGGGCAGCGCCTGCACGGTCGGCGCGGAGGAGGGCGCGATGGCTGGAGCGCCGGCAGGCGGGGCAGCCATCGCCGGCGTCTGGCCCGAAGCGATCTGCCGCGCGAGCTCGCCCGGGTCGGGCAGGCTCGAGGCATGGACGACACGGAGCAAGGCCATCTCGCCCGCCTCGATCGGCAACGCGGCGCGCGCCACTTCGTCATGCCCCTTGAGCAGCAATTGCCACAGCCGGTGGAGCGCGGGATAGGACAAGGTTCCCGCCCAGCCGCGATACGCCTCGCGTTCTTCGGCCGAATGCGCAGGATCGGCGTCGCCGCCGAGCTTTGCCAGGGTGGTCGCGTGGACGGTTTCGAGCAGCCCGCGCAGCACCGATTGCGGGTCGACGCCGAGATCATATTGCCGCCGCAGCGCCGCCAGCGCGGCTGCCGCATTGCTGTCGAGCAGCAGCTGGAACAGGTCGCGGATCGCCGCACGGTCGGACAGGCCGAGCATCGCGCGCACCGCCGACGCGGTTACCCCGCCCCCTTCCATCCCGGCATGCGCGATCGCCTGGTCGAGGATCGACAGGCCGTCGCGCGCCGATCCGTCGGCCGCCCGGGCGATCAGCGCCAGCGCCTCGGACTCGGCCTCGGCGCCTTCCAGTTCGGCGATCTGCGCGAAATGATCGGCCAGCTTGTCCGCGGGGATTCGCCGCAAATCGAAACGCTGGCAGCGCGACAGCACCGTCACCGGCACTTTCTGCACCTCGGTCGTGGCGAGCAGAAACTTCACATGTTCAGGAGGTTCTTCCAATGTCTTCAGAAGCGCGTTGAACGCGTTCTTCGACAGCATGTGGACTTCGTCGATGATGTAGATCTTGAACCGCGCACCGAACGCGGCGAGCCGTGCCGCGTCGATCACCGCGCGCATGTCGTCGACGCCGGTATGCGACGCGGCGTCCATTTCGATCACGTCGATATTGCGGCCCTCGGCGATCGAGATGCACGGCTCGCACACGCCGCACGGGTCGATGGTCGGCCCGCCCTGCCCATCCGGCCCGATGCAATTGAGCGCCTTGGCGATGAGGCGCGCGGTCGACGTCTTGCCGACCCCGCGCACGCCCGTCAGCAGGAAGGCATGCGCCAGCCGCCCGCGACGGATGGCGTTGCCGAGCGTCTGGACCATCGCGTCCTGGCCGATCAACTGGTCGAAATTCTGCGGCCGGTACTTGCGCGCGAGGACGCGATACGCGGTTTCTTTGGGCTGCGGCGGCTCGCCGAGGTCGAAGGAGTCGGACATCGACTCTTATCTAGGATCGGCGAGCCGTCTTGTCTCGCTAATCGTCAGCGGCGCCAGCACACCCGGTGCGGCCGGCCGAAGCGCCACGAGGTGCGGCACACCAGCCGCGGCCGCCAGCGATACGGACGATAGGCGTAGCGCGGGCGATAGCGATAGCCGCCACCGCGCCAGCCGCGGCCATAGCCGCGACCATAACGATAGCCATAGCGCCGGCCGCGATATTGATTGGCGTCGGTCCTCGGCGTGCCGGGCTGCGCGAACGGCGCAACCACGGGTGCGGGCCTGGCGAGATTGGTCGACGCCGCAGCCGGCGTTACCGCCGACGCGCCGGCGACAGCCAGCAGGACGGCAACCATCTGGATCATACGCATACTGGTCTCCCTTGCCTTCTCTGGGTCAGAAGCACTGACGCAATGCGCGAACGCGGCATCGCGTTCCGCGAGCGTATCAAGATCGGCGGCGAGCGTCGATCGAATCGCATGCGTTATGGATGCATTCGGGAACGCGTTGCGGCACCCAGGCATCCTGAAGGCTGTGCGAGCTTTGGAGTAATATGGTTTTGTCGGGCAGCGCCGCGGCAAGACCGCGTCGACGGACGGCGCTTCAGCGCCGCCGGCCGTGCTCGCTGGTGTAGCTGATCACCACTCTGCCGCGATCCCGCGCGGCGAGCGGTGGGAGCCGGAACGACCCGCGGCGAAATCGTTGTGGCTGCTGCCTTCCGGCCCTGACCAAGTTGGCGACGACCACGTCCGCCCGACTCCCGCCGCGCATATGGCGGGGTCGGGCGGCGCTTTCAAGCGCTTAGCGCAGTCGATGCAAGGACCGGCTGCTTACCAGCGGACACGGACCTTGCGGCACACGCGGACCTTGCGGCCATGGTGCCAGCGCACGGTGCACACCGTCTTCCACTTGGTCTTGTGGCCCCAGCGCGGACCCGGCGCGGCATCGGCGGTGACCGGCACGACGGCGGAAGCAGCAAGGACTCCGGCAGCAACGATTGCGAGGAATTTCATGGCGTGTCTCTCCATGGTTTCGCCCCCCGGCGCGGTAAAACGCCTAACATGTGCGGGCCGTTCCACGCACGGAATAAAATGTAACCGGCGACGAACCGGGGCAAAATTAGGTCAATGACCCTGCATGTTTTAGGTCAGCGACCCTGCATATTCTTCGACTCGGGCGGGATGCGCACGGTCAGCGAGTCGATCGCCGCGTCGAGCCAGATCTGGCAGGACAACCGGCTATGGCGCGTCGCGCCGGCGGCGAGATCGAGCATGTCTTCCTCTTCCTCGACTGCCGGGGGCAATTTTGCGAAATCCCCGGCCTCGACGATGACATGGCAAGTCGAGCAGGCCATCTGCCCCTCGCACGTACCCTCGAGCGGCTCGCCGGCCGCCTGCGCGATGTCGAGCAGGCGATCGCCGGGCTTCGCCTCAACCTCACGCCGTGTGCCGTCGCGCTCGATGAAGACGACGCGGGTCATGCCGCGACCCGCTGCGCGCGCGCCGCCGCATCGATCCGGGCCAGCGCGTCGGCCAGTTCGACCTCGGTGGTGTAACGGCCAAACCCGATGCGGATGGAATTGCGCGCCTCGGCGTCGTTCAGCCCGATGGCACGCAGCACGTGGCTGGGCCGCCCCGAGCCGCTGGCGCAGGCCGATCCCGCGGAGAAGGCGATGTCGCGCAGATCGGACATCAGCCGGGCGACATCCAGCCCGTCGCGACGGATATTGAGGTTGCCGTGATAGCGATGCTCGATGGCGCCGTTGACCACCCATTCCTCCCCGATCGTGGCCAAGGCGGCCGACCACAGCCGCTCGACATGTGCTGCATCCTCATCGTGGCGCGCCTTCATCAGCCCCGCCGCCACGCCGAACCCGGCGCACAAGGCCGGGCTGAGCGTTCCCGACCGCCCCGCCGCTTCCTGCCCGCCACCATGCAGCAACGGCGCCGGCGCCACGCCATCGCGGATCCACAGCGCCCCGATTCCCTTGGGCCCGTGCACCTTGTGCCCCGACAGCGCGATCATGTCGCAGTCCGGCGGGATGGCGACACGGCCATAGCCTTGCACGGCGTCGCACAGGAACAGGGCGCCGGCCTCGTGCGCCATCGCCGCGAGTTCGCTGATCGGCTGGATTGCCCCGATCTCGTTATTGACCAGCATCGCCGCGACCAGCTTCACGCCGGGCCGGATCGCCGCGCGCGCCGCCGCGAGATCGACCAGCCCACCGCGTCCGACCGGCAGGATCGTCGCACCACCGATCGCCTCGACCGTGTCGAGCACCGCCGCATGCTCGGTCGCGAGCGTGACCACCGGGCCGCCGATACCCTTGATCGCCCAGTTGAGCGCTTCGGTCGCGCCGCTGGTGAAGCTGACCGATCCGCCCGCCGGCAGCAAGGCGGCGACCTGCCCCCGCGCAACCTCGACTGCCGCCTTCGCTACCCGGCCCGGTCCATGCGCCGAATGCGGGTTGGCATGCTGGTCCTCCAACCAGGGCAGCATGGCCTCCAGCGCCTCGGGCGCGAGCGGCGTGGTCGCCTGATAATCGAGATAGATCATGCCGCGCGCGCCAATGACCGCGCAATCTCGCGCCAAGCCGCGACGAACGCGTCGAGTTCGCCGCGGGTAGTCGAGCGGCCGAAGCTGACCCGCACGACTTCCTGCGATGCCTGCATGTCCCAGCCCATTGCCGACAGGACATGGCTCGGCTTCATGCTTCCGCTGGCGCAGGCACTCCCCGCCGATACCGCGATCCCCGCCATGTCGAACCGGATCAATTGCGTCGTCGCCGGCACGCCGGGCATGCGATACGATCCGATCGCGGGGTGGCGCAGGCGATCGCCGAGTACCGGCTCACCGCCTGCCGCCTTGATGTCATTGTCGAGATACGCGCGCAGTTCCCGATACTTGCCGGTATCCTCTGGCTCGGCCAGCGCGGCGGCATAGCCGGCTATGCCGGGCATATTCTCGGTTCCCGGGCGATCCCCCCGTTCCTGCCCGCCGGTCGGATCGAGCGTCGCGAGGTCGCGGACCAGCAATGCCCCCACGCCGATCGGCCCGCCGCGCTTGTGCGCCGAGAGCGCCACGAAATCGGCATGGCGCGCGACCTCGCGATCGGCCTCTGCGGGCATTTGGGCTGCGTCGACCAGCAGCAAATGGCCCGCGGCATGCACGCGCTCGGCCAGGCCCGCGATCGGCTGGCGAATACCCGTCTCGCTGTTCGCCCACTGGATCGCGACGACCGCACGCCCTTCTCCCGCCATCGCAGCGTCGAGCGCTTTCTCATCGACCAGCCCGTCCGCGTCGACCGCCACCAGTTTGATGTCATAAGCCGCGCGCAGCACCGCGTCATGCTCGACCGCGCTGGCCAGCCGCCGTTCGACCGCCGAGCGGGTCAGCGCGATATTGAGCGCCTCGCTTGCCCCGCTGGTGAACAGCACTTCGCCCGACCAGCCATAGGCTGCCGCGACCTGCCCCCGCGCTTTCTCGAGCGCCGCTTTCGCCGCCCGACCCTCGGCATGCGGCGACGAGGGATTCGCCCAGCGCGCGAATCCATCCGCCATCGCGTCGCGCGCCGCCGGGATCAGCGGCGTCGTCGCGGCGTGGTCGAGATAGAGGCGGTCGGTCAATTCTGGTCCGATTCGTTATAATTGCTTGTGCGGGCTGTCTGCCTATATAGCGCGCAACCTTTAGCGCCACACCGGCGCTCCCATTCGGCGAAGAACAGGACACGATGCCCGAAGTCATTTTCCCCGGCCCCGAAGGCCGTCTCGAAGGTCGATTCGCTCCGGCACCCAAGCCGCGCGCGCCGGTTGCGATGATCCTCCACCCGCACCCGATGTCGGGTGGCACGATGAACAATCGTATCGTGATCGACCTCTACAAGACCTTCCAGCGCCGCGGTTTTGCAACCCTGCGCTTCAACTTCCGCGGCGTCGGCAAGAGCCAGGGCGTGTTCGACAACGGTATCGGCGAACTGAGCGATGCCGCCTCGGCGCTCGACTGGGTACAAAGCTTCCACCCCGAGGCGTCGACCACCTGGGTCGCCGGCTTCGGTTTCGGCGCGTGGATCGGCATGCAGCTGCTGATGCGCCGCCCCGAGATTCGCGGCTTCATCTCGGTTGCGCCGCCGGCCAACATGTTCGACTTCACTTTCCTCGCGCCCTGCCCCGCCTCGGGCATCATCATCCAGGGCGAAAATGACGAGGTCGTCACCCCGCTCGCGGTGCAGAAGCTGGTCGACAAGCTCCGCACCCAGAAGCACATCACGATCCATCACGACACCATCCCGAAGGCGAACCACTTCTTCGAGCACGAGATGGACGAGCTGATGGGCAGCGTGGACAAATATCTCGACATGCGGCTCGATCCCAACTCGCCGATCCGGTGACGACATGGCCGGCGGCGTGAACGACGCGGTCGTCGATCGCGCCGTCGGTGCGCTGCTCGGCCTCGCCGTTGGCGACGCCGTCGGCACCACGCTCGAATTCTCCAGCCGCGACACGCAGCCGACGCTGACCGATACGTTCGGGGACGCGATCCTGCTCGCCGCCAATCTGGCGGACGATGCCGACACCGTCGCAGCGATCACCGGCCAGCTTGCCGGTGCGCTCTACGGCGCCTCGGCCATCCCGGCGCGTTGGCGCGCGAAGCTGGCATGGCACGACGAGATCGAGTCGTTGGCGCAGCGATTGCTGGCCCGGGGCGGCGCGACATAAGGCCAGGCCGGTCTAGCCAAGGCCGCTGCAATCCCCGCCCAGCCGCGTCCCGAAAGCACCCGCGCGCGTGCCGAGTTCATCACCGGTCTTCTTGTCGATCAGATAGGTGACCGATTTGGCGGGATCGTCGCCGACCTTGACGGTCCAGGCCGCTGCCTTGCCCGCCGGTGTCTCGATATCCTCGCTGCCCGTCACTTCCAGTTTGAAGCTGCCCAGGCCCTTGTCATATTGATAAAAGGGCAATTCGAACCGTGCATCGGCCGCGAGCGGCAAGGCGCCGAAGGTGATGCCCCAGAGATTGCCTTCCCAGACCGGCGCCTCGAGCCCCATGTCGATCGGCTTGACGCCGCTTTCCTCGGTGCGTGTCCCCGTCACGCGACCATCGGCATAATTTAGCACGATATGCGGCTTGCCTCCCTTCATGCTGTCGAACGCCACCGGACGAAGGTCGCGGCGATCGATCACGAAATGATCGCGCATGTCGAAATTGAAGGCGGCCACTTTCTGATGGATCACGATATCCCACATCGCGCGGCCGCCAACCCTGACCGCGGTCACTCGCTGCCAGGTCGCACCGACCGCCGCACCATCCTTCGTGATCGCGAAGCATTGCGTGATCGGCCGCAGCTTCGTGCCGTCCGGCTTCGCCAGGCTGGCGCTTGCCGCCAGTACCAGTATCGACATCGCAATCATCGAGCGCCCCGTTCCGTTGCCGTGTATTAATACAGCAACACTATCCGCCCGCGAAGGGGATTGTCCAGATCAGCACGTTGCCGACCAGCACCAGTGCCATCACGACCATCAGCACGCCCTTGGTCCGCGCGTCGGGCCGCAAGCTGAGCCGCACGCCGAAAAACCCCAGGATCAGCGCCGCGATCATCGCGATCGCGAAGACGCCGCTCTGGAATCCGCTCACGATTCGCTCTCGCTGAGCGCCGGGAAGGCCGGCGTGTCGGCCACTTCGGGCGCGATCGCCCTGGCATAAGCGTCGATATCGGCATTGCCGCCCGACAGGATCACCAGCATGCCCGGCTCGGGCGCAACTTTGCCCGCCAGGATCGCCGCCAGCGCAACCGCGCCGCCGGGCTCGATCACCAACCGCAATTTCGCGGCTGCCCAGCGCTGCGCGGCACGGATCTCCGCCTCGCTCACTGCCACGCCCCTGGCATCGCGCCGCGCCAGCACTTCGAACGTCAGTGGCGACACGATTGGCGTCTGCAGCGCGTCGCACGCGGTCGGCGGCGGGTTGGGACCAACCGGCTCGATCCAGCTCGCCTCGAGGCTGCGGCGCATGTCGTCCCAGCCTTCAGGTTCGACCACCGTGATCTTCGCTTCGGTGAGGCCAAGCGTGATTCCCGCCGCGAGACCGCCGCCGCCGCATGGGATGACGACATGCAAGGGCTCGCCCAGCCCCATCGCTTCCATCTGCCGCCGTGCCTCGATGCCGGCGCTGCCCTGCCCCTCGATGATCCACGGATCGTCGAAGCTCGGCACCAGCACGGCGCCGCGCGCCTCCGCCAGCTCGGCGGCGATCTTCACACGGTCCTCGGTCATCCGGTCATAGGGGACGATTTCCGCCCCCAAAGCGAGCGTGCCGTCGCGCTTCGCCCTGGGCGCGTCGGCGGGCATCACGATCGTCGCGGGGATGCCCAGCCGCTTCGCCGCCCAAGCGACTCCCTGCGCATGATTGCCCGACGAAAAGGCGACGACGCCCTTGGCGCGCTGCGATTCGTCCAGCGCCGTGAGCCGATGCCACGCCCCACGCAGCTTGAACGCGCCGATCGGCTGCAGCGACTCCGCCTTGAAGGCGATCGTCACGCCGTTGATTTCCTGCGTGAAAAGCGGGCTCGGCGGCAGGATCGCCGCGATCTTGGCCGCCGCATCCCTGACCCCTGCCCGTGTCGGTTCCCGTACGATCGTCACTTTTCGCCTCCGCTCGCCACGCATCGTCCAAAAGGGTCTTTACTTGGTAATCTTTGGACCCTAAGTGCCCGCTTCCGCTGCCCCATGGGACTTCCAACCGCAAGGCAGCTTTTCGTCAATGTTTGCCGCAAGGCATTTGGAGGTCCCTTGAGTTGCACAAGCATCATAGCGCGCTGGGGCTAGCGACGGCCCTTCGACCGGTAGCGCCGGTCACGCTCATTCGTCCGCATGCCGCGGCCCGTGCCGCCCGATTCTTCGTGGAGAAGTTTCCGGGTCGGTCGATGTATGCGGTGAAGGCGAATCCATCCCCCGACCTTCTGGAGGTGCTGTGGGACAACGGCATCACGCATTACGACGTGGCTTCGCTCGGCGAAGTGCGGCTGGTGCGGCGTACGCTGCCCGAGGCGACCCTGTGCTTCATGCACCCGGTCAAGGCCGAGGAAGCGATCGCCCAGGCGTATTTCGAACATGGCGTGAAGACGTTCAGCCTCGATTCGGTCGAAGAACTCGACAAGATCGTCCGCGCGACGCGCAATGCCAGCGACCTGACGCTCTGCGTGCGCCTGCGCGTGTCGTCGGAGCATTCGAAGCTCAGCCTCGCGTCGAAGTTCGGCGTGGCGCCTGGCGAGTCGAAGGAATTGCTGTTCCGCGCCCGCCAGGTCGCGGATGCGCTGGGCATCTGCTTCCATGTCGGCAGCCAGGCGATGACGCCCCAGGCCTATGCCGATGCGATGGAGCGCGTGCGTCACGCGATCGTCGATGCGGCGGTGACGGTCGACGTCGTCGATGTCGGCGGCGGCTTTCCGTCGTCCTATCCCGGCATGGAGCCTCCGCCCCTCGAACTCTATTTCGAGACGATCCACCGCGCGTTCGAGAATCTGCCGATCTCCTATTCGGCGGAGCTCTGGGCCGAGCCGGGTCGGGCGCTATGTGCCGAGTACAGTTCGATCATCGTGCGCGTCGAGAAGCGCCGCGGCGAGGAATTGTACATCAATGACGGCGCGTACGGCGCGCTGTTCGATGCGGCGCATATCGACTGGCGGTTCCCGGTAACCCTGCTGCGCGAGCCCGACAGCCGCGCCAAGGACATGCCGTTCAGCTTCTACGGGCCGACCTGCGACGATCTCGACTACATGAAGGGTCCCTTCATGCTGCCGGCCGATATCCGCGCCGGCGACTATCTCGAGATCGGGATGCTCGGTGCCTATGGTTCTGCGATGCGCACCGCGTTCAACGGCTTCGGATCGGACGAGACGGTGATCGTCGCGGACGAGCCGATGGCCTCGCTCTACGGCGGCGAGCGCCGTGAGGTCGCGTCGAACGTCGTAAAGCTGTAACAGCCTAAATCTACGGCTCTCTTCTCCCCTCCCGCTTGCGGGAGGGGTCGGGGGAGGGCCTGTTATTCGGAGGGCGTCCGCTGGCGGACCCGCCCTCCCCTGGCCCCTCCCGCAAGCGGGAGGGGAATTTGACGGGTTTCCGCGTCCCCTTGAACGACGGCGGCATGAGAAGAACGGGAACAGACCCATGACCGATACCCTGACCAAGACCGCGGCGGCCAATGCCCCGATCAACGACAACCGCAAGGCGGAATTGCTGTCGAAGCAGGTCAAGCATATCGACATCACGAGCTTCGACGCGCGCCCGATCGTCGACGCGATGAGCGACATGAGCTTCACCAGCCGCGACCTCGGCCGCGCGACCAAGATCTACAACCAGATGCTGGGCGACAAGGATTGCACCGTCGTGCTGGTGATCGCGGGCTCGACCTCGGCCGGCGGTTGCATGGACCTTTATGCCGAACTGGTGCGCAACAAGATGGTCGACGTCATCGTCGCCACCGGCGCGTCGATCGTCGACATGGATTTCTTCGAAGGCCTTGGTCACAAGCACTACCAGGCGCTCGAAATCCCCGACGACGACACGCTGCGCTCGCTTTACATCGACCGCATCTACGACACCTATATCGACGAGGAGCAGCTCCAGGATTGCGACCACACGATCCTGAAGATCGCCGACAGCCTGGACGCCAAGCCCTATTCGAGCCGCGCCTTCATCCGCGAGATGGGCAAGTACCTCGTCGAGCACGGCAAGAAGGACAACAGCCTGGTCAAACTCGCTTACGAGCATGACGTGCCGATCTTCTGCCCGGCGTTCGTCGACTCGTCGGCCGGCTTCGGCCTCGTCAAGCACCAGGTCGACCGCGCCAAGGCAGGCCAGCCCTATATGGTGCTCGATGCGATCGCCGACTTCCGCGAACTGACCGAGATCAAGATCGAGGCGGGCACCACCGGCCTCCTCATGATCGGCGGCGGCGTGCCCAAGAACTTCGTCCAGGACACCGTGGTTTGCGCCGAGATTCTCGGCCATGACGATGTCGAGGTGCACAAATACGCGGTGCAGATCACCGTTGCCGACGTCCGCGACGGCGCCTGTTCGTCCTCGACGCTGCAGGAAGCGGCGAGCTGGGGCAAGGTCAACACCGGCATCGAGCAGATGGTGTTCGCCGAGGCCGGATCGGTGATGCCGCTGCTGGCGTCGGACGCCTATCATCGCGGCCTGTGGAAGGATCGCGAGGAGCGCCGCTGGGCCAAGTTGTTCGCCTGAGCGGCACGCGGATAGCGCAAGCCGTCCGCGAGACCGCGAAAGGCCGGCCGGCGCGGGGACACCCCGCGTCCGACGTCACGAGATTATTCTCGTGACGGCCCCGACAAGCGAAGCGGCGTCCGGACGATCCGGGCGCCGCTTCTTTTTCGCCCCTCGGATCGGGATCGTCTCGCCTACAAATACCCGATCCGCCAGCATCCGTTGCATTCGCCAACCGGTTGATGCAGCTTCCCCGGTCTCTGGGGAGAGGACATCATGCATAGCGAAATCCTGAAGCCCGTCGTCGTGCTCATCGCATGGTCGCTGGTGATGCTGGTCTGGGCAGTCGCGACGCGCCTGCCCGCGCTCAAAGCGGCCGGGATCGACATCACCAAGCTGACCGGTGGCAAGGGCTCCGACGCCGACGGCGTATTGCCGCCCAAGACGCAGTGGAAGGCGCACAATTACAACCATTTGATGGAACAGCCGACCTGCTTCTACGCGGTCTGCCTGGTGATCGCGTTCACCGGCACCGGCGACGGCCTGAACGCCTGGATCGCCTGGGCCTATGTCGCTTTGCGCATCGCGCACAGCATCTGGCAGGCAACGGTCAACAAGGTGTCGATCCGCTTCACGATCTTCGCCCTGGCAACGCTGTGCCTCGCCGCCTTGACGGTGCATGCCGTGATCGCGGTGTTCCACGTCCATGGCTAAGGGCGAAGGCTTCGAACGTCACCGCCAGCCCTGGCGGACCGACGAGGTGCAGAAGCTCCATACATTGGCCAAGAAGGGGATGGCGCTGAAGGCGATCGCCAAGGCGCTGACCCGCAGCGAGGAATCGGTCAAGCAGCGGGCGAAGGAGGACGGGCTGTCGATCGCCAAATTGCGGTGAGGCGGATCAGCCCGGCCTGAGCATGTTGTAAATTGGGAGAAATGGGGGATGAAAGCATCTCTGTTCTACCGCATTGCCGCGGTCCTGCTGATCCTGTTCGCCACCGGCCATCTGCTCGGATTCAGCCAGGTCGATCCGCAATGGCATGCGGACGGCCTGGTCCAATCGATGCGATCGCTCCATTTCGATGCCATGGGGTCCAGCCGGTCCTATTGGGACTTCTTCCTCGCGTCGGGCATCAGCGTGGGCCTGTTCTATCTGATGACGGCATTGCTGGCCTGGCAGATGGCCGGGCTTTCCGGCGAAGCCCATCGGCAAATGCGGATCGTTGCCTGGGCATTCGCCGCATGTTTCGCCGCCATCGCGGTGGTGAGCTGGCGTTACCTGTTCGTGATCCCGATCGCCTTCTCGCTCGCCATCACCCTTTGCCTGACGGCGGCGGCATGGCTGTCGCGCCGGCAGGCCAACTAATCGGCTCGGACAGACTGGTTCCCGTCACATTTCCGGGCTTTAAGTGAAACGCTCGCGCGGGGGCGCGATTCGAGGAGGGGTATTGATGCATTTTCTGATCTTGTTGTTCCGGCTGCCGTGGATCGTCTACCTTGTCGTCGCGCCGCTGTTCTTCGTCGGCGCCGCCTTCACCTGGGTCAACGGCGAGAAGGCCGAGGCGGCCAAGGCCGAAATGCTGCGCGCCAAGCCGCCGGCAGCAGTCGCGGTCGAGTCCTTCAACGCCGCGCGCGATGCCAACAAGGCCGGCGAGGTCAACGTCATCGGCCAGCTCGACATCGAGCGTTCGATGGAATTGACCCAGACCAAGAACGACCGCGTGATCCATCGCTGGTCGCTGATCCCGGTCTATCCCGCCAGCGCCGTCGACACGAGCGGCAACCCGCCGATGGTCCTGGTCCAGGACGGCGAGCTGACCGACGCGCAATTGATGCGGATGCAGACCGGCATGGGCAAGTTCGGGCCGATCCTGAAGATCGACGGTCGCCTGACGACCGATACCGACGCGGTTTCGGCCAATGAGAAGGTATTCGCGGCGCGTGGGCCCGACACGAGCAGGGCAGCCCTGGTCGACCCGTTCGAGAATGGCCGTGCCGACGGACTGAAGCCGAGCGACGACAGCCGCAACATCGCGATCGGGCTCGGCATTTTCGGGCTATTGTGCGTCGGCTATGCCTTCATCCGCCGGGCAATGACCGCGGGTGGCCCGGGCGGCACGACCGAAGGCGGCTATATCTGATCGGGGCGGCTCGAAATGTCCTGGAAGATCTTTGCAGGGGCCGGTGCCTTCGTGTTGTTGCTGGGCACCCTGATATGTTTTGCCGTCAGCGCCAGCGAGGACCAGAACGCCGCGGCGCTTCGCCGGCCGCCACCTGCCGCGGTCGGGGTAGAGGGGTTCAACCGCGCCAACGAAGGTATCGACCACGAGGTGACGATCGTCGGTCAGCTCGATCTCGCCAACTGGATGGAATATACGATCACCAAGAACGGCGACGAAAAGCATCACTGGTCGATGATCCCGCTCTATCCCGCATCCGCCGCGGCGGTCACCGGCCCGGCGCCGGGTGCCATGGTCCGCGACGGAATGATCACCGATGCCGAAATCAGGAAGCTGACGATCGGCAAGGGCGCGTTCGGTCCGATCGTACGGATCAACGGCAAAAGGTTCGCCTATGACGGGATGGAGAACGACGCGCTCAACAAGGCGCTCGGCGGCCGTGTCGAGAATCCGTGGAACGGCCTGGTCAAGGTCGAACCGTTCGTCGGCGGGCGGACCGCGGCGCTCACCCCGGTATCCGTGATCCCGCTTGTCGTGGTCGTGGCGTTGCTCGGGTTCGGCCTGATCGGATTTGGCCTCTATCGACGCCATCGCGAACCGATCGAGGAAGCGAATTACTACGCCTGATCAGCCGAACAGCCGCGCCAGGCTGCGGTCGAGCGTCACGAGCTGCCACAATGTCCGGCCATGCTCGGCGCGGCCGGCCCTGTGGTCGGCGGCGATCCGCTCGATCGCCGGACCGTCGAACCATTGCAGCAGCCGCGGCGAGCGGGCGAGGCCGGCGGCTTCGTCGGCCAGCGCGCCGCGAAACCAGGCGCTGATCGGGGTCACGAACCCCATCTTCGGCCGGTACAATATGTCCTGCGGCAGATAGCGCTCCATGGCCTTCTTCATCAGCCACTTCCCCTGCCCGCCCCTGAGCCGCATCGAGGCGGGCAGCGTCGCGGCGAATTCCATCAATTTATAGTCGAGCAGCGGCTCGCGTGACTCGAGGCTGACCGCCATGCTGGTGCGGTCGACCTTGGTCAGGATATCGCCGGGCAGATAGTGGCGTATATCGGCATATTGCGCGCGGTCGAGCGCATCGCGCGCAGGGGCGTCGGCCATCGTCGCGATATAGCGATCCTCGGCGCGATGCCCGCCGAGATTGCGCCAGGCGGCGGCAGTGAACAATTTCTCGCGCAGTGCCGGCGTGGTGACACCGACCGATCGGGCATAGGCCGTCGCGCCGTCATCGGCGAGCGCCAGCAACGTCGTCTTCGCGCGCAACGGACGCGGCGCCCAATCAGCCTTGGGATAGAGGCGACCGAGTGTCCCGAACACGCTCGACGACAGCCCGCGCGGCAGCAGCGCCCTCACCCGTTCCTCGGCCGCCTGGAACTTGTAGCGGCGGTAGCCGGCGAATGCCTCGTCGGCGCCGTCGCCCGACAAGGCGACCGTCACCTGCTCGCGCGCCAGTTCGCTGACGCGGAAGGTCGCCAGCGCCGAGGCATCGGCAAAGGGCTCGTCGAACGAAACGGTGAGCCGGTCGAGCAAGGCGAAATCGTCCGAGGCGACGACGCGCTCGCGATGGTCGGTGTGATAGCGTTGGGCGATCGCATCGGCATAGGCGCGTTCGTCGAGCCCGGCCTCCTGGAAGCCGATCGTGCAAGTCTTGACCGCGCCTTTCGACAATTCGGCCATCAGCGCGACCACCGCCGAGCTGTCGACTCCGCCCGACAGGAAGGCGCCGAGCGGTACATCCGACACCATGCGCAGCTTCACCGCCGCGCGCATGAGGTCGACCAGTTCGGCTTCGAGGTCGCGCGCCGATCCGCTCGCGCGGCGCGTGAAATCCAGGTCCCACCAACGCTGCGGCAGCGGCACCGGACGGCCGCGCTCGAGCAGCAGGTAATGCGCTGCCGGCAGCTTCTTCACGCCAGCGATGATGCAGGTATCGTCGGGCACGTAGCCCAGCCCCATGAAATCCTCTACCGCACCGATATCGGGCGAACGCCGCAGTAAGGGATGCGCGAGCAAGCCCTTCAACTCGGAGGCGAACGCGACCGACCCGTCGCTCAATTCGACGTAGTGGAGCGGCTTCACCCCGAGCCGGTCGCGCGCGAGGAACAGGCATTGCCGTCCGGCATCGTGCAGCGCGAAGGCGAACATGCCGTTGAGCCGGTCGAGCATCGCCGGGCCCCATTGGCGCCAGCCGTGGAGCAGCACCTCGGTATCGCCATTGGTGTTGAACCTGGCGCCCATCGCCTGGAGTTCGGCGCGGACCTCGGCGAAATTGTAGATCTCGCCGTTATAGGTGACCGTCAGGTCGCCATCCTGCATCGGCTGCGGGCTACCGGCGACGTCGATGATCGCGAGGCGACGGTGCGACAGGCCAACGCCCGGCGCGGTCCAGGCGCCCGACCCGTCGGGGCCGCGATGTGCCTGCGCGTCGGCCATCGCCAGCACGCGGGCGCGGTCGACCGGCTTGGGGGTTCCCGGATGATAGACCCCGGCAATGCCGCACATATTACTCTCCCGTCGCCCCGGCGGAGGCCGGGGCCGCTGGCCGTATCGCGCCATCGCCTGAGATCCCGGCCTTCGCCGGGATGACGGAATAGGTCACTGCACCATCCCCGCGCTGCGATCCGCCAGCGCGTCGAGGGGCCCTAGCGCCTGGAGGAATTTCGCCATCGCCGCGCGCGGATCCTTGCCGGGCACAGCCTCGGCCGAGACATGGATCGCGACCGCCCGCTGCGGGCCGCCGAGCAATTTGGCTTTCAGTGTTTCGAGCTTCACGATTTTGGGATCGGCAGTGAGGACATTGCTGACCCGGTACCATGTCGCGACCTGCCGCTCCACCTGCCCTACGGTGCGGATGCGCACGACACTTCCCGAATTCAGGTCGGGCTGATCGTCGACGCGCACCCAGACATCGTCCTGCTGGGTGACGCCGACACCGAAGCCGACCAATTCCTTGCCTTCGCGCTGGCTGCCATAGACTGCGATAGCGAGGTCGACGGCATTGCCCTGGGCATCGACATAGCGGCCGAACAATTGGTGATCGGCGCCGGGATAATTGGGCGTCCACGGCGCGCGAATGCTGACCGGTCCACGCGTCCACCCCGCCACTGGCGGCAGATCGATCCGCTGCGGCAGCACCTGCGCGCGGCTGGCGATCGCCGCCGACCACCCGGTGAACCCGGCCGCCACGGCAAGGACGAGCAACGCCGCGACGGCGAGGTCGAGGCGGTATTTGACCGGGCCTTGCAATGTCGCGGGATCGAAGGCCGGGGCGTCGGGCGCGCGGTCGAACCATTTCCAGCCGATCGCCAGCACCGCTGCCATCACCAGCCCGAAGAATACCCAGCCGAACACGATATGATCGTAGCCTGTTGCCTGCTCGACGCTGGTCAGCACCGCGGCATAGATCGTCCCGAACGCGCGCAGGCCATTGGCGAGGATCGGCACGACGACCGCCATCGCCATGAATGCGATCCGCCGCGGCCACGTGCGGTAGCAGAGATTGGCGACGAGCACGCCATAGGCGACCATCGCGATCACGAACTTGGAGCCCGAGCACGCCTCGGCCACTTCAAAATATTTGTCGCCGGCGGTGATCAGCACGCCGTCCACGGTGGCCGCGACGCCGACAAGATGGAGCAGATGCATCGTGATCCACACGGTGATCGTCTGGAGCGGCGGCTCGAGGAAATCGCCGAACGGCACGAGGAAGAGCGCGTAGGCCAATGGAAACAACAGCCCGCGCGTGACGTTGGGGCCGAGCGTGGTGACAACCGCGCCTTGCAGCATCATGACCAGTCCGAGATGCCGCGCGAGCGCTACGCCCGCGGCGTCGCCGAGCAGCCAGCCGAACCCGCCGATCGCGACCAGGGCGAGCCCCGGCGTCCAGCTTTGTGGGCGAAGCTGCGCCAGCTCGCCGCGCCGGATCCACACCAGCCAGCCGATCACCGGCGCGATGAACAGGCAATGCCCGAAGGTGGTGTTGGTCCAATAGAGCTCGGCGAGGTCGCCGACGTCGCGGCGGAACATCAGCAGCAACGCAGCCCAGACTGCGCCCAGCGCGATCAAGGGCCGCCGCCAGTCGGGCGCGATATCGAGGCCCGGCCGCCGCGCCGGTTCGGCGACGCTGGTCATGCCGCAGCCTTCCTGCCGGCCGGCGCATGCGCGGTCGGCGGCGGCGCGATCAGCGCGTCGAGGGCCGCCAGCCGGGCGTCCCAGCCGTAGCGCTTCTTCACCTGCTCCCTGGCGCGCGTGCCCATGTCGGCGGCCTTGACCGGATCGGACAGCAGAGCCGTTACCGCGTCGGCGATCTCGCCCACGCTGTCGCCGCTCAGGATCGTGCCGTCATGGTCGATCCCCTCGGCGGCGGCGCTGCTTGCGACCACCGGCCGCGCCATCGCCATCGCCTCGAGCACCTTGTTCTGGATGCCGCGCGCGATCTTCAGCGGCGCGACCACGCAAGCCGCGACTTCGAGCCACGGCCGCACGTCCTTGACCTCACCGGTCACGCGTACACCGTCGATCTTGCCCAGCGCCTCGACTGCCGGGGTGGGGTTGCGCCCGACGATCGCGAAGCGCGCATCGGGATGCGCGACGCGGATGTGCGGGAAAATGCTCTCGGCGAACCAGGTCACTGCCTCGACATTCGGGCGGTAGTCCATCTGCCCGGTGAAGACGATCAGCTTGCCGGTGCTCTCGATCGTACCGAACCGCGCGGCCGGATCGAAGAAGCCGGTGTCGATGCCATTCTCGATCACCTGCACGTTGCGAGCACCAGTCTTGTCGCGGAACAATTGCGCCTCGGCCTCGCTGACGAACAGGCTGGCCTGGACGCGGCGCGCGACCTGTTTCTCATATTGCTGGAGCAGATTGGCCTCGCGCTGCATCAGCCAGCGCATCGGCCCGCGCGACGCCTTGGCGTAATCGGCGAATTTGAGCGAATCCATGTCGCAAAAGTCCATGATCACGCGCGCCCGCGTCTTCGCCGGGATGTATTGCGCCATTTGCCCGGAGAACACGTAGATCACGTCGATCGATCGGCGCGCGAGCAGATCCTCGACCACGCCTTTCATCGCGCGGTTCTCGAACGCGGTCAGCGAGACCGGCTTGCGCTGTGCCAGCGCCTCGGCCATCGCCTTGGTTCGCGATTTGGCGCGAAAGATGATCGAGCGGCTTGCGGTCAGCGGCGCCAGCCCTTTCTTCTCCTTCAGGTCGCGCGGATCGTCGGCGAACGCGACAAGGTGCACGCGCCGGCGCTTCGCCAGATATTTCAGGACGTTGAACGCACGGATCTTGTCGCCGCGATCGGGCGGGTAAGGCGAGCGATGCGCGAGGAACAGGATGTCGCCCATTGAGTGCTGACCCTTAGCCCAGGCCTTTGGCGATCACGGGCCCCATCGCGTTGGCGAGCCACAAGGGCAGCTTCTTCCAGACCGCCACCTGCAGTCGGTATTTCGGACTCATCGGGTTCATCTCTCGCGCGTGTCCCCCAACCGCGATGCGCTTGGCATAGCGCAAGGGAACGCCGTCGAAACCCCAATTCTTCTTGAACGCGGCGACTCCCGTCCCCGCTTTCGACCGGCCGAAATCATAGCGCGTGCAGCCACGCCCGCGCGCGTGCCGCATCAACTCGAAATAGAGCCGGTCATTGGCCTTGAGCGCGCGTGCCTCGCGCGTGCCGCCGCCCCAGAAGGGATAGACCGTACCGTTGAGATAGAGGCTAAACACGCTGGCGTGCGGCTTTCCATGCTTCGACACGGTGACGATATCGGCATGCTCGTCGAGTTCCCCGGCCACTTCGCGAAACAGTTTCGCCGGGAAGACCGGCGTGCCGAGATTGCGCACCGATTCCGAAAAGACCGCATAGTGCATGGCGAGGTCGGCCGGCGTGCTGCCGATCGCGACCTCGAGTTCGGCGTCGAGCGACTTGCGCACATCGGCGCGCTGCTTGCGCGGGATGGCGAGCAATTCGGCTTCGTCGTCTTTCGCGAGATCACGGGCGAAGCCGAGATAGGTGATCTCGTCCACCGCCCAGCCCTCGCCCGGCGCCGGACCACCGCGCAATTCAAGGCTGGGACAGCCGAGCTTTTCAGCCAGCGCCCAGGCGGAAGCGGCAAGCGCCTCTGCCACCACGTCGCGGCGCGTGAGGATACCGCCATCGACCGCGAAGCCGGCCGACACCAGGGCCTTGCCGAACAACGGCGAGCGTATCTCGGTCAGCGGCAGGACCCCGGCGATCTCGCCATCGGCATGCTGTGCGACCAGGCAATGCGGGGTCTGGCCGCAGGCGCGCGACACTGCGACGTTCCAGCCGGTCAGGTGGAACGGCGTCGCGTCGGGATGCGCGCGGACATAGGCGTCGATCCGCGCGCGCTCGCCCGCATCCGCCAGATCGGCGGGCACGATCGCGACCGGCGAGGAGACCAGCGGCATCGTCATTGCAGCCGCTCCGCCTCGCGCGCGACCACCGCGTCGACACGGCCCCAATCGTGGCGGCGGACCAGCTTGCGCAACTTGCCCGCCATCGCCCCCAACCGGCTATAGTGCCGCAGCCGTGACTTGAGCGGCGCATTGGCGACCCGCGGCTGGTCGGGGTCGACTTCCCACGGATGGAAATAGAACACCGCCGGGCGCTGCTCCTCGGCATTGGCGCGGGCGACGGCGCGATCGGTGATTGCCGCCGGGAACAAACGGAAGAAGCCGCCGCCGGTGGTGATCTTGCGGCCCGCGACATCGGCGAGCGTGATCGGCAGTTCGATCAGGTCGGATCCGGCAACCGGGCGATAGGCATGCCTGGGCGCCTCGGCCCAGCCATAGTGATCATGCGCGAGCGGTGCGACGCTCGACGAATAGGTATAGCCCTCGTCGGCCAGCACCTGGTGTGCCCAGGGCGTACGCTGGTCGATCGAGAAGCTCGGGGCGCGATAGCCGGTGACCTTGTGCCCCGAGGCATTCTCCAGGGCGATCCGAGCACGCTTGAGGTCGGCGCGGAACGCTTCGGCATCCATCGTGAACACGCGGTCATGGTCCCAGCCATGGCTGGCAATCTCATGCCCCTCCTCGACGATGCGGCGGATCAGCGCGGGGTGGCGCTCGGCGACCCAGCCGAGCGTGAAGAAGGTGGCCTTGACCCCGGTCTCGCCGAACAGGTCGAGCACCTTGCCGGTATTATAGTCGACACGGCTGTTCAGGCCGTCCCAATCGGCCTTGTCGATCACCCGCTCGAAAGCGCCGACCTGGAACCATTCCTCGACATCGACCGACAGGCCGTTGCGCATGATGCCGCTCCCGTGTCAGGCCGCGCGGCCGCCGCGGGCCGCGGCAGCTTCGTTACCTTCCACCCAATCGACCAGCAGCGCCAGTACCCGGCGCAACGCCGCGTCCTGTTCCTCGAGCCGCGCCTCGATCGCCGCGAAGCGATCCGGCGCGATCGAGACGGGTGCCGGCTCGGGCGTCGAGACCGGATCGTTGGCCGGCGCGACCGGCTGCGGCGCCGGAAAGGATTCGGGTTCGCGCGCATCCACGACCGGCTCAACGACCGGCTGCGGTTCGGGAGCGACCAAAGGCTGCGGTGCCGGCACGGTCGCATGCGGCATGTCGCCGGTGATATCAGCGATCACGCTGTCGACGACGCGGCTGTCGATTACCTCGACCTGCTCGATCGCGCCGAACAGCAGCACACGGCCGGCCAGCTGGTTGAGCCGGCGCGGCACGCCGTCCGACCCGCGATAGAGCGCGGCATAGGCATCGGGCGTAAAGCGCGGCCGCCCGTTCCAGCCGACCAGCTTGAGCCGGTGGACCATGTATGGCTCGACTTCCTCGGGGCCCATCGGGTCGAGATGGTGCATCGCGATCACGCGCTGGCGAAGCTGTTCGAGCCGGTCGCCGCCATGGAGCGCGGCGCGGAATTCGGGCTGACCGAGCAGGAAGATCTGCAGCAGCGCATGCCCGCCCGCCTGGAAATTGGACAGCATGCGCAATTCTTCGAGCGCGCCGGTATGGAGCGCCTGCGCCTCGTCGACGATCAGCAGGGTACGGCGGCCCGAGCGGGCGATCGAATGCAGCCCGCGCTCGATCGCGACGAGCAATTGCGCCTTCATCAGCCCAGCCGTCTCGACCCCGAGCCCGCTCGCGACCATGCGCAGCAGGTCGTCGGCCTCGATCTGGGTCGACACCAGCTTGATCACGTGCAGCCGGTCGCGGTCGATCGTCGCCATCAGGTGACCGACCAGGGTCGTCTTGCCCGCGCCGACATCGCCGGTGATGACGATGAAGCCCTCGCCCTGGCTCAAGCCATAACCGAGATACGCCATCGCCTTCTTGTGCGTGGCGGTGTCGAACCAGAATTTCGGATCGGGCGTCAGGGCGAACGGACGTCCGCTCAATCCGTAATGATCGTCGTACATCGTCATCGTCTCCGGACGGGGCCGCGGCCCCGCCCTTCCGGTTAGAACCTGTAGCGGGCGCCGACCTGCGCCTGTGCGGTCGTCTGGTCGTCCTGGCCCTTCTGGCTGAAGGTGTAGGCGCCGATCGACACGTTGGTGCTGAGGCGGCCGAAGTTGCGATAGACCGAGCCCGTCGCGCCCACGCTCCAGATGCCCGGCGCGATCCCGCTGTCGAAATAGTTCGCGAAGACGTCGCCGTTGAAGCCCGCATTCGCGCCCAAGGGTGCCGAGTAGAAGGCCTGGGCGTAATAGCTCTCGTCGCTGGTGCCGATGATCGCGACGCCCGGTGCATTCGGGGCGTAGAACTTGCGGTTCGAGTAGCCGCCACCGACGCCGAACGAGCTGCGGCCGCGGCTCATCGAGAGCACCGCGTCGACGCCCCGCGAACGATAGGTCGCAGTCGAGATCGACTGGAATACCGAATTCATGCAGGCCCCCGCGGCGCCACCGCCGGTGGTGCCGAAGGTACAGCCGCTGAACTGCTGGGCGATCAGGTCGCGCGTCGCGGAGAATTCGGTCGGCAGCCCCTTGAGGCCGCGCTGCAGCTGGTTCCCGAACGTCTCGACCGTATCGTACACGCCGACCTGCAGCCCGACGCTCTTCGACGCCTGGTAGCTGAGCGATCCGGTATAGCTCCACGAATCGTAGCGGCGACCGACCCGCGCCTCGAGCGTGGTACGCGGGCTCGGACGCCAGACGACGCCGGCATCCCAATAGATGCCGTCGGTCTTGTAGGCGATGCGCCGCGGCGAATTGGGGTCGGTCTTGAAGCGGCCGCGGCTGTCGACGACGGGGTCGCCGTTGATGTCGACCTGCGGATCCTTCGAACTCGACGTGATCTTCTCATAGCCGACTCCGCCCTCGACCGCGAAGGTCGGGGTGATCGGCATCACCGCGTCGGCGCGGCCGTACAGGCCCTCGAAGCGCGCGGCGAGCTGGCTCTGGTCGTCGCGATTCCAGCCACCCGAAACGGTAAAGCCGAACGGGGTGATCGTGCCCGACTTCCAGCCGATCGTCGCGGTTGCCATCTGGCTCTTCGAATCGTCGAAATAGTCGAGCCGCGGGCTGCCCGGAGCGACGCCGTTGCCGTTGGGCGTGGTCACCTTGGTATAGGCGAAGCGATAGGCGCCGCTGATCCCGACGGCGCCGGTACCCGTCGACAGGGTCGGGCCGACATAGGCCGAATAGACGTTGCTGACATTGTTGTTGTCGTTGCCGAAGAAGACCGGCGCCGAGCCGCGAATGTCGTTGCGCGCGCGCGTCGCGATACCGCCCGCGTCGAGCGTCAGCCCGCGGCCGATCCGAACCTGCGCATTGGCGAGGCCGGTGACGACGTCGTTGTCGCTGGAGTTCTTGTCCCAGGCGAATTGATGGTCGTAGCGCGCGCTGAGGTTGACCGACACGCGGCGCGTCTCGACCGATGCATCGACGCCCACCGCCGCCTGCGAATAGGTGAGGACATCGCCCGACTGTACGTCGGCGGTCAGCACCTGGCTGAGCTCGATATAGGGCGTGACGCTGACCTTGCGGTCGCGGCCGCCCTTCCCGCCGCTGTCCTGCGCCGTTGCCGGCGTCGCCGCCAGCAGGGCCGCAGCCGCGACTCCCAGGGAAATCCGCACGATCATTGGCCCTCGTCCTCCTGGCCGTAATAGCTGCCAAAACGAGCCCCCCCCGGGGCAAATGCGACGCTGTTCAACAGAAGCTGGATGTGCTCGCAGCCTTCGAGCCGCTGCACGGTGTCGCGGATCTCGCCTTCCGACGTCTTGTCGGCGCGCACCACGAGCATGACCTGGCCCACGTACAAGGCGAGCACCGCGGCCGGCGACGCCGACAGGGCCGGTGGCGAATCGAAGATCACCATGCGCTCGGGATCGGCAGCGAGCAGCCGCGCGATCAGCGCCGGCGTGCGGTCGCTCGCGGCCAGCTCGACGTCGGAATTGCTCCGCGCGCCCGCCGGCAGCAGGCTGAGATTGGGAATGTCGGTCGCGACAATGCACTGCTCGACGTCGATCGAGGGATCGGCGAGCGCATCGAGCAGGCCGGTGCCGTCGGGCACGCCGAGCCGCTCCATGATCCCCGGCTTGGGGAAATCGGCATCGACCAGCAACACGCGCGTGTCGCGCTCCGCCGCCATCGAGATGGCGAGATTGACCGCGCAATAGGTCTTCCCCTCGCCCGGCTTGGCCGAGCAGACGAGGATGGTGCGCGCCTTGTCGGGCTCGCTGGCATTGAGCTGGCGCGCGGTCAGCAGCAGCGCTCGCTTGGCGAGGCGGAATTCCTCCGCGAGCACGCCAATCGCAGCGCCCGGGATCAGCAGGCCGTTCTCCGCGAGCAAGGCGCGGTCGATCGTGGCGCTGCGGCCGGCGACCGGCGGCGCGACACGCGGACGCGGTGCGGCGGCGACCGGCTTGGGTTGCGCCGCCGCCGCGACCGGAGTCGGCGCTTCGACAACGAGGTCGAGCGGCTTCGGCGCCTCGGCAACCGGCCTGGGCGCTTCGACGGGCGCGGGTGCGGGCTGCGGCGCTGCAGCCGGCTGCAGCTCGCTCTCCGGAATGGCGCGTGCGTTCAGGTGCTTGGCAAAGTCATAGACTTCGGCCGCGCGCTCGAGCAGCGAACCCTTGTTGATCGGCTTGTTCATGCCAGCCCCCGCATCAGCATCTCCACGCCGAGCAGCCCGACGAACGCCACTGCCAGCGCAGCGCCCGCCCCCGCGAACATGCGGAGCTTGCGCTTGCGCAGCTCGATCTCGACTTTCGACACGCGCTCGCTGATCGCCCCGATCACCGGCAGCCCGGTCGCCTTTTCCAGCCGCCCGGCGGTCGCGAAGGTCGCCTTGAGCTGCGACAACGCGAACGCCCCGCCGATCCCGGCAAAGATCGCCGCGAACAGCACGCCGGTCAGCAGCAGCGGCCGGTTGGGCGCGGTCGGTGCGCGCGGCGCCACCGGCGGATCGATGATCTTGAACTTGATCGAGTCGGTCTGCGCCTGCGCCTGGGCGCGAACGCGGACTTCCTCGCGATCGCCCAGCAGCTTGTTGTACTGGTCCTTGAGCACGGAATAGTCGCGGTCGATCTGGCCCTGCTCGTTGGCCGCTGCCGGATCGCCGTTCAGCTTGTTGTTGATCGCGTCCATGTCGCGCTGCAGCTGTTGCTTGCGCGCGCTCAGCGCGGCGACCTGCGACTGCTTGTCGATCTGCATCGACTTGAGCGACAGATATTGCGGATTGGGCTGCCCGCCCCCGGCGGCACCGCCGACCAAAGGCTCGCGCGCGGCCGCGGCACGCGCGGCGGCGAGCTGGCTGTTGAGCGCGCGGACGTCGGGATGATTATCGGTATAGCCCTTGGCCCGCGCATCGGCGAGCTGGCCCTCGATCGCGTTGAGCCGCGCGCGCGCCGGCCCTGCGCTCCCGGCAGCGCCACCCACGCCCGGGATCGACGCCGGCGTGCCCGCCATCTGGCCGTTGATCGAGGCAAGGCTGGTCGATGCCGCGGCCAGATCGCCGTCGATCTGCGCCATCTGGGTGCGCGCCGCCGCCATGCGGTCCGACAGCGATCCGGTACCCGGCAGCGAGCCGAGATACTGGGTCTGGAACTGGGTGCGCTTGGCATCGGCATCGGCGAGGCGGCGCTGCAGGTCCTCGACCTGGCTGTCGAGGAAGCGCAGCGTCGTCTGGGTGTCGTTGCGATCGTCGGCGAGATTCTGGTCGACGAAGATCGAGATCAGTTTCTGGGTGATCTGCGCGGCGAGCTTGGGGCTCGACGAGGTCACCGTGATCTCGAACAGATTGTTCTGCTGCGCGACGATCTTGATGTTCTGCTGGAGGCCAGCGACGCGATCGGCGACTTCCTGCGGCGTTTGCGCGCTGTTGGCGAGATCAGTGCCGCGCACGACCTTCTCCAGATTGACCGCACTGGTCAGGGTCTGGCGGATCGTGTCGACATCATTCTGCTGCTCGGCGGCGCTGATGCCGATCTTGGACGGCAGCACCTGCCCCATCTGGACGAAGACGCGCGCCTTCGACTCGTAGCGATTGGGCATCTGGCTGACCGCCAGCCAGCCCAGGATCGCAACGCCCCAGGCCACCGCCAGCGCGAGCCAGCGGCGGGTCCAGATCGCGTGGAGCGCGAGGCGGATTTCGTCGTAGAGGCCGTTCACGGTCCAGCAGCCCCCTTAGAACATCGACTCTGGGATGATGATCACGTCACCCGGCTCGAGCTTGACGTTCGCGGTCGGGTCACCGTCCTTGAGCAATTTGCCGAGCTTGACGTTGTAGGTCCGCTGCTGCCCCGTCGCGCGGTCCTGGCGAACGAGACGCGCGCGGTTGCCCGCGGCATATTGATTGAGACCGCCCACCGCGATCATCGCGTCGAGCAGGGTCATGTTGGCGCGATACGGGATCGATGCCGGCTTCTCGGTCGCACCGACGATGCGGATCGACTGGCTGTAGGTGCTCTGCGGGCTCTCGACGATGACCGAGACGATCGGGTCCTTGATATAGGTCGACAGCGCCAGCTTCATG
>FTCZ01007969.1_pt1 | contig 30272 bp, 33 predicted proteins | sample 1658871 | NCBI WGS metagenome assembly FTCZ01 (sample SAMEA3914864, study PRJEB12502) | metagenome | biome: forest; material: soil | place: USA | collected 2012-03-12 | depth 0.3 m | reverse complement strand
CGTGCTGGTGCCGTACCTGCGCGGCTACGGACCGACGCGCTTTCTGTCCGCTGCCACGCCGCGTTCGGGCGAGCAGGCCGCCCTCGGCCACGACCTCAAACAGTTCATGGACGCGCTCAGGATCCCGCGCGCGATCTTCATGGGCTACGACTGGGGCGGCCGTGCGGGCTGCGTGGTCTCTGCCCTGTGGCCCGAGCGGGCGCGCGGCCTGGTGAGCTGCACCGGCTACAACATGCAGGACATCAAGGGATCGGTGAAGCCCGCCCCCGCTGCCGCCGAACATCGCCTCTGGTACCAGTACTACTTCAACACCGAGCGCGGCCGCGCGGGCCTCACCGAGAACCGGCGCGACATCGCCAAACTCCTGTGGCAGCTCTGGTCGCCTCATTGGAAATTCACCGACGCGACCTTCGACAAGAGCGCGCCCTCCTTCGACAACCCCGACTATGTCGAGGTCGTGATCCAGTCCTATCGCCATCGCTACGGCTACGCGCCCGGCGATCCGGCCCTGCTCGGCATCGAAGCGAAGATCCAGGCGCAGCCCACGATCGGCGTGCCGACGATCAATCTCGACGGCGAAGCCGACGGCGTGCGGCCGATCTCGCGCGCGAGCGACCCGTCGGCGAAAAAATTCACCGGCTTCTATGAGCGCCGCATCCTGCCGACGATCGGTCACAACGTCCCGCAAGAGGCGCCTGCCGAGACGGTGGCCGCGATCCGCGATCTGATGAAAAAGACCGAGCGCTGAACACGACGACATCTTGGGGCGGTTACCGGAAGTAACGCTTTTAAATACGATGGGATATTCGGCTAGCCCCAGATGTTGGGATGGCGTGCGTCCATTAAATAAATGGAAAAATAATGGAGCGCTTGCTCCGCGCACCACCTCATCCTGAGGAGCGGCCCGCAGGGTCGCGTCTCGAAGGATGGGAACCCGCACCCCGTCTGTTGCCCATCCTTCTGGGCGTTTCGAGCGCAAGCGCTCGAAAGCGCCTTGACGCGCTGCGCGCTCCTCAGGATGAGGTTTGCCGCTTAATAAACGGCCGGTAGACGGGAATCGATCTCGTTGATCTGCAATCATCCACGCGAGTCTAAGCGCCTTGCGCGGAATCGCCCAATACGGTCGTTATATCGCCGAAAAGCTTGATTTTGCTGGATTTCAATCGCCCTTCAGGCCGGCGGACTTGATCAGCGGGCCCCACTTGGCGCGCTCGGTCTTCTCGAAGGCGGCGAGCTGGTCGGGGGTGCCGCCGGCGGGCTCGAAGCCCAGCGACAGGAGCTTTTGGCGCGCTTCGGGATCGGCCAGCACCTTCATGACCTCGGCGTTCAGCCTGTCGACGATCTCCTTCGGCGTGCCGTGCGGCGCGTACATCGCCGTCCACGGCGTCATCTCGAAGCCCTGCACGCCCTGCTCGGCCACCGACTTCACACCGGGCAGCAACTCGCCCGACTTCAGCGCCGTGATCGCGATCGCCTTCAGCTTGCCGCTCGTCACGTGACCGCGCAGCGCGGTCGCCGTGTCGATGATCAGCTGCACCTGGCCGCCCATCACCTCCGTGATCGCTGTCGCCGATCCCTTGTAAGGGACGGGGAACAGCGGCGCGCCGCTGCGCTCCTTGAAGAACTCGAAGATCACCCGCGCCGAGGTGCTGGGCAGCGCCACGTTGATCTTGTCGGGCTGCGCCTTGGCCGCCGCGACCAGCGCCGGCACGGTGCCGGCTGCGAAACCGGGATTGGCCGCGATCACCATCGGCAGCATGCCGACCAGAACGATCGGCGAGAAATCCTTCGCCGCGTCGTAGCCGGTCGAGGGATAGAGGAACTCGTTCATGGTCTGCGTGGCGTTGGTGCCCATCAGCAGCGTGTAGCCGTCGGGTGCCGCGTGGGCCACGGCCTCGGTGCCGATGTTGCCGCCGGCGCCGGGCCGGTTGTCGACCACGAACTGCTGGCCCGTCACCTTGCTGAGACGCTCGGCGAAGTAGCGGGCGGCAACGTCGGTGCCCTGCCCTGCCTGGTACGGCACGATCAGCCGCACCGGCCGGGTCGGATAGGACTGCGCCGCCGCAGGCAGCGCGGCGAGCATCGCTGCCGCCGAACTAACGAAAACTCTCCGCTTCATCGTTTCTCTCCCTTGAGTTCCGCCAGAATTTCCCCGGCATGTTGATTGACCTTCGGCGGCACTCCGCCGGGCACGCCCGGCGTGTCGCCGAGCTTCACCGGAATACCCGGTGCGCGATGGCCGTCCTGCTCGATCAGCATTTTTCGCGCGGCCACGTGCGGTTGGGCGAAGGCCTGCGGCACGGTGTTGACCGCTCCCGCCGGCACGCCGTTCTTCATCAGCGCGCCGCAGATTTCCTCCACCTTGAATTGGGCCAGCAGGCCCTCGATCTCCGACCGCAACTCGGCGCGATGCTCGAGACGGGCGGGATTGGTCGCAAAACGCGGATCGCTCGCCAGCGTCGGACGGCCGAGCTGGCTGCAGAAGCGGCGGAACTGGCCGTCGTTTACGATGCCCAGGAACAGCTCGCCGTCGCTCGCCTGGAACTTGCCGTAGGGCGTGATGTTGGGATGGTCGCTGCCCAGCCGGCCAGGCGTCTTGCCCGAGCACATCCAGTTGGCGGCATGCGGGATCAGCAGGGCGAGCGCCGAATCGAACAGCGCGACATCGACCCGCTGGCCGCGGCCCGTCTGATGGCGCACGTTCAACGCCAGCAGGATGCCGGTCAGCGCATTGTAGCCCGTCACATAGTCGACGATGGGAATGCCGACCCGCGTCGGGCCGGACTCCGGCGTGCCGTTAATGCTCATGACACCGCACATCGCCTGGAGCACGGCATCGTAGCCGGGCAGTCCGCCGAGCGGCCCGTCGGCGCCGAAGCCCGAGATCGAACAGTAGATCAGCCGGGGATGGCGCTCGCGCAGCGTCTGCTCGTAGCCCAGGCCCCAGCGCTCCAGAGTGCCGGGCAGGAAGTTCTCGACCAGCACGTCGGCGCCGTCGACCAGCTTCGCCAGCGTCGCGCGCGCCTCGGCCTGCGTAAGGTCGAGGGTGATGGCGCGCTTGCCGCGATTGACCGCACCGAAGTAGGCGGCCTGGCCGTTCTCATCGAACGGTGGCCCGAGGTGTCGCGTCTCGTCGCCCTGCGGGGGCTCGACCTTGATCACCTCGGCACCGTGATCGGCCAGCATCTGGGCGCAGAGCGGCCCCGCCAGCACGCGGGACAGATCGACGACCCGAAGGCCAGACAGGGCGCCGGACATCAGCTGCGGCTGGGAAGCTCGACGATGCCGGTGCCCAGGATCGACAGTTCGCCGTCCTGCTGATGCGCCTCCTGCTCGATGGCGACCAGATGCCGTCCGTTCTCGATGTACTTGCGCGTCACCTTGCCCTTGATGAACAAGATGTCGCCGGCCGGATTGTGACGGCGGATCTTGCAGGTCGCGTTGACCAGGAAACCGTCGTCGCCCATCCAGTTGGTCATGTGATGGGTGAGCCACGACGCGCGCTCGGGACCGTAGTCGTAGGCGCCGGGCGCGCCGACCTCGTGGGCGAACTCCTCTTCCCAGTGAACGCGCTCGGGGCAATCGGGGATGCCGAAGCGATTCTTGATGCCGAGGCCGGGATGCGCATCCTGGAGCTTCCAGGCGAGCTTGTTGGCGCGGATGTAGAGCCCGCCCCAGCCCTGCGCGTAGGCGATGAAGCCGGTCACCGTCATGGGGCCCTTGACCATGGTCGGCAGCGCCTCGCCTTCCTTGACGTCCTGCCAGTAGCGCTTCTCGGCGCCGCGGATCTTCTCCTCGGCATAGAGCTTGCCGGCGTCGGCCAGCTCCTGGTCGGTGTAGCGGCGCACCGGTTTCTGCCGCAGCTCCTTGTACTTGGTGCCCTTCTCGCGCGCGTGATCGCGCTCGGTGCGGAAGCACCAGCTGTCGGCGCCGGCAACGAGCTCGCCCTTCTGGTTGAAGAAATCGACGTGATAGATCTGCTGCACCGCGCGGCCGGCGAACTTGGTGTCGTGCAGGATAAGGTCCTTGAGCCAGGCCTCGGTCGTGATCTCGTCATTGCGATTGACCGGCTTGTGCCAGGTCCAGTCCGAGCCCGACCACATGGCGTGGATGCCGGGCAGGCCGCCGACATAACCCGAGATGATGCGGCTGGTCGCGAACAGGAAGCTCGGCAATGCGATCACGTCGCCGAACTTCGTCTTCTTGGCGTACTCAGGCACGCACCACAGCGGATTGTCGTCGCCGATGCCGTGGGCGTAGTGGCGGATGTTGTCGCGCGTGGCCTCGTGGCACCACGGCTCGGCGGTCTGGCCGATCTTGACGCCGATGCGGCTGCGCAGTGCATCGAGCCCTTCGTCGGTGATCTTGGGGAAGCTGCGTTCCATGGTGTTACTCGACATTTGCCCGTTCCCTTGTCTGTTCTCTGGTGCGTAGGATCTTGCGGTTGACCTTGCCGGCCGGAGTCTTCGGCAGCTCCGGCACGAATTCGATAACGCGCGGATACTCGTGCTGGCTGAGCCGCTGGCGCACGAGATCCTGGATTTCCTTGGTGAAGGCGTCGGAGCCTGTGCGCTCGGCGACCACGAAGGCCTTCACGATCTGGCCGCGCAAGGGATCGGGCACGCCGATGGCGCCGACCTCGCGCACGTCGGGATGCTTCAGCACCGCGTCCTCGATCTCGATGGCGCTCATCGTCCAGCCGGCGGAGATGATGACGTCGTCGGCCCGGCCGCCATGGAAGAAGTAGCCGTCCTCGTCGGTGCGGCCGAGATCCTTGGTGGCGATCCAGCCGCCCCGCCGCCACACCTTCATCTCGCCGGTCGCGCCGGGTGGGCATGGCTTGCCGTCGGCGTCGTGCACTTCGACCCGTCCGCCGGGAATCGGTTTGCCGAGCGAGCCCGGCTTGACGGTGAAATCCGCGGCGCCGGGATAGCTCACCAGGATCACGCCTATCTCGGTCGTGCCGTACATGCTGCAGATCGGCCGGCCGAACGTCGCCTCGGCGAAGGCCGCCGTCTCGCTGTCGATCGGCTCGCCGGTGAAGGAGGTCTTCTCGAGGAAATAGCGGTGGTCGGACGCGGCGCCCGAGTTGCGCATCATGCGGTAGTGCGTGGCCGCCGCCGAGATGTTGGTGAAGCGGTGATCCTCCAGCGCCTTCAGCAGGCGGGCAGCATCGAACCGGCCGGCATAGGCGCCGATCGTGAGGCCGAGCGCCAGCGGCGCCAGGGTGCCGTGCCACAGGCCGTGGCCCCAGGCGGGCGACGATGGGCAGATGAAGCGATCGCCCGGGCGCAGGCCTGTGCCGTATAGCGCCGCCACCATCAGGGTGACGAGCGCGCGGTGCGAGTGCTTCACCGCCTCCGGCAGCTCGCGCGTCGTGCCCGACGTGTACTGGAAGATGGCGAGGTCGTTGGCGTTGGTGTCCGGTGTGAAGCTTGCGGGGAACGCCTCCGTCTCGGCGAGGAAGTCCGCCGTCTCGATCAGGAGCTTCGGCTTGCAGTCGTCGAGCCTGAGCTTCACCCCATCCGGACCGAACAGCGTGAACAGCGGCACGGCGATGGCGCCCGCCTTGATGGTGCCGAACACCGCCGCATAGAAGGCGCGCGAGGGCTCGAGCTTGATGGCGACCCGGTCGCCGCGCTCGACTCCCTTCGTCTTCAGCCAATGGGCGACGCGCGCGGAATCCTCGCTGATCCGGCGGTAGCTCAGGATCTCATCGCTGCCGTCGGCGCGCACGACGATCACCGCGGTCTTGTCACCCTCGACATGCCGGTCGATGCATTCGTGGGCGATGTTCAGCCGCTCGCGGTCGCCGTCGAACAGCTCCCACAGGCGCGCGCTGGAGAACTGCGCCTGGGCGTCGGCATAGCTCGTGTAGTCGGTGAGCCTCGTCATGCCGCGACGTTCGACCAGCCCGCCGGAGTTGTACAGGAGATTTTTTAATTGTATATAGACAACATGACCATTCGCGCCGTCCCTGCCGTCACCCGTGCCGTTGCCATATTGCGTTTGCTGGGCCGCACCCGCGCACCGATGGGCATGAAGGCGATTTCGCAAGCGCTGGATCTCGTGCCGAGTACCGCCCTGCACATCCTGCGGGTCCTGGTGGCGGAGGAGCTGGTCAAGGTCGATGCCGCGACCAAGCAGTACAGCCTGGGCGCCGGCCTCCTCTCGCTCGCGCGCACCGCGCTCGAGGGCGACGATTTCCCGAGTCTCGTGCAGCCTGGCCTCGACGACCTCGCGCGGCGCTATGGCGTGATGGCGATCGGCGTGGAGGTGCCCAACCTCGCGCACATGATCGTGGTGGCGCTGGCGCGCAGCCAGGCGCCGGTGCGCCTGCATGTCGACGTCGGCAGCCGCTTCCCCGCCCTGATCAGCGCCACCGGCCGCTGCGTCGCGGCCTTCGGTGCGCATTCGCGCGGCGATCTCGAGAAGGGCTTCCGCGCGCTGCGCTGGCACAATGCGCCGAGCTACGAGGCGTGGTGCAAGGAAGTCGAGACGGTGCGGCGCCAGGGCTTCAGCATCGACCGCAACAACTACATTGCGGGCGTCACCATCGTGGCCGTGCCCGTGCTGAACGCATCAGGCGCGATGACACATACGCTGGCGTCCGTCGGCATCACCGGCCAGCTCGACCGCACGACCTCGGTCGCGCTGGCGCACGACATGCAGGCCGCGGCGCGGTCTCTGTGAGTCCTAGGCGAGCAGCGCGTAAAGCTCCGCGTCCTGCTCGGCGCCATAGACTTCCCAGTTGATGCCCGCCGTCGCAAGCGCCTGCGCCTTGCACCAGTCGAACAGCGTCTCCCAGGCATCGGGCAGACCGTCGAACGGACCTGTCATCAGCAAATGCACGGCCCGTCCCGCCGGCAGGTCCGACTGCACGACATCTTCCTTTGCCGCGAAGGAACGCGCCACGATCGTGCCGATCTCCATCGGCAGCTTGCCGTTGGCCGGTGGTGTCCAGCGAGTACAGGTCGGACCAAGCGGCCCGCACTCGAGCGACGGCAGGACGGCCCGGAGCTTGGCGCGCGACGAGCGCTGGACCTCGGGCAGCTGGGCGAACGGCGCCTCCGCCTTGATGACGGCCGTCAGCCGACGCTCGACCGTCACGATTTTGCACGCAGAATTCATCGCACACCCATTTGTTAACCTTGTGGTTAACTATTATGGGCCGGCCCGGACCTTGTCAACCAAGCCACCGCGCGGCGCGACGTTAGGGAACCGCCGCGCGCAGAAACGCCGGTCGCGCCAGCAGGCGCTTGCGATAGCGGCGGACCGCGGGCCGAGCAGCGAGTCGAAGCCGCGCCTTCCGATGCCGAAAAGCGGATAACCGACCGAGATGTCGGCATCGGCCAGCGTCGATGCCGGCCCGCATCTCCGGCGTCTTGTTGGGGATGCGGCCGATCCTCGCCATTGCCGAAATCGGCGCCTGCAGCGTGGCCTCGCCATACAGCAGCCATTGCTGGAACTCCGGCCGCTCCGGCTCGTCCGGCGCCACCACCAGATCGGAGCCGTGCCGGGCCGCTAGGTATTCGCAGATCGCGAGGGACTCGTAGAGCACGCGGTCACCGTCGATCAGGGCCGCGAGCGTGCCGGCCGGGTTGATCGCGAGATACTCGGGTTCCTGCAGGCGCGGCCGCACGCCCAGCGACTTGACCTCGACCGCGCTGGCGCACGACATGCAGACGGTCGCGAAGACCGTGACGGCGCGCCTTGGCTAGTGTGTGAGTTCACCGGACACGGTTACTCAATCACCTGGCCGGCCCGTTGCAGGAGCGCCGGTGGAACGACGATGCCGAGCTGGGCCGCGAGCTTCAGATTGATGGCAAGCTGCACCGTCGTGGGCTGCTCGACCGGCAAGTCGGTCGGTTTGGCGCCGCGCAGCAACTTGGCGGCTTGGCGGCCGCGTTGCCGGAACGTCTCATCAAGGCTCGGGCCATAGGCCGCCAGCGCGCCTTCCTGGATGCCCTCCGTCCACTGATACATCGTGCCAAGGCCAAGGGCGGTCGCCGTAGCGAAAATCTTCTGGCGCATTGCGAACAGGAATGAACTGCCCAGCATATTGATCGCGACTGCGCCGTCGGCCTTGGCCTGCTTCAGCGCGGGCTCGACATCATCGGGCTTCGAGAGGGTCAGGATGGCGATGTCGACGTTGCTTCCGCGCGCGCGGGCCTGCAGCGCGGCAAGCCGTTCACTGGTCGTGTCCGCCAGCATCGCCATCTTTTTCGAGTTCGGCAGAAGCTCTATCAGGATTTCCTGGCGCTTGCCGTCGAGTTCGGCGGACAGGATGCTAATCCCGGTTGTGTTGCCGCTCCGGTTGGCGAGCGAGCCGACGAGACCCTCGCCGACCATGTCGTCGGCGATGCCAAGAATGGGGATCGTGCTCGAAGCCGTCTGCGCGGCTTTGGTGGCCGAGCCGCCGCCCGTCAGGAACAGCTCGATCCTGGCCTCGGCGAGCTGTCGCGCGACGGTCGCCATCTGGTCGAGGCGAAGGCTAAACCCGCGCGGGTCTACGATGAGGTTCTTGCCTTCGACGAACCCCTGCGTCTTCAGCTCTTCGAGCACCGTGGCGAAGGTGGCATCCGCCGGCGGCACGGTGACCAGCGTGCCTACGCGATAGATGCGGCCCGCCTCTTGCGCGAACGCAGCCGCAGGAAGGAAAGTGGCGCCGGCGATGGATGCCACGACCTCCCGCCGCCTCACTCGATCACCTCACAGCCGCGGGCGATCACGGATTGCCAGTCTCTTATGTGCAATTGGTCCCTACCCATCGGCTGTCATCCTTCCCCGATCGCATATGATCGAGTTTCCAAGCCTTTGGGAAGCGTGTCGGACTGAGGGGTCCGCTGCCTACTCGAGCGTCTCGAGCAGGCGCGTGCAGAGGTAGGTGCGCGGCACCAGCGACGAATAATAGATCTGCTCGTAGGCGGCATGCGCACCCTTGCCGTCGGCACCGAGGCCGTCGAGCGTCGGAATGCCCAAGGCCGCGGTGAAGTTGCCATCGCTGCCGCCGCCGGTCAGCGGCACATCCTCCAACTCCTTGCCGATCTCGCGATAGATCGCCTGCGCCTTGCCGAACAGATCGGCGATGCCCGCGTCCTTGGTGTAGGGCGGACGGTTCATGCCGCCCTCGACGGTGAGCTCGACCTCCTTGCCGATCGGCTCGAGGCCCAGGAACCAGTGCGTCATCTCCTCCGCGAGCTCGGGCGTCGGCACGCGGAGGTCGACCTCGATCTTGCACTCGGCCGGCACGACATTGACGCCGCTGCCGCCCTGGATCAGGCCCACGTTGCAGGTAATACCGCGCGCATAATCGGTCTTGGCCTCGATGCGCATGATCTGCTTCGCCATCTCATGGATGGCGCTGCGGCCGTCCTGGTGGCGCACGCCGGCATGGCTCGCCGCGCCCTTCACCGAGAGCGTGAAGCGGCCGACGCCCTTGCGCGAGGTCACGACCTTGTCGCCGTCGCGGCCCGGCTCCATCACCAGCGCGTATTTGTGGCCCCGTGCCGCCTCCTCGATCTTGGCGCGCGAGGTCGGGCTGCCGACTTCCTCTTCCGGGATGAACAGGAAGGTGACCGGCAGTTTGGTCTTCTTGCCCTGCCGCACCAGGTGGCGCAGCGCGTAATAGGCGATGTAGCCCCCGGCCTTCATGTCGTAGATGCCCGGCCCGAAGATGCTGTCGCCCTCGCGGCGCACCTTGAGGTCGCGCTCGATCATGCCGATAGGATGGACGGTATCGAGATGGGCCAGCACCAGGATGCCCTTGCCCTCGCCCGTGCTCCACTCCGCCGGTGTCTTGCACTCCAGGATATCGCCGAACCCGTCGCGGCCCGGCGTGCGCGCGAGCTTCAGCCCGAGGTCGCGGAACTGGCCCTCGACGTGATCGACGACCTTGTTGACCGACTTGCCGTCATGGCTCGGACTCTCGATCGACACCCACTCGACGATGCCGCCCAGGATATCGTCGGCATCGAGCTTCGGTTCATTCTTACGCACGTCGGTCATGTCTTTGACTCCATCAAAACGCAACAACCTCATCCTTCGAGACGCTCGCTGAAGGCGCATGTGAATGCGCCGACTCGCTCCTCAGGGTGAGGTCTATGTCTATACGTCCGCCCGCGATCAAATCGGATCCCAGGTGAAATACTCCGGCGAGCGCTTGAGGTCGGTGAAGTAGGGCTTCATCGACGGGATCGCCTGCTCGGCGATGTCTTCGAGCGTCCAGCCCTCGGAGTTATGCACCGAGCGCACAGGACGGTTGGCGTTGAACAGCATGATCTCGTTCATGCGCACGCCGAATATCTGCGAGGTGACGTTGGCCTCCTGCGCGGCATCGCTCAGCAGGAACACCGCCATCGGCGCGATCTTGGCCGGCGTCATCTTCTTGGAGCGCTCCAGGCGCGCCACCTGCGCCGGGGTGTCGGCGGGGATGGTGCCGATCATGCGCGTCCAGGCGAACGGCGAGATGCAGTTGGAGCGGACGTTGAACGCCGCCATGTCGAGCGCGATGGAACGAGAGAGCCCGATGATGCCCATCTTCGCCGCCGAATAATTCGCCTGGCCGAAATTGCCGACGAGGCCCGAGGTCGAGGTGAAATGCACGAAGGCGCCCGACTTCTGTTCCTTGAAATAGTTGGCGGCGGCGCGGCTGGTGTTGAACGAGCCGTTGAGATGCACGTCGATCACCATCTTCCAGTCCATATGGCTCATGCGATGGAAGATGCGGTCGCGCAGGATACCCGCGTTGTTGATCACGCCGTCGATCTTGCCGAAGTTCTCGACCGCGGCCTTCACCATGCGCTCGGCGCCGGCCGGATCGGTCACGCTGTCGCCGTTGGGCACGGCCTTGCCGCCGAACGCGGCGATCTCCTCGCAGACCTTCTGCGCCGGGGTCGTGCTGCCGCCGCCCTCGCCGTCGACCGCGCCGCCCAAATCGTTCACCACCACCGAGGCGCCCTCGCGTGCCGCCAGCAGCGCCATCTCGCGGCCGATGCCGCCGCCCGCGCCGGTCACCAGGATGGATTTGCCCTTCAGCATGTTCGCCATGTCGCTCGCTCCCTTTCGAAATTCAGGAGGTCAATTTGGCGGCGGGCGGCTGCGGACGCAACAGGCGCGCGGCCAGCACGGTCAGCACAGCGAAAGGCGCCAGGCCGATGACCAGCGGCATGGCCATGTATTTCATCTCGACGGTGCTGAGCAGCGCCACGACCACGGTGCCGATCGCGCCCATGCCCATCTGCGCGAGGCCGACCCACGACGAAGCGGTGCCCGCCAGCCGCGGATAAAGCCCGACCGCGCCGGCGCTGGCCGCGGGGCCGATCAATCCCGAGCCGAAGCTCAGGATCATGTAGGGGCCGCTGATCGCCCACCACACCTCGAACTGCAGCAGGGAAAGCGTGCCCATGATCGCTACAGCCGCTACGTGAAACCAGCCGCCGGCGCGCAGGATGGACGCCGGCATCACCTTCCCGACCAGCCGGTTGTTCAGCAGGCTGCCGCCGGTGAAGCCCGCGATCGAGATCAGCGAGATCAGGCCGAACTCGCGCGGCGTGAAGCCCAACTTGTCCTGCATGATGAAGGGCGTGCCCGCCAGCATCCCGAAGTTGAGCGCAAAGGCGAAACCCATGGTGAGCACGTAGCCCAGGAAGCGACGGTCGCGCAGCATCTGGCCCGAGCCGCGCAGCAGGCTGCCGAGCCCGCCCCTCTCGCCGCGGAAGCGATTGGTCTCGCCGAGGCCGACGGTCACGACGGCCAACATCAGGAGGCCGAACGATCCCACGAACCAGAAGGTCGCGCGCCAGCCATAGGCCTCGCCCAGGAAGCCGCCGATGCTGGGCGACAAAGCCGGCGCCACGTTCAGCACCAGCGCGATCAGGCTCATGATGCGCGGCATCTCGCTGAAGTCGTAGGCGTCGCGCACCAGCGCCCGGCTCAGCACCGCGCCGGAGGCCGCGCCCAGGCCCTGCACGAGCCGCAGGCCGATCAGGCCGACGATCGAGCTGGAGTAGCAGCAGCCGAAGGTCGCGGCGGCGAAAAACATCAGGCCGAAGATCAAGGTCGGGCGGCGGCCGAAACGATCGCTCATGGGCCCGTAGAAGAGCTGGCCCATCGCGAAGCCGATCATGTAGGTGGTGAGCGTGTATTTCACGCCTTCGGGCGTGGCGTGCAGGTCCGCGCCGACCGACGGCATGACGGGGCTGTAGATGCTCATGGTGATCGGGCCGAAGCTCGACAGACCGATCAGCAGACAGAGGTACGCTAGCGAACGCGGCGCGATGATCACTTCTTGGCGGCTTCCGCGGCACCCTCTGCGCCGAAGTCGCCGCCTACAGTCCCGCCAAGTGGCAGGGCCTCCTGCTCGGCCGACAGGCGCGGATAATAATGTCGGAAGGCGTCGCGGATCTCGTCAAACGGGATGTCGGCGAAGGTGCCGCGATAGGCGAGATACTCCATGTGGCGGCGGCCGCCCAGGTCGAACGGGTGATAGATCGAGTCGCCCACCGCATCCCAGTCGAGCGGCTTGAGGCCAAAGCGCTCGGTCAGCTCCCTGTTGAACGCGGGCGTGGCCTTCACCCAGCGCCCGTCGAGCCAGACGTCGGTGTAGCCGTGATAATAGAAGACATCGTTGCCCATCAGCTCGGCCAGGCGCTTCGTCGTCATGTGGTTGCGCACGTCGGCATAGCCGACCCGCGCCGGGATGCCCGTGGCGCGGCACACCGCAGCCATCAGCCCTGCCTTGTTGATGCAATACCCATGCCCTGCCGCCAGGGTGGTGCTGGCGCGATAGGCCTCGCGTTTCATCGGCGTGTTGTAGGGGTCGTACCTGAGGTCGTCGCGCACGGCGTAATAGAGACGCAATGCCTTCTCGCGGTCGGAACCTTCGCCCGCCACGCGCCTTGCATAGGCGATGATTTCCGGGTGATCTGAATCGACCAGCGCGCCCGGGCGGCGATAGGCCTCGAAAGCGGCGCCGTCGCGCACCGCCTGGTCGTCCGGAGTCCGGAGGGAGTCGAAATCCATGGAGCGTGTGTTTACTGCATGAGGAGGCAAAGTCCATGAGCCGCGACGCGCAATTCACCCATGCGCATATGGTGCGCTTCGAGCGTCCCTTGCCCGCGGCGCGCGACAAGGTCTGGGAGGTGCTCACCAATACGGCACGCCTGCCCGGCTGGTACGGCGACGGCACGATCGAGGGCCGGGCCGGCGGCGCCGTCAGCCTGATGGGCGGCCACATCAAGGGCACGGTCACGCAATGGGTGCCGCAGACCAGGCTCGCCCATACGTGGAATGTCCTGATGCCGGGACAGGCCGCGTCGGACTTTCCCGAGTCGTACCTGACGCTCGAACTCGACGACACGAAGCTCGTGCTCACGCACCTGCCCGTGCTCGAGGCCTTCGTGAGACTGAACGCGGCGGGCTGGCACACTTTCCTCGACATGGTCGAGGCGGCGGCGCGCGGCGCGACGGTCGAAGCGCGCGAGGTCTACATGAAGCGCAACGCGGCGACCTACGGCGTCGAGCTGCCGAAGCGCTAAAGGGACGACTAGAGCGCGGACGGCCCGTCGTCGGACTGGACCAGGAAATGCGCCGAGGCCGAGGCGACGGGGCGCGAGCGGTCGTCCTGCCAGGCTTCGGCGAAGACATTGACCATGCGCCGTCCCTGCTTCGTCACCTTGGCCGAGGCGATCACGTCGCGCGGGCCGGCCGAGCGCAGATAGTCGACGGTGATGTTGACGATCTTCGGCACGGTCGGCGTCTGGCTCTCCCACAGGAGATGGAAGATCGAGGCCATCTCGAGCATCGCGCCCAAGGTGCCGCCGTGGATCGCCGGCAGGAAGGTGTTGCCGATCAGCTCGTCGTGAAAGCGCATGCGGGTCAGCAGCTCGCCGGTGCCGTTCTCCGGCGCGATCTGCATCCAGCGCGCGTAGGGGATCGCGTCGGCGAGGAGGCTGACGTCGCCCAGCTTGCGCGCCTCGGCCAGGCACTTCATCAGCTTGCCGCTCATTTCAGCAGGTCCGTGATCGACTGCGGACGCGTCACCTCGCCCTTGGTGCCGAGCATGAAGGTGCCGGCCGCGGCGGCGACGGGGTTCCTGGGGTCGCCCTGGTGGGCGAAGGCGCGCGTGAAGGCGACGGAGCGCGTGATGCGATAGCACTCGGCCTCAGCGATCACTGGCTTGCCCGGCATCGCGGGCTTGGCATAGTCGATGCGCAGGTCAAGGGTGGCGAAGGGCTCGGGCTTGGCGAGCATCGTGGCCACCGCCATGCCGCAGCAGCCGTCGAGCATCGCCGTCAGCGGCCCGCCCGCCAACACGCCGGTCTCCGGATTGCCGACCAGCTCCTCGCGCCAGTCGAGCTGCATGGAGGCAAGCCCGCGGGCGATCGCCACGATGCGGATGCCAAGCGCCTTGTTGTGCGGGATGGCGTCGGAGAAGAGCTGCTGGAACAGCGCGACGCGCTCGTCGGGGGTGGTCAGAGGCGGTTTGGCCATGCCCCGTTCTACAGCCCCATTTGCCGCGCTGCGAGGTCCTTCATAATCTCGATCGAGCCGCCGCCGATCGACATGACCTTGGTCTCTCGATAGATGCGCTCGACCTTGGAGCCTCGCAGGTAGCCCGCGCCGCCGAACACCTGCATCGCCTCGTTGGCGCAGTATTCCAGGGTCGAGGCGGCAAGGTTCTTCAGCATGCAGATCTCGGCCACCGGCTTCTCGCCCTGACCCACCCGCCATGCCAGCAGCTCGAGCGTGGATTTCACGGCGTTGATACGCATCGCCATGTCGACCAGGCGATGGCGCACCACCTGGTTGGCGATCAGGGGCTTGCCGAAGGTGTGGCGCTCGCGGGCATAGGCGATCGCCTCGTCGAGGCAGACCTTGGCGTAACCGTAGGCGCCGGCTGCCATGCCGAGCCGCTCCTGGTTGAAGTTCAGCATGATGCCGATGAAACCCTTGTTCTCGACGCCGATCAGGTTCTCGAGCGGCACCTTCACATTGTCGAAGAACAGCTGCGCGGTATCCGACGCCCACCAGCCCATCTTCTTGAGCTTGGTGCGGGCGAAGCCCTCGCGCTCGCGCTCGATCAGCAGCAGCGACACGCCGCCCGCGCCTTCGCCGCCGGTCCGCACGGCCACGGTGAAGTAGTCCGCGCGCATGCCCGAAGTGATGAACATCTTCGATCCGTTCACCACGTAGTGGTCGCCCTCGCGGCGCGCCGTGGTGCGGAGGTTGGCGACATCGGAGCCGCCGGACGGTTCGGTGATCGCGAGCGCGCTGATCTTCTCGCCCGCCAGCACCTCGGGCAGGATCCTGCGCTTCATCCACTCCGGCCCCAGCGCCGCGATCGGCGGGCAACCGATCGTGTGGCTGTTGAGGCCCGCGTTGATGCCGCCGCTGCCGTGCCGCGCCAGCTCCTCCGACTTGATAATGCCGAAGAACGGATCGGTCGGAACGCCGCCGTATTCTTCCGGGAAGCCGAGCTGCATCAGGCCGGCCGACGCTGCCTTCCTGTAAAGCTCGCGCGGGAATTCCTCGGCTTCGTCCCACGCCTCGACATTGGGCATGATCTCGCGGTCGACGAAGCGGCGCACGGTCTGCCGGAACGCCTCGTGCTCGGACGTATAAAACGGGCTGGGCGGCGTCGCATCGAACATGAAAAAGCCTCCAGTATCCTCGTTGACAGGCCCAAGGAGCCCTTCATAGTCCATTCGCCACGGTGGCGTTAGATCACCGGGCAAGGGATGGAAAACGACGGGGACGCGCCTGAGCGATTTCCTGCAACTGACTCTGAACGGTCTTGCGGTCGGCTGCATCTACGGCCTGGTCGCGCTCGGATTCGTGCTCATCTACAAGGCGACGGAGCTGGTGAACTTCGCGCAGGGCGACCTGCTGATGCTGGGCGCATTCGTCTGCTACATGGCCGTCGTCTGGTGGGGCCTGAACTACTGGCTCGCCTTCCTGATCGCGGTCGTGGCGATCGCGGCCTTCGGCGCGGTTCTCGACAGGGTCGTGCTGCGCCGGGTGATCGGGCAGCCGCAATTCGCCGTGGTCATGCTGACGATCGGCCTCGGTTCGATCTTCCGCACCTTCGCCAGCGTCACCTGGGGCTCGGAGATCTACACCCTGCCGACGCCGTTCGGCGGCGTGTGGCACATCGGCAGCATCACGCTCAGCCACCAGTATCTCTCGATCATCATCGGCACGCTCGTGCTGTGCGCCGCACTCTACGCCTTCTTCAACTTCACGCGCATCGGCATCGCCATGCAGGCGACGTCGCAGAACCAGCTCGCCGCCTACTACATGGGAATCCCGGTGAAGCTGATCTTCTCGCTGATCTGGGCGATCTCCGCGGGCGTCGCGACGGCCGCAGGCGTGCTGCTGGCGCCGGTCACCCTGATCGACATCAACATGGGCCTCGCCGTCGCATTGAAAGCCTTCGCCGCCGCGGTGCTGGGCGGGTTCGGCTCGATCCCCGGCGCGCTGCTGGGCGGCATCATGATCGGCCTGATCGAGCTCTACTCCGGCGCCAACCTGCCGGAAGGCTTCAAGGACACGATGCCCTATATCGTGCTGCTGGTCGTGCTGGCGGTGCGCCCTCAAGGCCTGTTAGGCACGCCCGGCCGCAAGAAAGTATAGGCGGCCGCGATGCGCTTCATCTTCAAGACCTCCTACACGCAGGACATCCAGCTCTTCCGCGACAAGGTGGCACTCGGCTGGTACGTCGTCCTGGCCGTCGCCGTGATCGCCGTGCCCTTCCTCCTGTCGGAGTACTACGTCGGCGAGACGGCGTGGGTGTTCATCTACGGGCTGTGCGGCGTCTCGCTGATGACCTTGGTGGGATACACCGGGCTGGTTTCGCTGGGCCATGCGGCCTTCCTCGGCATCGGCGCTTATGCGCACGCCTTCTTCCTCGAGCGCGGCGTGCCGTGGATCGGCTCGGTCGCGATGGCGGTGTTCATCGCCACGGCGTGCGGCTTCGTGGTCGGCCTGCCGGCGCTGCGCATGACCGGCATCTATCTAGCGATCGCCACGCTTGCCTTCTCGGTGATCATCCAGGAAGTCTTCAGCCGCTGGGAATCGGTGACGCACGGCTTCGCCGGCATGCCGGTGGCGCCGCCGGTGATCTTCGGCGTCTCCTTCGCCGACCCGCGCGAGTTCTACTTCCTCTGCCTCTTCTTCCTGGTGGCGGCACTTTGGGCGACGCGCAACCTGCTGCGCTCGCCGACAGGACGCGCCTGGATCGCCATCCGCGACAGCGAGATCGCCGCACAGTCGATGGGCGTGCATCTCGCCCTCTACAAGTCGATGGCCTTCGCCTACTCCGCCGGCCTGATGGGGCTCGCCGGCGCGCTGTTCGCGCACAAGATCGCCTACCTGGCGCCCGACATCTTCACCATCCTGCTGTCGATCCAGTTCCTGCTGCTGGTGATCGTGGGCGGCCTGGGGTCCCTGCACGGCGCGGTGTTCGGCGCGATCTTCGTGGCGCTCCTGCCGCCCCTGATCGCCATCCTGCGCGACGAGGTGCCGGCCAGTTTCGCCGACATGTCCGCCGCGACCGGGATCGGCCTGTTCCATATCGCGGGCGACGCGCTCGGCGGCTTCCTCAAGAAGCCCGGCGTCGAGGCCGGCATTTTCGGCCTGATCCTGGTCCTGGTGATCCTGCTCGAGCCGCTTGGCATGTACGGCCGCTGGATGAAGATCCGGCTCTTCTTCTCGACCTTCCCCATGTACAAGCGCGACTCCTTCAAGCGCCAGAAGAGCTACATGAAGACCGAGAGGTTGCGATGAACCTCTTCGCGGCCGAGCAGATCGCCATCAACTTCGGCGGCATCAAGGCCGTCGACGGCGTCTCGTTCGCCGTCGAGAAGGGCGAGGTCTTCACCATCATCGGCCCCAACGGCGCCGGCAAGACCACGATCTTCAACCTGATGAGCCGCATCTACGACCCGACCGACGGGCGGCTGACGTTCGAGGGCCGGGACATCACGCACGTGGCGCCACACCGGATCGCCGCTCTCGGCATCGCGCGCACGTTCCAGAACATCGAGTTATTCGAGCACGCGAGCCTGCTGCAGAACCTCCTGCTGGCGCGACATGCCCACAAGAAATCGGGCTTCTTCTCCGAGCTCCTGTTCCTGCCCTCGGTGCGCCGCCTCGAGATCGAGCACCGTGAGGCCGTCGAGCGGGTGATCGACTTCCTCGACCTACAGCAATACCGCGACAGTCTGATCGTCAACCTTCCCTATGGCGTGCGCAAGGTGACCGAGCTTGCGAGGGCGCTCTGCACCCAGCCGAAGCTCCTGCTGCTCGACGAGCCCTCGTCCGGCCTCAATGTCGAGGAGACCGAGGACATGGCGTTCTGGATCCAGGACATCAAGAACCTGCTCGGCATCACCGTGCTGATGGTCGAGCACGACATGACCCTGGTCTCCGCCGTTTCCGACAGGGTGCTGGCGCTGAACTACGGCCGGCCGATCGCCATGGGCACGCCGCGCGAGGTGCAGAACCATCCCGAAGTCATGCGCGCCTACCTGGGAGGCTGACGACATGGCCGACCCCATCCTGAGGGCCAGCAACATCGAGACCTACTACGGTCCGATCATGGCGATCCGCGGCGTCAGCTTCGACGTGCCGGCCGGCGACATCGTCACCATCCTGGGCTCCAACGGCGCGGGGAAGACCACCGTGCTGAAGACCATATGCGGCGTCATGGACCCGCAGAAGGGCACCGTCGTCTTCGAGGGCCGCGAGATTCAGCGCATGGATCCCGACCGGGTGATGCGGCTCGGCATCAGCCACGTGCCGGAGGGCCGCGAGGTCTTCCCGTTCTTGAGCGTACGCGAGAATTTGCGCATGGGCGCCTACACGCGCCGCGATGCCGACGAGGTGGCGAAGGACCTCGAGGCGGTGTTCGGCTATTTCCCGGTGCTGAAGGAGCGCACCGACCAGCGCGCCGGCTCGCTGTCGGGCGGCGAGCAGCAGATGCTGGCGATCAGCCGCGCGCTGATGTCCAGGCCCAAGGTGATGCTGCTCGACGAGCCGTCGCTCGGTCTCAGCCCCAAGCTGGTCAAGGACATCTTCGACATCATCGTGCGCATCAACCGCGAGCGCGGCGTCACCATCCTGCTGGTCGAGCAGAACGCCAACATGGCGCTGCAGGTCGGCGACTACGGCTACGTGCTCGAGGTCGGCCGCATCGTCATGGCCGACACCTGCGCGCGACTCATGGAGAAAGAAGACATCAGGGAGTTCTATCTCGGCATCAAGCAGGAAAGCGCACGCGGCCAGCGCCGCTGGAAGAAACGCAAGACATGGCGATAGCGGCGGAGACGACGATGCGCATCGAGGTCGAGGGCTGCGACACGATCCCCAAGCTGTTCTGGCACCAGGTCAAGGCGCGTGCCGAGCGCACGGCGTTCCGCGAGAAGGACCTCGGCATCTGGCGCGCAACGACATGGACCCAATATGGTGAGCGCGCGCGATGGACCGGCATGGGGTTGGTGCAGCTCGGCCTGGCGCGCGGAGACGTCGTATCGGTGCTGGCCGAGACGATCCCGCAATGGCTCTACGCCGACATGGGCACGATGGGCGCGGGCGGCGTCACCAACGGCATCTATCCCACCGACTCCGCCAAGCAGGTCGAGTACATCCTGAGCGATTCGCACTCGCGCTTCCTATTCGTCGAGAACGACGAGCAGCTCGACAAATTCCTCGAGGTCCGCGAGCGCTGTCCGGCGGTCGCCAAGGTCTTCGTCTTCGATATGGAGGGCCTGCGCGACTTCAAGGACGACAAGGTCATGTCCTTCGATGGCCTGCTCGAGATCGGCCGCGCGCACGATGCGGCCCATCCCGGCTTGTGGGAGCAGATGGTCGCGGCGTCGCGGGCCGAGGAGCTCGCCTTGCTGGTCTATACCTCGGGCACGACCGGCCCGCCCAAGGGGTCGATGCTGTCGCATCGCAACGTGATCTTCCAGATCATGAACGCCGACGCCTTCGTGCCGATGGTCCCGGGCGGCGAGCAGCTGGCCTTCCTGCCGCTCTGCCACATCGCCGAGCGCACCTTCACGACGTTCCTGCCGCTGCGCTCCGGCGCGATCGCCAATTTCGCCGAGAGCATCGAGACCGTGTCCGACAACGTGCGCGAAGTGGCGCCCACGACGTTCTTCGCCGTGCCGCGCATCTGGGAGCGCTTCTATTCCGGCATCGCCATCCGCATGCGGGAGGCGACCTGGATCGGCCGCCAGGCCTACCGGTGGGCGCTCGGCATCGGCTTGAAGGTGGCCGAGGCCGAGATCGCCGGCCGCAAGCCCTCGCCGCTCCTCGCCACGGCCCGCCGCATCGCCGACTTCCTCGTGCTCGACAACATCAAGCGCGCGATCGGCATGCATCGCATCATTTATGCCGGCACCGGCGCCGCGCCGATCGCGCCCGACCTGATCAAATGGTACCGCGCGCTGGGCGTCGACATGCGCGAGGTCTATGGCCAGACCGAGAATTGCGGCGTGGCCACCGCCATGCCCGACCGCATCAAGCTCGGCACCGTCGGCATCGTGGCGCCGCACACCGAAGCGAAGATCTCCGCCGACGGCGAGATCCTGCTGAAGGGCCCGCACGTCTTCATGGGCTACCTCAACCAGCCGGAAAAGACGGCCGAGACCGTGCGCGACGGCTGGCTGCACACCGGCGACGTCGGCTTCATCGACAACGAGGGCTACGTGAAGATCACCGACCGCATGAAGGACATCATCATCACCGCGGGCGGCAAGAACGTCACGCCGTCGGAGATCGAGAACCAGCTCAAGTTCTCGCCCTATATCTCCGATGCCGTCGTGATCGGCGACCGCCGCAAGTTCCTGACCTGCCTGGTGATGATCGACTACGACAACGTCTCGAAGTTCGCCCAGGACAAGAACGTGCCCTTCACCGATTTCGCCTCGCTCTGCCGAGCCAAGGAGATCAACGGCCTGATCGAGGCCGAGATCGAGAAGGTGAACCGCGAGGTCGCCCGCGTCGAAACGATCAAGCGCTTCCGGCTGATCGAGCAGCAGCTCACGGCCGAAGACGAAGAGCTGACGCCGACCATGAAGCTCCGGCGCAAGTTCGTTAACGAGAAATACAGGGGGCTGATCGAGGGGATGTACGAGACCGCGTGATCAACAAAAGCAAGTGGAGGGAACGATGAGGCAATCGACAAGAGTGGCGGGCCTGGCTTTGGCCCTTCTGGCCGGCGGCATCGCCGGTGCGGCGGCACAGACGCATGGCGTCACGTCGACGGAAATCGTCATGGGCATGCATACCGACCTGTCCGGCGTGGCCGCGACCTACGGCGTGTCGTCGTCGAACGGCGTCAAGATGCGCTTCGATGAGGCCAACGCCGCGGGCGGCATCAATGGCCGCAAGCTCAAGCTCATCGTCGAGGACCAGGGTTACCAGGTGCCGAAGGCGGTGCAGGCCTGCAACAAGCTGATCAACCGCGACAAGGTGTTCGCCTTCGTGGCTCCTCTCGGTACGCCGATGAACAACGCCTGCTTCAAGGAGCAGTTCGCGGCCAACACGCCGAACCTCTTCCCGCTCTCGGCCGCCCGCTCGATGTACGAGCCCTATGAACGGCTGAAGTTCTACGGCGCCGCGTCCTACGTCGACCAGATCCGCTCGGGCATCAATCACCTGATGACTACGGGCGGCAAGAAGGCGCTCTGCGTGATGTACCAGGACACCGACTTCGGGAAGGAAATCCTCGAAGGCGCCAACGAGCAGGCCAAGAAGCTTGGCGTCAAGGTCGTCGAGACCGCACCGCACAAGCCCACCGACCAGGACTTCACCGCCTCGCTCACCAAGTTGAAGGCCGCGGGCTGCGACTTGATCGCCATGGGCACCATCGTGCGCGACACGATCATCCCCTACAGCGCCGCCCGCAAGTCGGGCTGGACGGACGTGGCTTTCCTGGGCTCGGCGGCGACCTACGACCTCGTGGTCGGCGCGGCGCCCGGCATGGACGGCTTCTACGGCATGGGCCTCACCGAGATGCCCTACGCCGACAGCGAAGTGCCGACGGTCAAGAAGTTCGTCGCCGATTACAAGGCGAAGTTCAACATCGATCCGAACATCGGCTCGGTCTATGGCTACGTCGCCGCCGACCTCACCGCCGTCGCCATCAAGAACGCCGGCAAGGACCTCACCGTCGACACGTTCGTCGGCGGCCTGGAAGCCATCAAGGGGTACCGTGACATCTTCAACGGACCCGAAGTGACTTTCGGCCCGAAGATCCGTCAGGGTGCAAATTCCTCCTTCCTCGCCGAAGTGAAGGGCGGGAAATGGGTGCGGATGACGCAGCCGATCGGCTTCTGACGCGTTTTTTCTTGGCATCGGCGCCGACCCCGTTATGGTCGGCGCCGACATGCCCGGCGAACTCTCCGATCGCGTAGCAATCGTCACCGGCGGCGCGTCGGGCATCGGTGCTGCCGCCGCTTCCCTCCTGCAGGACGCCGGCGCGGCGGTGATCGTCGCCGATATCCAGCCCGCTCGCGACGGCGTGGGTCGCTTCGTCGACCACGATGTGACCTCCGAAGACGCCTGGAAGTCCCTGCTCGCCGGGGTGCTCGCGCACGAGGGCCGCCTCGACATCCTGGTCAACAATGCCGGCGTCAGCGGCGGCGCGGGCACGCTCGAGACCACGACCGTCGAGCAGTGGCGCAAGATCGAATCGATCAACTCGGAAGGCGTCTTCCTCGGCTGCAAGTACGCCATCGAGGGCATGAAGAAGACCGGGCCGACGAAGGCTCAGCCCAAGGGCTCGATCGTCAATATCTCGTCGATCGCCGCCCTGATCGGCTCGGCGGGGCCGGTCGCCTACACCGCAAGCAAGGGCGCGGTGCGCCTGCTCACCAAGAGCGTCGCGCTGCACTGCGCGGAACAGAAGTACGGGATCCGCTGCAACTCGGTGCATCCCGGCGGCGTCGATACGCCGATCTTCAATCCGCTGTGGCAGATGGTCGGCCGCGAGCAGGGCAAGGCCTACCTCGACCAGAACCATCCGATCGGACACATGGCAGAGCCGGCGGAGCTCGGCGAACTGATCCTCTGGCTCGCCTCCGATCGATCCTCCTTCGTCACCGGCGCGGAGTTCGTGGCCGATGGCGGTCTCACCAGTGGTCTGCGCAGGGGGCGGGTCTTTGGCGCGCCTTGAGGACAAAGTCGTGCTGATCAGCGGCGGCGCGTCGGGCATCGGCGCGGAAGCTGCCCGCCTGGTGCTGCGCGAAGGCGGCAAGGCGGTGCTGGCGGACCGCGACGAGGCCAAGGGCACGGTGCTGGCCAAGGAGCTGGGCCCGGCCGCCCTCTTCGTGCCGCTCGACGTCACGCAGGAGCCGGCCTGGCAGAAGGCCGTCGCCGCGACCGTCGAAGCGTTCGGCGGCCTGCACGGGCTCGTGAATGCCGCCGGCATCGGCGTGCGCAACACGATCGAGGACTGCAGCCTCGAGGACTATCGCCGGGTCAACGACATCAACTCGCTCGGCACCTTCCTCGGCTGCAAGACGGCCTTCGCCGCGATGAGACAGAGCGGCGGCGGCTCGATGGTCAACATCTCCTCGGTGCTCGGCCTGCGCGGCGCGTCGGGCGCCCTGGCCTATTGCGCCAGCAAGGGCGCGGTGCGCTCGCTCACCAAATACGTGGCGCTCTACGGCGCCAACGTGAAGGTGCGCTGCAACTCGGTGCACCCGGGCTACATCGACACGCCGATGATCGCACCGCGTCTCGCCCAGACCTCCGGCAATCGCAGCGGCCGGCAGGTGCTCGAAGACCTCCATCCGCTCGGCCGCCTCGGCCAGCCGATGGAAGTGGCGAACATGATCCTGTTCCTGCTGTCGGACGAATCGACCTTCTCGACCGGCTCGGAGTTCGTCTGCGACGGCGGCCTGACGGCCTGATACAGCGGCGCCGCCGTCAACCGATCTCGAGGCCGGCGATCTTCTCGCCGCTGATCCTGAAGCCATAGCGGAGCTCGGCAGGACTTCCCGGGAAGTTCCCCGCGACCGTCGCCGTTACGATCGTCTTCTCGCCGGCCTGATCGATCCGGGTCGGCGTCGCGGTGACACGATACTTTCGGGTCGTGCTGTCGATCCATTCGCGGATGGCGACACGGCCGGCAAAGTCCTGCTTTTCGTCGTGGACCAGGGCGTCGACGGCGAAAGTGGCCAGCATCGCGTCGACGTCGTGGGCGTTCTTGGCGTCGAAGTAGGTCGAGATCGGGTCGGGAAGAGTGATCGCCATCGCGGCAGCTCCTTCAGGGCAAGAGTGGGTGTCCTGAGGGATGTCGGGTACACTCCCGAAATGGCAAGAACCGACAAAAAAGTGGGGTACTCACCTACAGGTAAGCTCTCGGACGTCACGCCCGAGATGGCCGCCAGCGGTGTCGAGGAAGCCTTCAGGATGCTGGAGGGGCGCTGGAAGATGGTGATTCTCTTCCAGCTGTTCTCGCGCCCCGTGCTGCGCTTCTCGGAGCTCGAACGTGCGATCCCAGGAGTCTCGCAGAAGATGCTAATCCAGCAGCTGCGCGACCTCGAACGCGACGGGATCGTCGAACGCGAGGTCCATCCGCAGGTGCCGCCCAAGGTCGAGTACAGGCTCACCGAGTGGGGACAGGCACTCTGCCCCGCACTCGACGAACTGCTCGAATGGGCCGCGCTCCGAAAGAAGCCCGCGACCTAGATCAGGTTTTCATGCCCGTGATCGAGGTGCTCAAAGCGCGCGGATCACGCTTGGGCCAGCGGCCGCAATCGACCTGGACGATGAAGTCGCCGACGATCTGGTTGAACAGGTCGGGATCCTCGAGATTCACCGTGTGGCCGCAGTTCGGCATCACCGAGAGCGCGGCCGTCGGGATCTCGCGCTTCATCATCACCGACGGCGCCAGGCACGGCCAGTCCTCGTCGCCGGTGAGGATCAGCGTCGGCGTGGTCATGGCGCGCATCTTGTCCACGAGGTCGTAGACCGACGGGCGCTGGCCCTGGCAGCCGATCTGGGTGTTGGCGGAGCCGAGCGCGGAATGCTCGCCCAGTTCCTTCTTGAACTGCGCGAAGCCGCGCGGATCCTTGTTCTCGAACTGCACGCGGGTCGGGCCATAGGCGTACTTCTCGGCGAAGGCCTGCATGCCCTCGCCCAGCAGCGACTTGGCCACCACCTCGACCTCGGCCTTGAACTTGGCCGTCTGCTCCCTCTCCGCGCCGTAGCCGACCCCGGCCACGACCAGCGACAGCGCGCGCGTGGGATGGCGGAAGCCGAAGTGCAGCGTGGCGAAGCCGCCCATCGACAGGCCCACGACATGGGCCTTCGCGATCTTCAGGTGATCGAGGACGGAAGCGATATCGTCGGTCGCGCGGTCCTGCGAATAGCTGGTGGACTTCTCGGGGATGTCCGACGGCGGATAGCCGCGCGCGCTGTAGGTGATGCAGCGATAGCGCTGGCCGAAGTGCCGCATCTGCGTTTCCCACGAGCGGTGGTCGGCGGCGAACTCGTGCACGAAGATGACCGGCACGCCCGATCCAACTTCCTCATAGTAGAGCTTCACGCCGTCGTCGGTCGTTGCGTAGGGCATTCTTTCCTCCGATTGGTCTTCTTGTCTCAGTCGATCTCGCGGTCCGCTCCGACCAGGCCGCGCAGCTCGCGCGCCAGGGCCGTGAAGCCGGGCGATTGTGAAACACGCGGGCGGGGCAAATCCACCTTGATGTCAGCCGCGATGCGGCCCGGGCGCGGACTGAACACCAGGATGCGGTCGGCCAGCAGCAGCGCCTCGTCGATCGAATGGGTGACGAACAGCACTGTGGTGCGCTGCTTCTCCCAGATCTCGAGCAACTCGTCCTGCAGCTTGCCGCGCGTCTGGGCGTCGAGCGCGCCGAACGGCTCGTCCATCAGCAGCGCCTTGGGCCGCGTCGTCAGCGCCCGGGCGATGCCGACCCGTTGGCGCATGCCGCCCGACAGTTCGTGCGGATAGCGGTCGCCGAAGCCGGTCAGGCCGGTCATCTCGATGAATTGGCTGGCGATCGCGCGCCGCTCGGCGGCGGCCACACCGCGCGCCTTCATGTTGAACTCGACGTTCTTTTGCACCGTCATCCAGGGAAACAGGCCGTGATCCTGGAACACGATCGCGGTGTCGGACGAGGGGCCCACGATCTCCTTGCCAGCGACGGCGATCTGGCCGGAGGTCGCCTCCTCCAGCCCCGCCATCATCATCAGCAGGGTGGACTTGCCGCAGCCCGAGCGGCCCAGCAGGCAGACGAACTCGCCTTCCTGGCTCACGAACTCGATGCCGCGCAACGCCTCCACGGCCTCGTTCTTGCCCGGGAAGATCTTCCCGACGCCGACGCATTCAATGAAGCGGTTCATTCATTCCCACTCATTCATTGGAGGCCGTGAGGCCCTCCTGCCAGCGGCAGACGCGGGCGCGCACCGCGCGCACCAGCTGGTCGGCCAGCAGGCCGATCGCGCCGATGACGATGATGCCCGCGATGATCAGGTCGGAGCGGAAGGTGAGCTGGCCGTTCAGGATCATGTAGCCGAGACCGGACTTGACCGCGATCATCTCGGCGGTGACCACGGTCAACCAGCCCGCGCCGACCGCCAGGCGCAGGCCCGTGAAGATCGACGGAAGTGCGGCCGGCAGGATGATGTCGCGCATCACCAGGAATTCGCCGGCCCGCGCCGCGCGCGCCACCTTCATGAGGGTGCGTTCGATGCCGCGCACGCCGAAGATCGTGTTGATCAGCAGCGGCCACAGGCCGGACAGGAAGATCAGCGAGACCGCCGGCTTGTCGCCGATGCCCAGCAGCAGGATCGCCATCGGGATCAGCGAGATCGGCGGCACCGAGCGGAAGATCTGGATCGACCAATCGGTCAGCATGTCGAGGATGCGGTAGCGGCCGATCAGGATGCCGAGCGGAACGGCAACCAGGAACGAGCAGCTGATGCCGGTCACGACCCGCGCGAGGCTGGCAGACGCGTTGTCCAGCAGCGTGTCCCAGTCGTTCACGAACACCGCCGCCACCTTGCCCGGCGAGGGCAGCAGCACCTGCGGGTAGACCTTGAGCTCGACGGCTATTTCCCAAGCGACGAACAGCAGCGCGAGGGGCAACAGCCCCAGCACGCGTCGTAGCTGCATCAGACGTAGCCGAGGTTGAGGAAGCTGCCCCAGTCGGGCTCCTTCTCCAGCAGCTTGTCGTCGATCATCATCTTGGCGAGCGACTTCAGGCCGCTGACGAACGGCGCGCCCGAGTCGGCGCTGAAGAACAGGTTCTTGACCGAGAGCTCGGCCACTTCCTTGGTCATCTTGAACTGCTTGATCGTGGTCTCGATCGCGATCGACGGGTTGGACGCCATCTCCTTGGTAGCCGCCACGTGCGCCTTCACCATCTTCTTGGTGAGTTCGGGATCGGCCTTCACGAACTTCTCGGAGGCGACGAAGCCCAGGTTGGTCTTGCCCATGGGGGAGTCGTACGGCACCCACAGCTTCTTGCCCCAGCCGTTCAGCTCGGCCAGCGCCGCATAGGGTTCGAACACGCAGATCGCGGCCACGTCGCCGCGCATCAGCGGCACCGGCTGGTCCTGGTTGTCCATGAAGGCCATTTCGACCTTGCCGAACACGCCTTCCTGCTTGAGCTTCCAGTTGAGCGAGACCAGGCCGATCGAGCCGTTCTGGACGGCGATCTTCTTGCCGACGAGGTCCTTCCAGCCCGTGATCGAGGGCTGGGCCAGCACCATCCAGCCGCCGTCGCAGCCGTTGGCCAGGATCTGCATCGGAAAGCCCTTGGTGGCGAGCTGCATGGTGGCCGACAGGCCGCCGTTGCCGATGTCGACATCGCCCGAGGCGACCGCCTGCATGCGCTGGACCAGCGAGGGGAACATGACCAGCTCGAGGTCGATGCCCTCTTCCTTCAGCATCTTGGGCATCAGGAAGGCGGCATTGGTCGTGGTGGTGAAGGCCGACCCCATCTTCACCTTGCGCAGATTCTGCCCGAGCGAGGCGCGCGAGACGATGGCGGGTGCGGCAAAGGCAGCGGCGGCAGTGGCAAAAAGATGGCGGCGCAGCATCGAACGATCCTCCCCAGGGAACTTGAGCCATCTTAAATGCAAACCGCGCGCCAACCCCCAAAAACCTTCATGCGCGCCGCCTGTCGACTATGGCCTTGCGGTGCTAGGGTTTCCGCCATGAGCGAGATCGGAACAGGACTGCAGAACGCAACGGGCATCCGCCACGCGATTGCGCGCGCGGGTTATGCCTTCGTCGAGGCATCGGACATGCGCACTGCGCTCGGCCGTTTCGGCACCCTGGCCGACTGGACCGCGTTCGCCGACAGCTGGAACGACCTGCACACCGACACCTACATGGCCGACGGCGGCCGCTACCGCCGGCGCCGCTTCGGCGTCTATACCGCCGGCCGCCAAGGCACTATCGAGCGCGGCGCCCACCAGCCGCATTACCAGACGCTCGACTACAATCACCTGAACGGCGGCGTCGAGCGCTGGTTCGAGCCGATCAAGCCCGAGATCAGCGACGGCGCCAGTCTGCGCACCATCCTCGAGTACTGCCGCTCGCTATTCGGTCGCCTCGCCCCCGAAACAGACAAGTGGCACATCGAGACCCACCAGTTCCGCATCGAGGCGAAGCCCGGCCAGGAAGGCAAGCCCACGCCCGAGGGCATGCATCGCGACGGCGTCGACTATGTGCTGGTGCTGCTGGTCGACCGCCGCAACATCGCGTCGGGCACGACCACGATCCACGATCTCGACAAGCGCGCGCTCGGCAGCTTCACCCTCACCGATCCGCTCGACTCGGCCCTGGTCGACGATGCCCGCTGCTACCACGGCGTGACGCCGGTCGAGCCGGAGAACCCGGCCCTGCCCGCCTATCGCGACGTGCTTGTCGTGACGTTCAGGAAGAAGTGACGGCAAAGCCGTCACCCCGAGCGCAGCCGAGGGGCCTCTTTTTGTCGCCGACGCAAAATAGGTCCCTCGACTTCGCTTCGCTCCGCTCGGGATGACGAAATTTAAGTAATCGCCATCCGCGCGATCGTGCAGCTCACCGAGAAGATCGGCACCGGCTCGCAATACTCGATCGTACCCTTGGCGCCCTTGGCCGCCGCCGCGGCGGCGATGAACGTCCTGATCTCGAAGCCGCCCTGCCCGCCGTCGCGATAGATGTCGGCGTCCGTGTAGGAAAGAAGGGCGTCGCGGTCGTTGGCCGCCCAGCGAGCGAGAAACTCGCGGTCCCACGCCTCGTTGATCTTCCCCGAGTCCGGCGTCGCCGGCCAATGCGAGATGCCGCCGGTCGCCACGAGGGCGATGCGCTCCGGCAACGCATCGGCCGCCGCGCGCAACGCCTCGCCGAACGCCCATGCTCTCTTGAGAGGCGTGAGCGGCGGGCCCTGGCAGTTGATGTTGGCCGGGATGATCGGCAGGTCGTAGTCCGGCGTCAGGAAATGGAGCGGCACGGCGATGCCGTGATCGAACTTCCATTCCTCGGCATAGGCCACGTCGACCGTCTGCATCACGCCTTCGATCACTTTCTTGGACAGCGCCTTGTCGCCCGGCACTTTCGTGCGCTTGATCCTGAGGAACGCCTCGTCCTCGATCGGGCCTTCGTAAGCGTCGGCCATGCCGATGGCGAAGGCCGGCATGTTGTTCATGAAGAAGTTGGCAAAATGCTCGGCTGCCACGACGATCAAGGCATCAGGCTTCGTCGCGCGAATGTCGTCGCCCATCTTGTATAGCGCCTTGTGCAGGGCCTGGCGCGTCTGGGTATCGGCGCGTTCGGCCCGCGCAGTGATGCCGGGGGCGTGGCTGCAGGCGCCGCAATAAACGAGGGGCATCAGCGTTTCTCCCGTTCCGCCTTGAGGCGGGCATCGTGGGCCTCGACGCCTTCGTAACCGGTCGAGGCATAGACGCCCTCGCGTACCGGACCGTGGGTCTTGAGCCCGACCCGCATGCGTTCGAGATAGTCGGTCCATTCGATCTTGTGCAGGGCCGCGAAGTGCATCAGCAGCTGGCCGTTCACCCCCAGCACATAGAGCAGCCCGATGTCTGGCTTCACCAGCGCCGCCCGCTCCTCCGCCGTCAACTCGTACTCCGCCAGCACCGCATCGCGCTCGCTCTCGTAGCGCGCTTGCGTGCGCGGATCGCGGTTCAGCTGATAGATCAGCTTCTGGACCTGGTAGAGGCTCATGCCTTAGGCACCTATGGTCGTGCCGCCGTCGGCGATGAAGGTCTGACCCGTGATGAAGGCG